>Ga0209998_10000275_pt1 | contig 16267 bp, 13 predicted proteins | sample EndophyteCoNSPM_FD_187576 | JGI IMG/M metagenome (GOLD analysis project Ga0209998, IMG submission 187576) | Arabidopsis thaliana rhizosphere microbial communities from the Joint Genome Institute, USA, that affect carbon cycling - Endophyte Co-N... | ecosystem: Host-associated > Plants > Roots >... | reverse complement strand
CGCTCGTTGATTGACCCTCTTCACGCTCGCTGATAGACTCCGCAGGCTTTCGCGCGGGATCCGCGCGAGTTCAAAGCGGAGAGGAGGCGAGACGTTTGGCAGAGGTCCGCGTGGGCGAGAACGAGTCGTTCGAGAGTGCGCTGCGCCGTTTCAACAAGAAGATCCAGCAGTCGGGGATCCTGGCCGAGGCGCGACGCCGCGAGCACTACGAGAAGCCCAGCGTGAAGCGGAAGCGCAAGGAAGCCAAGAAGCGCAAGGTAACCCGCGAATAACCGCCAGACGCTCCCTCCATATCGCGCGGGCCACGGTCCAGGCGTTTGACAGACCGATGATCCCCGCCGAGGTCGGCACATGACCCTCCAGCAACGGATCGAGTCCGCCATGCGCGACTCGATGCGCGCCCGCGACGAGCGGCGCACCCAGACGCTCCGGATGGCGATGTCGGCTGCCCACAACCGGCAGATCGAGACCGGCCGCCCGCTGACCGACGAGGACTACGTGGAGATCCTCGGCAAGCAGGTCAAGCAGCGCCGCGAGAGCATCGAGGCCTTTCGATCCGGTGGCCGTGACGCGATGGCCGACAACGAGGAGGCCGAGGCAGCGATCCTGGCCGAGTTCCTCCCCGAGCCGCTCTCGGCGGACGAGCTCGAGAGGCTCGTTCGCGCCGCCATCGCCGAGACCGGTGCCGCGTCGCCTGCCGACCTGGGCAAGGTGATGGGCAAGGTCGTGCCCCAGACAAAGGGACGCGCCGACGGGAAGGCCGTGTCCGACCTGGTGCGGAGCCTGCTGGGCAGCTAGCCGCGATGTTCATTCCACGCACGCTGGCGAGCACCGAATCGACGGGACGAGGGGCATGGGCACGAGCCACCATCGTCGGTGGCTTCCTCGCGCTCGCCCTCTTCGCGGTGATGAGCGTCAGCATCGGCACCGGCCAGGTCAACCTGGCGGCCGGCGACGTGGCCACGGCCGATATCACCGCCCCGCTGACCGTCAGCTTCTTCAGCGACTCGCTGACGGAGGCGGCACGAACTGCGGCGGCCGATGCGGTCGCCCCCGTCTACGAGCCGATCGCCCCGCTGGCTGACATCCGCGACCGTCAGCTCCGTGTCTACGACAACGTCGCCCGATCGGTGCGCACCGTGCTCATCCAACGCGATGCCGGCACGATCGAACCGGACGAGGTGCTCGTCCGGCTTGCCGCGGCGGTCCCGGCGTTCGCGGACGATCAGATCGCGCTCCTCGCTGCCCTGCCCATCGACACCTGGGCCCGCATCACCGATGCCGGCCGCACAGTGCTGGAGTCGACCCTCTCGGCCGAGGTCCGCGACGACATGCTGGCTGACGCCCGGCAGCAGGTGCGCACCAACATCACCAACGACCTCTCGCAGCCGCAGCGCGAGATGGCTGGAGACCTGGCGGCCGCGCAGGTGGCGCCGAACACGCAGCAGTCCGCGTCCAAGACGGCGAGCGCTCGCACCGCGGCGCGCAACGCAGTCGTTGACATTGCAGTCGACATTCGCGAGGGCGAGATCGTCGTCCGTGAGGGTGACCCGATCACCCCGCTTACCGTCGAGAAGCTCGAGCAGCTGGGCCTGACGCGGCCGCGGCTGGAGGCGACCACGCTGGCCGGCCACGCGCTGGTGGCCATCCTGCTCGCCTCGCTCCTGGTGGCCTTCCTGTGGCGCTTCGAGCCGACGATCTGGTTCCGCAACCGCTCGCTGCTGCTCTTCATGCTGGCCCTGCTGGGGACCGCCGTGGCGCTGCGCATCTCGGCCGATCGGACGCTGTGGGCCTACGTCGTGCCCGCCGGGGCGACCGTCCTGCTGACCGCGATCCTGCTCGACGGCGCGGCCGGGGTGGCCATGGCGCTTGCCCTGGCGGTGCTGGCCGGGGTCATGAACCAGGACGCATTTGCGCCGGCGGCCTACACCCTCGCTGGCGGGCTGGCGGCGGTGATCACCATCGTGCGGGCCGAACGGCTCAACGTCTTCGTGCGGGCGGGAGTTGCCATCGGCCTCACCAACCTCGCCGTGCTGACCGCCTTCAACCTCATCGAGCAGCGTGACCTGGCCGCGATCCTGCAGGGCATGGCCGCCGGCACCGTCAACGCAGCCCTCGCCGTCTTCCTGGCGGTTGGCTCGTTCGCGGTCCTGGGCAACCTGTTCGGGATCATGACCGTCTTCCAGCTGCTCGAGCTGGCGAACCCCTCGTCGCGCCTGCTCCGAAGGCTGCTGATGGAGACGCCCGGCACGTACCACCACAGCGTGATGGTCGGGAACCTCGCCGAGCGGGCGGCCGAGACGATCGGCGCGGACCCGCTCCTCGCCCGCGTGGCGGCCTACTACCACGACATCGGCAAGATGAAGAACCCGTTGGCCTTCATCGAGAACCAGGCGGGGGCGCACAACATCCACGACGACCTGACCCCCGAGTCGAGTGCCCGGATCATCGCCGGCCACGTGCGTGACGGGATCGACCTCGGGTACGAGTACGGGCTGCCGGTGCAGATCATCGGCTTCATCCCGCAGCACCACGGCACGAGCGTGATGAGCTACTTCTACGGCAAGGCGCTGCGAGAGCTGGGCGGTGACGAGGAGGTCGCGGCCCGCGACCGATACCGCTACCCCGGGCCGAAGCCGCAGAGCCGCGAGGCGGCGATCCTGATGCTGTCCGACGGGGTGGAGGCATCGGTCCGCTCGCTGGAGGAGAAGGACGAGGTCTCCATCCGCGACATGGTCAACCGAATCGTGGACGCGCGGGTCGAGGATGGGCAGCTCGACGAAGCGGAGCTGACGCTGCGCAACCTGACCCAGATCAAGGAAGCGTTCGTCCAGCAGCTGCTGGGCATGTACCACACCCGGATCCAGTACCCCGACAACGTCGTCCCGCTCGAGCAACAGCGCGAGGCTTGAGCCCCACGGCCCGTGCGCCTAGGATGTCGCCATGGGCTGCGAGGTCACCTTCCACCACCGGATCAGCCAGGATCGGCTGACCGCCGCGATGGAACCCCAGACCTCCGAGGCGTTCCACAAGCTGCTCGAATCGGCCCTCACCGAGACATGCGCATCGGCGCTCGGCAGCGGGGACGTGGAGGTCGAGCTGACGCTGTGCGGCGACGAGGAGATGACGCACCTCAACTTCGACCACATGGGCGAACGCGGCCCAACCGACGTCCTCTCCTTCCCGCTCCACGAGTGGTCGGTGGACATGGGCCACTCTCACCTCGCCGATGAAGACGCCGGCATGCCGCCTGGTGGCCTGCTGCTCGGGGACGTGGTGATCGACATCGACCAGGCGGTTCGTCAGGCGGCCGATGGCGGCTGGAGCGCCGCGCAGGAGATCACCCTGCTGGCAGTCCACGGCGTGTTGCACCTGGTTGGCCACGACCACGCCGAGACCGAGGACGAGGCCGCCATGCGGGCAATCGAGCGCCAGGTGCTGGAGAAGCTGCACGAGCGCCACGCCGACGTCGGCTGGCGGCCCGGCTCCCTCTTCGACCGACCGACGAGCGGCGTTCCGGCCGGCGCCTAGATCCTTCGGTCGGCGGAAGGCCTTCCCCCATAACTCAGGCTAATCGTCGTGGGCCTCAGCGGCTCCTCACGCGCCAGATGATCACTCCCGATGATCAGGCCACTCCGGATCAGGCCCATCTGCTCGCGAGCATTACCGGGGGTAATCAGCCGGAGATTGGGCGGGTGGCAGCCAATGGTTCGGGGACCGACCCATGGTCGAGGATCGCCTCGACCACCAGCGCAGCGGAAGCGGGACCGGTGGAGATTCCCCACGGCCCGTGGCCGGCGCATACGAACAGGCCCTCGACGCCCTTCACTGGACCGATGAAGGGGCGGCTGTCTGCAGACTGCGGGCGGGCACAGATGCGCACCTCACGCACCGGCGCGTTGGCGATCGCCGGGAGGTAGGTCGCTCCGCGCTCCATGAGGAGCTTCGCGATGCGCTCACCGTCAGGCTCGCTCGGCAGGAAGGTGGATCCCAGGGTCGAGATCCCCGTCGCCGAAGCAATGGTGAAGAGGGTGTGCGGATCGGCGGCCTCGGGCTCTCCGGCCGCCGCCTTCGCCGCCGCCACCAGGGGACGGTTCACGGCGTCCACCTCGTCCTCCTCGATGACATGCCGCGGTGCTGCGCCGCCCAGTTCAAGCTGGACCGTCACGCCCCACGTGCGGTTGATCGGCTCCCACGCGCCCGTGGCGTCGACCAGCGGCGGCGACCAGGGGCCAGCCGCGATGAGCACAGCCCCCGCTGCGTGGCGCGTGCCGTCGGCAAGCCTGACGCCTCGCAGCACGCCCTCTTCGATCCACGGCTCGGCCACCATTCCGACCTGCATCTCCGCGCCGCGGGCGGCGGCCAGCCTGGCGAAGGCCGAGGTCGCGGAAGCGGGCGGGATCGGGTAGCCGGTGTCCAGCCGGCAGGCTGCGAAGCCTGGCACCAGGGATGGTTCGGCGGCGGCCACGGCATCGGGCTCCACGAACTCGACGGTGAGGTCCGGAACGGCCTCGCGGAGGTGCGCGACCTGGCGCCGCGAGGCGTCGGGATCGCGGTTCAGCATCAGGACGCCGCGCGGTTCCGCGGGCATCGCAAAGCCGGCATCCTCTGCCGCCAGCGCGTGGTACGCCTCGAGGCTCGAGTAGTAAAGGGGCGCCAGGACCGCATCGAATGGGTGCTGGATCGCGCCAAGGTTCCGCCCGGAGGCGCCGGCACCGATGGCCGTAGCCTCGTACAGCGTGACGGTCGCGCCACGCTCGGCGAGGATGGCGGCCGCCGAGCAGCCGATGATCCCGCCGCCGATGACGGCGACGTCAGCAGAGCGCGACATTCCGGCGGATTGTGCCACCATCGGCCGGCAATGAAGGTCATCTGCGGCCTGGGCAACCCGGGCGAGCGCTACCTGCTCACGCGCCACAACGTCGGCTTCCGGGTCGTGGATCTGCTTGCCGATCGCTGGGGCCTGACCGGCGCTGGCCGCGTACGGGAGGGGGCGGCGGTCCTCGAGGCCACGCTGCCGGAACCGATCGGCCGGGTGCTGCTGGTCAAGCCGCAGCGCTTCATGAACCTCTCCGGCTCGGCGCTCAAGGCCGCCCTGCGCCAGACCGATGCGGACCCGACCACCGACCTCCTGGTGATCACCGACGAAGCAGATCTGCCGCTCGGCAAGGTGCGGCTGCGCCGATCGGGCTCGGCTGGCGGGCACAACGGGCTGCGCGACATCATCGCGACGTTCGGGAACAACGAGTTCAACCGGCTGCGGATCGGGATCGGGCGGGGCGGAGAGCTGGTCGACCACGTGCTGGCGACCTTCAAGCCCGGCGAGAAGACGCTGGCCGCGGAGGCGATCGCCACCGGAGCCGATGCCGCCGAGCGCTGGCTGCGCGACGGGATCGACGCCGCGATGAGCGAGTTCAACGGCCTCGACCTGGCCGAAGACCCGGAGTGACCGCCCCGACCCGCAGCGGAGCCGACCGCCGCATCGCCGTCCTGTCTGCTGAGCTGGCCCGACACCTTCCGTCCGACCCTGCCGCCCCGTTGCAGGTCCCGGCCGCGGCTCGGGCCGCCCACCTGGCGGCTCGACGTGGCGTGGTGCCAGACCTGACGCCGCTGGTCGCGGTCGTCCGGAACGACGAGGAGGCGCACCGCCTCGCCGACGATCTCTCGGCGTGGATGGAGACCGGCACGGTCCGTGTCCTCTCGGAGCGTGCCGCCCTGCCCCTTGAACGGGCGCTCCCCGAGCACGACGAGTCTGGCGACCGGCTCGAGGTCCTCGACCTGCTGGCCGGACGCCATCACCACCTCCTGGTCGTGGCGCCGCTGCTGGCACTCGTACAGCGGACGCTCTCGCCCGCCCAGCTCGCCGCGGCGCGCGTCTCGCTCAAGGTCGGCGAGCGGATCGACCAGCGGGGACTGCTGACCGCGCTGGTCTCCGGGGGGTACGAGGCGACCGTCGAGGTCAGCGGGGTGGGGGAGTTCGCCAACCGCGGCGGGATCATCGACCTCTGGCCGCCGGGCCTGGGCGATCCGCTGCGACTCGAGCTGTTCGGCGACGAGGTCGAGTCGATGCGCGCCTTCGACCCGATGACCCAGGGCAGCCGGCGCCGCGTCGAGCGCGCCGTCCTCCTGCCGGCGAGCGAGTTCCTGCCGCCGGGCGGCTGGCAGAGCCTGGGGGAGGCGGCGCCGACCCTCCCCTCCGACGCGCTGCAGGCCGACCTCGCCCGACTCGAGCAGGGCGACCTGGCCGAGGCGGCCGAGACCTGGGCAGCCCTCCTCACCGCCGGCCCGGCGGTCGAGCACGTCACGAGCGCCCACATCGTCCTGACGGATCCCTCGGAGCTGCGTGCGATCGCGGCCGACCTCGACACGCAGGCGACCGAACGCCTTGCGGGCCTCGTGGCGGCCGGCGAGCTGCCGGAGGACTGGCCGCTGCCGTATGAGGGCGCCGCCGCCCTCTCGCTCCTCGAGGAGCGCGCGGCGGAGGTGCTCGACGAAGCAGGCGTCGACGCCGGCTACGGGACCGCGCCCTCCCTGCCCGGACGCGCCGACCGCATCGGTCCATGGCTGGCGGAGCTGGCGGCGGGAAAGCGACTCGTGGTGACGACCGACCAGGCCAGCCGCGTCGGTGAGCTGCTCGAGGAGGCAGGGCGAGCGGTGTTGCCGGTGGCCGAGCTGGGGCAGCTCCCGCCGGCGGGCGCCATCGGCCTCGTGCACGGCTCGCTCTCCGGCGGATTCACGCACGAACCCTCGAAGCTGCAGGTGCTGACCGACCGCGAGCTGTTCGGCGCGACCCGCGTCCGGCGGCTGACCCCCTCGAAGCGGTCGATGACCCGCGACCTGATCGGCAAGCTGGCGGTCGGCGACGCGGTGGTCCACATCGACCACGGCATCGCCCGCTACGCCGGGATGACGCAGCGCGAGTACGGCGGGGCAACCAAGGAGTACCTCCAGCTCGACTTCGCCGGCGACGACAAGATCTTCCTGCCGGCCGACCAGATCGGCCGCATCAGCCGATACAGCGGTGGCCCGGCGCCGACCCTCTCCAGGCTCGGTGGGACCGATTGGGAGCGCACCAAGGGACGCGTGCAGCGCGCCGTCGCCGAGCTCGCCGAGGACCTGCTGGCGATCTACGCGGCACGGGCATCGGCTCCTGGATTCAGCTTCTCGCCGGACACGACCTGGCAGCGCGAGCTCGAGGAGGCGTTCCCTTACACCGAGACGAAGGACCAGGAGCGGACGATCCAGGACGTCAAGGCCGATATGCTCCGCCGCCGCCCGATGGATCGGCTGGTGTGCGGCGACGTCGGCTACGGCAAGACTGAGGTCGCCCTCCGCGCCGCGTTCAAGGCGGTGCAGGACGGGAAGCAGGTCGCGGTGCTGGTGCCGACGACGGTGCTGGCGCAGCAGCATCTGGGCACCTTCCGTCGGCGCCTGGCGCCGTTCCCGGTGCGGGTCGAGATGCTGAGCCGCTTCGTCGGCAAGGCTGAGCAGGCGAAGATCGTGGAGGCAACCACCGGGGGCGAGGTCGACATCCTGATAGGGACGCATCGGATCCTCTCGAAGGACATCGCCTTTGCCGACCTGGGGCTGCTGGTGGTGGACGAGGAGCAGCGCTTCGGGGTCGGCCACAAGGAGCGCATCAAATCGATGCGCAAAGAGGTCGACGTGCTGACCCTCTCCGCCACGCCCATCCCCCGCACGCTGCACCTCTCGCTGGTCGGGATCCGCGACCTCTCCGTGATCGAGACGCCGCCGGAGGCGCGGCTGCCCATCCTGACCCGCATCGCCGAGGACGATGACGGCCTCGTGCGCGACGCGATCAACCGCGAGCTGGACCGCGGCGGGCAGGTGTTCTATGTCCACAACCGCGTCGAAACGATCGAGGCGGCCGCGGAACGGGTGCGGCGGCTCGTGCCGCGGGCCAAGGTCGCCATCGGTCATGGGCAGATGGCGGAGGGGATGCTCGAACGGGTGATGCTCGACTACGACTCCGGCCGCTTCGACGTGCTCGTCTGCACCACGATCATCGAGTCGGGGCTCGACATCCCGAACGCCAACACGATCATCATCGCCCGGGCCGATGCGCTCGGCTTGGCGCAGCTCTACCAGCTCCGCGGTCGGGTCGGCCGATCAGATCGGCGAGCCCACGCGTACCTCCTCCATCGCCGAGGGCAGCCGCTGTCTTCGGTCGCGCGCAAGCGCCTGCACGCGATCTTCTCCGCCTCCGACCTGGGGGCTGGCTACCAGATCGCCCTCTCGGACCTCGAGATCCGCGGGGCGGGCAACATCCTTGGAGCGGAACAGCACGGCTTCATGGCGGCCGTCGGCTTCGAGCTCTACACCCGCATGCTGGCCGAGGCGGTGGACGCGGGCCGTGGCCGTGCGATCGAGCCCGAGCCGGCGGGCGTGCGCCTGGACCTACCCGGGTCGGCCTACCTGCCGGACGACTACATCGCCGATGCCGGGGCCAAGCTGGAGGCTTATCGCCGCTTCGCCGCCATCCACTCAGACGCCGATGTCGCCGCGCTCCGGGCGGAGCTGCGCGACCGATTCGGCCCTCTACCCGAGCCGGTCGAGGGGTTGTTCCGTGCGGTTGCAGTCCGGATGGCCGCCGAGATGGCAGGCGTGTCCGAGGTGAGGGTGGACGAAGGCCGGCTCACCCTGAGGTGGTGGCGCTACGATCGCGCCGTGCTGAACCGTGCGCTGACGCTCGCCGGCTTTCGCCCGACGGCCGGCTCCAACCAGATCCGCATCCCCATGGTCCGTGGCCGCGACCCGATTGAGACCGTCATGAAGGCAATCGCCGCCGTGGCGCCTGCCAGTCCGACGGCGCGGGGATGAGCCGTGCGCCCAGACCTCCCCTCCGGAACCGTCACCTTCCTGTTCACCGACGTCGAAGGCTCGACGAAGCTCCTCCATGAGCTGGGGCCAGCCAGCTACGCGAAGGCGCTGGCGGAGCATCGGCGCATCCTCCGGGAGGCGTTCACCGCCCGTGGCGGGGTCGAGGTGGATACGCAGGGTGATGCCTTCTTCGTCGCCTTCCCGACAGAGGAGGGTGCGCTCGAGGCGGCCCGGGTGATCAGGGACACCCTGCGTGCAGGGCCAATCCACGTCCGAATGGGACTGCACACGGGAACGCCGTTGCTGACAGACGAGGGCTACGTCGGCTCCGATGTGCACCGGGCTGCCCGGATCGGCGCGGCCGGGCACGGGGGGCAGGTCCTCGTCTCGGCCGCCACGGTCGCCCTCATCGGGAGTGACGGACTGCGCGACCTGGGCGAGCACCGCCTCAAGGACTTCGATCAGCCGATCCCCATCTACCAGCTTGGAGATGAACGCTTCCCGCCGCTCAAGACGATCTCCAACACGAACCTGCCCCGCCCGGCTAGCTCGTTCGTGGGACGCGAAGCCGAGGTGGCTGCCATTGCGGCGCTCCTGCGAGACGACGCACGCCTGGTGAGCCTGACCGGGCCGGGAGGCACGGGAAAGACACGCCTGGGCATCGAAGTCGCCACTCAGCTCATCCCCGAGTTCAGGGCCGGCGTCTTTTGGGTCGACCTGGCGCCGGTGCGCGACGCATCGCTCGTGGAGGAGACGATCGGTCAGGTCCTGGGAGCCACCGATGGCCCCGCCAATCACATCGGCGAGCGCGAGATGCTCCTCCTGATCGATAACCTCGAGCAGGTCGTCGCCGCTGCGCCGGTGCTGGCTGATCTCATCGAGCGTTGCCCGAACCTACGCCTCCTCGTCACCAGCCGCGAGCGTCTGCGTGTCCGGGGAGAGGTGGAGCATCCGGTACTGCCACTCGCCGATCCGGACGCGGTCAGTCTGTTCTGCGCGCGGGCCCAGACGGAGCCCGACGACGCAATCCGCAGCTTGTGCCAGGCCCTTGATAACCTGCCCCTGGCGATCGAGCTGGCCGCCGCCCGGGCCAGCGTTCTCACCCCCGCCCAGATGCTCGAGCGGTTATCGCAGCGACTCGACCTGCTCAAAGGGGGGCGCGACGCCGATCCCCGCCAGCTGACGCTGCGGGCCACGATCGAGTGGTCACACGACCTGTTGACCGCCGTGGAGCAACGGCTGTTCGCTCGGCTGGCGGTCTTCCTCGGGGGAGCCACCCTGGCGGCCGCCGAGCAGGTTGCCGAGGCGGATCTCGATACCCTGCAGTCGCTCGTCGACAAGAGCCTGGTGCGCCACGGCGGAGAGCGATTCTCGATGCTGGAGACGATCCGGGATTATGCCGCCGAGCGGCTCGCGGCGTCGGGTGAGGCCGAGGCTCTCCGACGTCGTCATGCCGATCACTTCCTGGCACTGGCCGAGGAAGTCGAGCCCAGCCTCATGGGGACTGACCCCGGCGCGGGGCTCAACCGGATCCAGCCGGATCATGACAACATCCGCGCGGCTCTCGACTGGCTCGAAGCATCGGGAGACAGCCAGCGTGCCCTGCGGCTGGCAGGCGCAATCTGGGAGTTCTGGTGTCTGCGGGCGCACGCCAACGAGGGCTGGCGCCGCCTGGAGGATTTGCTCGACCTCGACGAGCGGCCGACGCTGGCGCGGGCCAAGGCGCTGACGGGATCGGCCCATCTCGCCCCGCAGGCGTCGAATGCGGACCCCCGGCACCTCCGTGCGGATCAGGCACTCGCGCTCCATCGGGAGCTGGGCGATAGCTGGGGCATCGCGTTTGCTGAGTTCCAGGTCGCGGCCAGCCTGTGTGAGGCCGGTGCCTTCACGGAGGCTCAACCCCTCTTGGAACAGAGCGTCCAGCGGCTCGGTGAGGTCGGCGACGAGCACCGGGAACTCCAGGCCCGTCGGTACCTCGCCTGGGCGTCCCGGGAGCTCGGCGATCCTGAGCGGTACCGGAGCATCTACGAAGAGAATCTGCGGAGAGCGCGGGCCATCGGCGACGCGGAGAACGAGCTGTGGGCACTCGAAAACCTCGCCGCCGTGGCGACGAAAGAGGGGCGGCACCGGGAAGCGCTCGCCATGCTCGGCGAGGCATATCGACTCGCGGGCGATTCGGGGGATCCCGCAGCGGTCGACGCGAATCTCGTCCGGTTCGGAAGCGCGCTGGCCTTGGCAGGGGAGTCGAAGACAGCTGTTCGCTTGCTCGCTCTCGCCGACGCGATCCACGAAGAGCTCGGCTGGACCTACGAGCGTTGGTTCGGAGCCATCATCGAGGAGGCCATGGCTGCAATTCGGGCTGACCTGGACGAAGCCACCTTCAATGGGGCCTGGGCGGAGGGACAGGGGTTGACGCCCGATCGGGCTGTCGCCCTCGCGCTCGATGCCCTCGCCTGATGCTTGGAACGGCTGAGGGGCCGCCCCGACACGCGTCAACCTCTGCGCGATACTGGCGGACGCATGAATCCTGACCGCGTCCGGCTTCGGGATGTCGTCCTTGCCGATGCCGATCTGATCGACAGCTGGGAGAGCCCCACTATCCGGGGCGAGTTCAATGACTTTGGCGAGCCGCCGGGCCCGATGCCCCGCGACGTGCTGGCCGCCGGACCGCTCCGCAACGACCACAACGGGATGCTGGTGGTGGAGCTGATCGAGGAACGTTCGGCCATCGGCACCATCGGCTGGCACCGGGTGATGTACGGCCCCAACCCCGAGTCCGCGGCCTGGAACATCGGCATCTCCCTGATCCCGGAGGCACGCGGCAAGGGCTATGGCACCGAGGCGCAGCGCCAGGTCGCGGCCTACCTGTTCGAGACGACGGGGGTCAACCGGGTCGAGGCGTCGACTGATGTCGAGAACCTGCCCGAGCAGCGATCGCTCGAGAAGGCGGGCTACCGGCGCGAGGGGGTGCAGCGCGGCGCGCAGTACCGGGCAGGGGTGTTCCACGACCTGATCGTCTACAGCCGACTCCGCGACGATCCGGCGTGACCCTCGTCGGCGCCCGTCGCGCCTACCTCGTGTATCTCGGCGAGGAGGCTGCCGGCCACTTCTGCTTCATGATGGTGATCACGGCGGCCGGGCTCTTCATGATCCAGGTCGCCAGGCTCGACGCGCTCCAGCTCGTCCTGGTCGGGACGACCCTCGAGCTCTCGGCCTTCCTCTTCGAGATTCCGACCGGCGTGCTGGCCGATACCGTCAGCCGCAGGCTGAGCGTGATCATCGGGACGGCGATGATCGGTGTCGGGCTGATGGTGTGGGGTGCCTGGCCGCTGTTCGGCACGATCCTGATCGGCCAGGTGCTGTGGGGAATTGGCGCCACCTTCACGTCGGGCGCCACCCAGGCGTGGATCAGCGACGAGACCGGTAACGTCGAGACCGGCCAGATCTACCTGCGTGCCGCGCAGTGGGGCTGGGCGGCCGGGGCGCTCGGGATCATCGCCAGCGTCCCGCTCGCCGCGGCGTGGGGTCTCCAGGCGCCGATCCTGGTGGGCGGCTTCGGCTCGCTCGTCACCGCGGCGGTGCTCGTCTTCGTGATGCCCGAGCGGCACTGGTCGCCGGCGCCTCGTGCAGGGCGGTCGATCATGCGAGCCATGGGCGACACGATGCGCAACGGGATCGGCACCATCCGAGTCTTCCCCGCGCTGCTGACGATCCTGGCAATCTCGTTCGTGGCGGGCGCCGGGTCGGAGGCCTTCGACCGGCTGCGCGAGCTCCACATCCTGAGCAACTTCGCGCTGCCCGCAGTGCCGCAGCTGCCTGCCATCGCCTGGTTCGCCGGCATCAACCTCGTCTCGCTGGTCGCCAGCGTGGCGGCGGTGCAGGTCGCCAAGCGTCGGATCGACACCGAGACGCACATCGGTGCCGCCCGCACGCTGTTGGTCCTGCACGCGATCCTGATCGGGCTGATCGTCGTCTTCGCCCTGGCCGTGAGCTTCGAGATGGCTGCGCTCAGCTACCTCCTCACCCGGGTCGTGCGGCGCGTGGCGCTGCCGATCGCCTCAGCCTGGATCAACCTGGGCCTCACCTCGGACGTCCGGGCCACGGTCCATTCCCTGAACGCGCAGGCCGATGCCCTGGGACAGATCGCCGGCGGGCCGCTCCTCGGCTGGCTGGCCCTGGCCGCTGCCAGCACCAGGCCTGCGATGCTCGCCGTGGCCGTCATCCTCGTCCCGTCGCTCTACCTCTACCTGCGCACGATCCGGCTCCACGGGCGCGACCTGATCGTCGACGAGGGCGCCTAGAGCTCCTGGCGGCGGAAGACGAGCCAGGCGATGCCGAAGACCGCAGCCACGCCGGCCAGGTTGACCAGCACGGGGCCGATGAGGGCGCCCGGGTCCTTGCCGACCGCCATGGCTGCCCCCAACGCGTCCAGCCCGCCAGGGGTGAACGGACCGATGGACGGAAGTGCCGACAGGATGAGGAGCACGACCATCGCGCCGATTCCGATCGCGGCGGCGGCGAGCGACGAGCGCGCGAGGGTGCTGCCCAGGAAGGTGAGCGAGGCATAGCCGATCAGGCCGAGCAGCAGGAGCCCCGCCATCGCGCCCCAACCCAACGGAGGGAGCGCCTCGAACAGGATGGCGGTGTAGGCGTAGCCTGCGATTGCTGCCAGCAGCAGCCCGACCAGCAGGGTCGTCGCGATGGCCAGCAGCTTGGCGAGGAGGAAGGCTCCGCGCGAGATCGGCTTCGTGAGCAGCAGCGCGGCGGTGCCTCGTTCCTTCTCGACCGCCACGCTCCCCATGGCGAGCAGGATCGCGGTCAGCACCCCCGCCTGGCCGAGGTTCTTGAGGAACTGGCCGACTGCGTCCGCGGCCGTCGGCGGCGGGACGGCGATCTGGAATTGGTCGCCGGCCAGGGCCTTCACCAGCTCCGGCGTGTAGCGCGCCAGCAGCGGCGAGCCGATGCCCAGGGCGGTGAAGACGACCGCCACCACCAGCATCCGCCGCGTGCGCCACTGCTCGAGCAGCTCCTTGCGAAGCATCGAGCCGAGACCGATCATGCCGCCGCCTCCGGCTCGTGGGCCCTGCGCCCCACAAGCTGCAGGAAGACGTCCTCGAGCGTCGGTCGCTGCCGTTCGAAGACGAGCAGTGGCACCCCGTGCGCGGCCACCATGGCCAGCAGCCGGTGGCCGGCGTCGGCGGCATCCGAGACGGCCACGCGGAGCCCGCCGGTCGTCTCCTCGACATGCGTGACGAACGGAGCATCGCGCAGGGCGGCCACCAGCCGGCCGAGCGCATCGGCCTGTCCGTCCTCCGGCTCGACCCGATACACCGGACGCGCGTACCGCTCGAGCAGCTCCGTCATCGGCCCGGTCGTCACCAGCCGGCCGTGGTCGAGGATCGCGACCCGATCGCACACCCGCTCGACGTCGGTGAGGATGTGAGTCGAGAAGAGCACCGTCGACGAGCCGCCGAGGGCGCGGATGACGGCCAGCAGGTCCACCCGACCCTCCGGGTCGAGGGAGCTGACCGGCTCGTCCAGGAGCAGGATCGGAGGCCGATTGAGGATCGCCTGCGCGATTCCCAGGCGCTGTCGCATCCCGCCCGAGAGGGTCCCGATCGGGCGGCGCGACGCACCCGTCAGCCCCACCGTCTCGAGGACCTCGTCACTCCTTGCTCGCCGGTCGCGCTCGGACATGCGATGGAGCCTCCCCACCAGGTCGAGCAGCTCGCGCGGCGTCATCCAGTTGTGGAAGCGCGGATCCTGGTCCAGGTACCCCACCAGACCGCGCCGGTTCGGCTCGCCGCCGCCAACCGCGACGCCCGCCAGGGACGCCTCGCCGCTGGTTGCCTGGGCGAGGGATGCCAGCAGCCGGATCGTGGTCGTCTTGCCGGCGCCGTTCGGTCCCAGGAAGCCGAAGACGCTGCCGGTCGGCACCTCGAGGTCCAGCGTCTCGAGCGCAGTGACTGCACCGTACCGTTTGGTCAGGGCGCGGCAGAGGATCGCCGCTTCGTTCGGCGGCAATGTCACCTGCCTACGCGTCCTCGCGCCCGAAGAGGAAATAGACGAGCGGCCCGAAGAATTGCACGAATGCAATCACGAGGCCCCATACGAGCTTGTTTCCGCCGCGGACGCGGCGATCGGGCCGGGTGAGGTCGTAGAGGCCGACGCCCATGAGCGCCAGCTGGAGGACGATCAGCGGGATGAGGAGCGGGAGGAGTTCCTCGATGGTCATGATTAGCGCCGGTGCGGGCTAGCGCTCCGGCCCGGCATCGTTGGGCACCTCTCTCGGCTCGCCGAACGTCACCTCGACCTCGGGCTCTGGTGTCGGCACCTCCCTTGGCTCGCCGAACGTCAGCTCGACCTCAGGCCGCTTGCGCTTCTTCTTGCGCTTCCTGGCGTTCTTTCGATTCTGAGTCCGGCTTGCAGCCGCACCAGCTGCAGCCGCCGCGGCGCCGGCAGCCGCCGCAGCTCCCGCTGCCGCAGCCGGGTTGCAATCGATCAGCCCGGAGCAGTTATCGGCGAATGCCACGCCCGGGAAGGCGAGCTGCAGCATCGCGCCGACGGCGAAGAGCACGAGCGCGGCACCGATCACGCCGCCGGCGGACGGCGACCCCGCGGCGCCCGCACTCTCGGCATCGGTCTCGCCGGCGTCGTCGTCCTCATCGGTATCTGTGTCGCTCAGCAGGACCTGGAAGATGAGGAGCCCGAAGGCCACGGTGAGCACGAGCGGGAAGAACTCGGATCCGGCCAGCGGCTCGTAACGCACGGTATTGATCACATAGCCGATGACGTAGGTGAGGCCGAAGCCGACCACGAATTTGATGACCCACGGGATCCCGCGCAGCAGGTTGCGGAGCTGGTCGTTGCGCAGGATGCGGCCCGCAACCGGCTGCGAGAGGAGCGCCACGCCACCCAGGATCGCAAGGTCGAGGACTCCGGTCATCAGGCCGCCGAGGAGGAAGATGGCGAGCAGGTGTCGAACCAGCTGGCCGACCAGTCCCAGCCCCTCGCTCGGTTGGGCCTCGAAGTCATCCATGCCCAGGTCCTCGAAGCCGGTGAATTCGGGATCGCCGGCCGCCTCGGCCTCGGCCTGCTGGATGCGCAGGATGCCCATCAGGGCTGCGACGACGGCCGCCACGGCAACGATCGTCATACCGGAGACCTGGAGGTTGGCGATGGAGTCATAGGTCGGCGTGCTGAGTCCGGTCCAGGTGAAGACGGGGCGGATCAGGATCCCGGCTGCCTGCGTCCAGATCCAGGTCATGAGGCCGACCGCAAGTGCGGCCGACGCGACGGCGAGCGCCTTCCTGGCGCGCTCCAGCGAGGCCGCGCGATCCTCGCGGCGGATCCACAGCGGCATGGCGACGTTCTCGGCGGCGGTGAATTCCGGCAGCAGGTGGTGAAACTGGTAGACGAAGCCGAG
>Ga0209998_10000274_pt1 | contig 16290 bp, 18 predicted proteins | sample EndophyteCoNSPM_FD_187576 | JGI IMG/M metagenome (GOLD analysis project Ga0209998, IMG submission 187576) | Arabidopsis thaliana rhizosphere microbial communities from the Joint Genome Institute, USA, that affect carbon cycling - Endophyte Co-N... | ecosystem: Host-associated > Plants > Roots >... | reverse complement strand
TGGCCTAAGCTCTTTCGGGATAACAGCTTCAATAACGTCAGATATTATCGCTTGTGAGAGCTTCTTGTTGCTGATTTTTTCGTCGTGCTGCGTCGAGATCACAACGGTGTCCACGGATACCGGAACTCCATCCTCATAGACAACGGTGACCTGCGACTTGCCGTCGGGACGAAGCCAGCCGCTTCCGTTGCGACGCGCTTCTGCAAGCTGCATCGTCAGCTTGTGCGCGAGCACGATCGGCATCGGCATCAGCTCCGGAGTCTCGTCGGAAGCGTAGCCGAACATCATTCCCTGATCGCCCGCTCCGCCTGTGTCAACGCCCTGGCTGATGTCGGGTGACTGCCTTCCTATGGTGCTGATTACCGCGCACGTCTGCCAGTCGAATCCGAAAGTCGCGTCGGTATATCCGATGCGCTTGATCGTTCGGCGAACGATGTCGGCAACGGGAACGTAGGTCTTTGTGGTGATCTCGCCGGCAACGCATGCGAGGCCTGTGGTCACGAGTGTCTCGCACGCCACGCGCGCGATTGGATCGTCAGTCAGGATTGCATCCAGAATGGCGTCCGAGATCTGGTCCGCTACCTTGTCGGGATGTCCCTCGGTAACTGACTCAGAGGTAAATAGATGTCGATCGAGCACGATATTCCCTGGGGATTGGGACGGGGTGTTGCGGACTGCGGGCACGCCGTACGATTCGTGCCGGCATTGGTCTAAGGTCCGCTAGTTCCCTCAAACGTATTCCCATCGACGAACTCGGGCAACCCGTCACGCAGAAAGTTTGCGTCACCGAACGCTGCAAGCAGCCGGCTTCGGAGCTCGCGCTCGGAATCGCGCGCCGTGCGAGTCGCGAGCGCGGCGTGAGCAGCTTCTGCCGCAATCTCGGCGCTGACGCCTCTGACGATCGCCTTCACGAGGGGCACCGATCGCGCGGCGACACTCAGCTGCCTCACGCCGAGCCCGATGAGTGCGAACGCCATGATCGGCTGCGACGCCATCTCGCCGCACACACTCACCTCGAGACCGTTGGCGTGGCCAACCTGGGTGATGCGCTGGATCAGGCGAAGGACAGCTGGATGTAACGGTGTGAAGCGGCTCGCGAGATTCGCGTTTCCACGATCCACGGCGAGAGTGTATTGGACGAGATCGTTCGTGCCGATGCTGAAGAACGCCACTTCGCCGATGAGCGTGTCAGCGGCGAGCGCCGCTGCCGGAGTCTCGACCATCACGCCGAGCGGAAGATCGTGCCGGTACTCGACTCCGCGCGCATCGAGCTCGCCCGCGGCTTCGGCGAGCAGCTTCTTTGCCTGGCGCACTTCATCCACCGTCACGATCAGCGGCAGCATGATACGTACGTCGCCGTGCATCGCCGCGCGGAGCAGTGCTCGAAGCTGAGTCTTGAACAATTCCGGCTGGTCGAGACACATCCGGATCGCGCGCCATCCGAGAAATGGATTCGGCTCGGAAGGAAACCCTCCAACAGGAAGCTTGTCCCCTCCAATGTCGAAAGTGCGAATGACGATCGGATGATTCCCGAATGCCTTCACGACTCGGGTGTATGCCTTGTACTGCTCTTCCTCATCGGGCATCGTCGCACGCCCGACGACGAGGAACTCAGTCCGCATGAGACCGACGCCCTCGGCTCCGGAGTGCGCGGCGGCATCGGCTTCCTCGGGGAGATCGACGTTGGCGCGCAGGGTGATACGCTCTCCGTCGAGCGTGACCGGATCGGCGAGCGACAGGGCCTGAAGCTCGGCTGTGGTGGCGAGCTCGCGACGCGCCCGATCCGAGTACGCAGCTATCTGGTCTTCGGTCGGATTCTCGATTATCACGCCGGACGATCCGTCGAGGATCACGTTCTCGCCACCATGCAGCCGTGTGGTGGCATCACGCAATCCCACCACGGCGGGCAATCCGAGAGACCTGGCGAGGATTGCAACATGCGACGTGCGGGTTCCCGCATCGGTCGCAATCGCCGAGATCGCATCACGGTCGAGCTGCACGGTGAGGCTCGGAGTCAGGTCGTGCGTTACCAGAATCGCGTTGCTTCCCTTGGGCAGATCGACCGGATCATGATCCGGAAGCCCCAGCAGAATGGAGAGCACGCGAATGTGCACGTCCGTGAGATCTCCGACACGCTCACGAATCGTCGGCTGGGTGTGCCGGGCGAAGTTCTGGCGCCACTCGATGAGCACCAGATCGAACGCCTTCTCCGCCGAAAGATTCTGCCTGATGAGTGTCTCGACGCTGGAGATCAGCTCATCATCTGAAAGGATCAGCAGCTGGACCTCGAATATCGCCGCTTCTTCCGATCCAGCGTGATGCTCCGCGCGACGCTTCACCTGCTGGAGACGCGCTTTTGCCTTCTCGATCGCGTCGTGAAAGCGAGCTATCTCGTCGCGAATACCCTCGTCCGGCACAATGCGATGAGGCACGTCCGGCACTTCCCAGAGGAGAAGATGGACGGGCCCGATTACGATGCCGGGCGATGCCGGCATCCCGACGAGCTTTCCCTCAGCGAGAAAGCGGTCGCCAGACACTATTCGCCGAACCCGTCAGCGATCACCGACTCGAGTGCGTCGAGAGCCGCGTCTGCATCAGCACCTTCCGCCTTGATGGCGATGGTGGACCCCTGCTCGGCTGCAAGCATCATCACGCCCATGATGCTCTTGCCGTTCACTTCGAGATCATCACGCACGATGGTGATATTGCTCCCGAACCTGGACGCCGTCTTCACGATCTCGGCGGCCGGACGGGCGTGAATCCCGAGCTTGTTGACGATCTTCACGCTTCGTTCAGCCATTAGCGAATCACCGAGAAGAGAACGAACACCGCGAGCACGACCAGCGAAATCCGCCACCCTTCGACTCTTCCGCCCAGACGCGCAAGAAGGACTCCGCCTGCCATCGCGAGAATGATGATCCCGGACGAGAGCTGCCGGCCCCCCCCCACGACCTCTCTCGCGGCCAGCGGAATGGCGACGCCTGCGATGAGAGCAGCGAGCATGCCGATCACCTGCGGCCCCTTCCGAAGTACCGGATGAGCGAGCGCGTCGGCCACCCGGAGACCGCGTTGAAATCCCACGCGCAGGCCCCAGGCACGTAATGCGAGATGACCGATGTTGTAGATCACAAGAAAAATAGCGACGACAGTCAGTGGTCGCGCCCCGACGCCGAACGCGAGAAGCGCGATCAGCGAGCACAGCGGCAGCCAGCTCGCCCAGACGAGGCGATCACCCACGCTACCGAGCGGTCCGCCAAGAGCTGTCCTGAAACGCTCGATCATCGCCGGAGGAACATCATCGAGCTCAGCACGCGTGAGAGCGCCAACCGCAACTCCGGCTAGGTAAGGATGCGCGTTGAAATAACGCGCCTGCCTTCCGATCGCCTGCGCGTACCGGCTGCCGCCAGTCCCTCCGGGAAGCTGCCGAAGCGCGGGCTCGGTGCAGAACGCGATCCCGTTGCCAAGCATCGTCTCGTAATTCCACGCCCCCTGCACAGCGAACAGGCGCAGGTACATCCGCATCCAGGTCGCCACCGGCAGACGCTGCTCGGACGAGACGTTCGTCGCAGTCATGCGCTCACCAGTACGAACGCGCCGATTGCGAGTCCAGCAACGAAGAGGAGCCGCGCACGCGGCACCAGGTGAAAGATCTTCCAGATTGCGCCAGCCGACACAGCCGCAACGATCGTAACGACGACACCGCGCGAATAGCGCGAGTCAGTTCCCCATGAATCCACGATCGCCCGAATGAGCGGAGAGAACACGAGCATTGATGCGAACGTGACTGCAAAGCCACGAACGAGATCCAGCGAAAGCCCGTACAGTTGAAGACCTGTAACCGCTTTTGCCGAGCCCATCTCGAGCGCGTCGTGTTCGTGCGCAGCGAGCGACGCGTTGAAGCGACGCAGCCAGACCATGCTCCGGCCGCTGATCATCGCCGTCACGAGTGCCGCGAACAGGCTGGCCGCAAGCGCGCCGGACGGTGATCCAGGCTGTGCCGCGAACAATGCGCCGCCAACGACGCTCGCTGATCCCCAGTCAGGATACCGCGACGCGCCAAATGGGAGCATCTCCAGCGCAAGCAGCTCCAGCACTGCGCCCATTACGAGGCCTGCCATCGCGTTTCCGATGAACGCGCCGGCGACGGTTGCCGCGACGATCGGACGCGATATCATCGCCTGCGGAAATGTCACGACATCCATCCCGAGAAATGCGCCGAGCAGCGCGATCGGAAGCAGGTCGAGAAGGATCACGCCGATCTGGCCTCGGCAGCGGAAGGACCGAGTATCTCGCTCATCGGAACCTCCCTCGCTGCGGGTACATCCTGAGCGGTTACCTTGACTCCGCTTTCGCCCATCGCGCGCAGCTGCGCTTCCTCTTCCGGTGCCAGAAACACATAACGAAGCTTCTGCACACGGCCGGCCCGGTGATGAATGCCGCCGACATTCACCTCGCGAATGTACGGAACCCCGTACACGAGTCGCTGCATCGTTGGAATGTCGGGCGCGACGAGTAACCCTTTTCGAGGATCCTGAGCGTAGCGATCATGGTTCCTGATGGCCGTGGCGACGTCGGCGAAAACAATCTCCATCTCGGGTGGAACGCCCATGCGATAGAGATCCTGCTCCCAGTCGCAGCATGCGACGTTGTCGTCGACGAGTACGATGAAGTCGATATCGAGCGGCTGTCCCCATCCGACCACGACCTGTCCGTGAATGAGCCGGTCGTCTATCCGGTAGAGCGCAATCGACATCAGCGTGGACCAAGCGCGCTGATCGACGCCCGGCCTTTATCCGCAGACAGCTGCGCGGCAGAAACAGAATCGGCGTCGGATTGAAAAACGAACTCGAGGAGCGTCGCCAGGTTCGCGCCGGTGACGAGAATCATGCCGGGCTCGTCGCGCATCATCCTGCGAATGGCGAGTGTCGCGCTACCGGCCGGGAGGTCGGTAAAGAAAACGCGGACTCCCGTCTCCTCGGCGACATTCCTGAGTCGCGTCTCGATATCCTGCCCGCTCAGCCCGCGATTCGAGAGCGCGAGGAACACCGCGCCGCGTCCGGAGATCTGCTCTACAGCGGATATCATCCCCTCGGGGAAATCGCCGTGTCCCGCAACGACGGCGCGCGGGCGTGGCGATGATTCGGCACCTGACTCATCCGCGCTACTCTTCATCTTCCTGCAGATAATCCCGGACGTTTCCAGCCGCGGCGCGGCGCATCCGTCCAATGAGGCGCTCGTTGAACACTTCGGCAGGATTGATTCCCGAGTAGCGCAGAAGATGATTGAGCGCGATGACCTCCGCGATCACGGTGATATTCTTTCCGGGATTGAGCGGCACGGTGATCAAGGGAATCTGGACGCCGAGTATCGTGGTGGTCTCCGTGTCGAGCCCGGTGCGATCCACTACTGCATTCTGATCCCACTCCTCGAGGCGAACGACGACTTCGATTCGTTTTTGCTGTCGCACCGCCCGGATACCGAAGATCGAGGGGATGTCGATGAGCCCGACACCGCGAATCTCCATGTGATGACGCTGAAGCTCGTGGCCCCTGCCGATGAGGACGTCGTTTCCGCGTCGCTGAGTGATCACGAGGTCGTCTGCCACGAGCCTGTGGCCGCGCTCAACGAGGTCCAAGACGCACTCTGACTTGCCGATTCCGCTTCTACCGGTGAAGAAGAGGCCGACGCCGAATACATCCGCAAGGGAACCGTGCAATGTCGTCGTTTCGGCGAACTCACCTTCGAGCACAGGTTTGATTCGGCGGTAAAACTCAGCGGTCTTGAGAGTCGTGCGGAGGAGCGGGATACCGGCAGTCGCCGCGGTTTCGCTGAGCTCCTTTGGCGGTTCCTGATTCTTCGTGACGACTACGGCGGGCATCGGAAAACCGAAAAAGCTGGAGAGAATGCGCTTTCGCTCCTCCGCGGACAGCGACTCGAGATAGGTGATCTCCGTCTCTCCCAGTACCTGCAGCCTTTCCGCAACGAATCGGTCGATGTAACCCGCGAGCGCGAGCCCGGGGCTGGAGATGTCGAAGTTCGGTATCACCGTATCGAGGCCGATGCCGCCGCCGATGTCGGAAAGACCGAGCGTCTCGCCGAACGATTCGAGGAACTTGCCTACTGTGAGAGGTGGGCTCAAACGATGGCCGCCTTCCGTGCGGTTGTGCGTCGCGCAGTGCGCCGGCCCGCGCGCAGTGACTGGATCTGCGCGATGAGCCGGGTCATGGCGGCGGCGAATGCCGGGCCGAAGAATCGCCCTTCGCCACGCGCGACGAGGTCACGCTGGCGAGGGGCATGCAGAAGGATCTCGACTCGCTTCACGGGTCCATCTTGCTCAAAGCGAATAATGGCGTCAACCGCCCGGGAGAGCCGGAGCGCTGCGCGACGAACGGCTGCTTCCGCTCTTCGGCGCATGCGGTCAGAAACATTCGCATGATGGGCGTGAAAGATTATTTCCACTTCTGTCTGCCTCTCGTCACCACTTGTTGCAGGTGTGTTAGGGTTTGATCTGCTGAACGGTCCCAGGTGAACCGTCCGGCAAAACGCCTGCCCGCCGCTCCGTGCTTTTCCACAAGCGCGGGATCGTCGGCAAAGCGGCGCATCGCAGCCGCCAGTGCGATCGTATCTCCGTGCGGGACGAGCAGTCCTGTTTCCCCGGGAACCAGGGACTCGCGAAGTCCGGGGGAATCGCTGGCGATGACAGGCGTTCCGCTTGCCTGGGCTTCGAGATTCGTCAGGCCCCACCCCTCCTTCGGCGACGCAAAGACGGATGCCCATGATTTCCGCAGGAGATCGCGCTTCTCCTCCGCGGAGATGAATCCCAGAAACCGCACACGATCCGCGATCCCGAGGGCCGCCGCGAGCTCTTCGAGATGCTCCCGGTAATCACCCGCCCCGGCAATCGCGAGAGATGCGTCGGAACGGTTCAATGTTGCAAAAGCCTGAAGAATGAGGTCGACGCCCTTGTATCTCTTCAACCTCCCGACGTAGGCGAAGAGTGGCCGCTCTGATCGCGTGTTGGGCGCGGGCGTGAAGAACTCCGTGTCCATTCCGTTGTAGATGACCTTGATTGTCTTCCGCGGGATTCCCCGGGCAACGAGATCGTCCGCAGTGCTTTCACTGACCGCCTCGAATGGATGGCCTCTGTAGACGTAGGATATTCCGCGCTCAGCAAGCCACACCGACGCCGCCAGGTGAGGCGCCGCCTCCCTGAAAATCGTTGTCCCGAAGAGATGATGAACCAGTGTCACCACCGGCGGACCGTTCCACCGTGGCACGTACAGCGGAATCTTGTTGAGGTCCTCGACGATCACATCGTAGCGATTCCCGGCCAGTCGCTCCGTGTAGTAACGGTGCGCGTTGAATTGAAACGAGTATCGCGTTCCTACCCGGTGCACGTCTATTCCGTCGAGGAACGCGCGCGTAGCGCTTTCATGCCATCCGCTCGCGAGAAGATCGACTCTGCTCCCGTTCCGCGCGATGCGTCCAAAGATTTCATGGAGGTGAACTTCCGCGCCGCCCGCGTTCGGGTTTTCCCTGTCGTTCCAGTTGACGACGAGAATCCGCACTAGAGCACGCCCGCTCGGCGCGCATAGGCATCGAGCACTCCATTCACGAATCTTGCGCTCGCCGCAGTGCCGAATCTCTCCGCGAGACGCACCGCTTCCTGAATCACGACCCTGGGCGGTGTTTCGCCCCGCTTGAGCTCGGCTGCCCCAAGGCGCAAAACAGATCGCTCGATCGCGCCAATGCGCTCCAGTCTCCAGTTGTCGGTAACCGCCATCAGGTCCGCGTCGAGATCCTCATGCGATGCGGCAACGGTTCGTACGATTCCGCCCGCGAACTTTCTCTCGTCAGGCGTGACATTGAGATCGTCCCAGACTTTCACCGCCACAATCGTCAGGTCTTCCCCTGCCCGAAGATCCCATGCGTACAACGCCTGAAGCGCGCGCGCACGTCCGCGTGATTCAACTCTCATCGGCGAAGTCGAGCTGGTCGAGCAGGTCCGTCATCTCGAGCGCCGCGATTGCGGCATCCCATCCCTTGTTTCCGTGAGCTCCGCCGCAGCGGTCGAGTGCCTGCTCCATGGTATCGCAGGTGAGAAGGCCGAATCCGAGAGGTACGTCGGAATCGCGCGACGCGTCGGCCAGACCGCGGGAAGCCTCGCCGGCAACGTAGTCGAAGTGCGGGGTATCCCCGCGGATGACAGCCCCGAGGGCAACGACAGCGTCGTATCGCTCGGTCGCCATTGCGCGCCGGACGGCGAGCGGCAGCTCCCACGCGCCAGGCACCCAGATCACGTCGACATCGTCGAAGGCGACGCCGTGCCTGACGAGCGCATCCATCGCACCGTCTACGAGCGCGCGCGTGACCGTCTCGTTGAACCGGCTCGCGACGACCGCGATGCGCCGGCTGGAGCCTGCTGGATTGCCTGTAAACTCAGCCATCTACGAAACCAGCAGGTGTCCCAGCTTCTCCCGCTTGGCGTCGAGATATCCCGCGTTCTCCTCGGTCGCGGCCGGCACGATCGCCACGCGATCTTCCACCACGAGCCCGTATCCCTCGAGACCGACGAGCTTGCGTGGATTGTTCGTAAGCGGGCGAATGCGCCTCAGCTTGAGGTCGAGGAGGATCTGTGCACCGATACCGTAGTTTCGCAGATCGGGCTTGAAGCCGAGCTGCTCGTTTGCCTCGACCGTGTCAGCGCCGGTGTCCTGAAGCTCGTACGCCTTGAGCTTGTTGAGGAGACCAATGCCTCGTCCTTCCTGATCGAGATAGACGATCACGCCGCGACCTTCTTCGGAGATCGTCTTCATCGCCGTATGAAGCTGCCACCCGCAATCACAGCGGAGCGAATGAAAGACGTCTCCAGTGAGGCACTTGGAGTGCATGCGAACGAGAATACTTTCATCGGAGTCCCCGACGTCACCGTACACGAGCGCGATATGCTCGTGATCGTCGACGTCGTTCCTGTATCCGATCACTTTCCACACGCCGAATTCGGTTGGCAGCCTTGCTTCGGCGACACGATGAACGAGCCGCTCCGACTTGAGCCGGTACGCTACGAGCTGGGCGACAGTGATGAACGTGAGGTTGTGCTTCTCGGCGAACTTCTCGAGCTGCGGCCGGCGCGCGGTGGTGCCGTCCTCGTTCAGAATCTCGCATACGACTCCGGCGGGATACAGCCCGGCCAGACGCGCGAGATCGACCGCGGCTTCGGTGTGCCCGACCCGCTGGAGAACTCCGCCTTCGCGTGCGCGAAGCGGCGGAATGTGACCCGGCCTGCGAAGATCCGCGGGAACTGTCGCTGGATCGACAGCGACTCTTATTGTCTTTGCGCGATCCTGCGCGCTGATGCCGGTCGTCACTCCGAAGCGCGCTGCGGCATCGATGCTGACCGTGAACGCAGTGCGCTGCTCTTCCGTGTTTTCCTTGCTTTGCTGGGGGAGCTGCAGCTGGTCGGCGCGCTCACCGGTCAAGGCGAGGCAGATCCATCCGCACGCCTTTCTGTTCATGAAGTTTATGTGCTCAGGCGTTACGAGCTGGGCAGCGCAGATCAGATCACCCTCGTTCTCGCGGTCTTCGTCGTCCGCGACGATGATGAGCTTCCCTGCCTTGATGTCCGCAATCGCCTGCTCGACTGTTCCGAATTGCATCCAGATGCCCCTGTGACCGCCTCAGACGGTCACTGTTTCAGGTATGGCGCGGCCAGACGCTGTACGTATTTGCCAATCACATCCGTCTCGACGTTCACGCTGCTGCCTTTCGCGAGGTCCGCGAGGGCCGTATGGGCCAGCGTGTAGTCGATCAGCGCCACCTGCAACTTATCACCCTTGAGGGCGTTAACGGTAAGACTTACCCCGTCAAGCGCAACTGAACCATGCAGAACGAGTGTTTCAGCCAGGCCGTCGGGCAGCGCGACATCGACGACGAGCGCGTCACCCTTCGTCTCGACTTGTTCGACAACCGCAACCCCGTCCACGTGGCCCTGCACGATGTGACCGCCGAACCGGGAATCTCCACGCATCGCGCGCTCCAGGTTCACGCGGGTCCCTTTTTTCCAGCCGCTGACCGTCGTTCTTCCGATCGTCATGATCATCGCGGCGACAGTGAACCAGCCGGCGCCGAACTCGAGCACAGTGAGACACACGCCATTTACCGCAATGCTTTCGCCCTGGGTGAGGTCGGAATATGCGGAGGAAATTCGCAGCTCGACGCCCGCGTCCGTCGACTGCGTCGATTCGACGATTCCAACCTGCTCGATCAATCCAGTGAACATCAGCGATCACCCACGCGATAGACGCTCATTACATCATCGCCAAGCGCGCGGGTCTCGAGAAGGGTGAACCGCGGGGCGTGCTCGATCTCCTGTGCCGCGATACCGGAAAACGCCCCGAGTGCGCCCGTGCCGAGAATGACGGGAGCACGAAAGATCGTAAGCCTGTCGACGTGCGCCCCCGCAAGAAAAGACGCCGCAAGCCCTGCCCCGCCTTCGACCATCAGCGAGAGGACGCCGCGCTGCCTGAGCTGGCGGAGAGCCGCAGTCAGGTCTTCGGCTGCAATCTGTTCCACTCCCGCCTGCTCCAGATCCGCCGGCATCCGCGTTGAAGCCGTTGTGACCACGACCGTCGGCACCTCGCGTGCAGTCCTGACTAGAACATTCTGCGACGATAGCCGAGCCGATCGATCGAAAACAACGCGCAATGGTTGAACTCGCGGCGGCGGATTGGTACGCGCGGTCAGCTGCGGGTTGTCGGCAAGCGCAGTCTGCACGCCAATCGCAATCGCGTCGGATGCAGCGCGCATCCTCTGAACTTCGGCGCGGGATTCCTCACCGGTGAGCCACCCGCGCAATCTCTCCGCTCCGGCAATCGCACCGTCCAGGGAGAGCGCCAGCTTCAGCGTCACCCATGGGCGATCCGATTGAGTCGCGTTGAAGAAAGCTGCGTTCAGCTCACGCGCTTCGTGTTGACGGATTCCCATATCGACTGCAACTCCCGCAGAACGCAGCCGGTCAGCTCCACCCTTTGCGGCTGGATTCGGATCCGATGTGGCGACTACGACGCGAGCAATCCCGGCAGCAATGATCGCATCCGTGCAGGGAGGAGTCTTCCCATGGTGCGCGCATGGTTCGAGCGTCACGTACAGAGTGCTGCCGCGAGCGCGCTCGCCGGCGGATGCAATCGCCGCAGCCTCGGCGTGAGCCTCACCGAAGCGCGCGTGAAATCCTTCGGCGATCTTTACATCATCCTTGTAGAGAACTGCACCGACGAGCGGATTCGGTGCGGTCTGACCCCAGCCGCGCCGCGCGAGCGCGAGCGCCTCGTCCATTCGCACGGCATCGCGAGCGTCAGTCAATCACTACCTCACCCCGGCCGGGGCGCACTTCTCCCATCACCCATCCGACAATGCCCGCTACGCGGGCGCTGCCGATGATCGCGTCCGCGCGAGTGTGAGGCGCGATCACGACCATTCCTACACCCATGTTGAACACGCGGAACATTTCATCACGAGGGACTTTACCGGCTGATTCGAGAACCGTGAACACGGCGGGAATCTCCCAGGTGCCGGCGTCTATGACCGCGTCCAGCGTCTGAGGGAGAGCGCGGTTCAGGTTCCCCGGCAAACCACCGCCGGTGATGTGCGCCATCGCATGAACGTCGGCAAGAACAGGCTCGAGCGCACGGTAGTAGGATCTGTGAACCGACAGCATCACGTCGGCAGCAGATCCTTCGACCTCGGGGAAGGAATCTCCCCATCCAATCCTGAGACGCTCGGTGACGATTTTTCTGGCGAGCGAATAACCGTTGGTGTGAAGCCCGGAGCTCTCGAAACCGATGAGCACGTCTCCGTCGACGACTCTGCTGCTTCCGAGGATGGCGTCCTCCTCCACCGAGCCGGTAATGAAACCGGCGAGATCATAGTCGGGTGGCGTATACAAGCCGGGCATCTCCGCTGTCTCGCCACCGATGAGCGCGCATTCGTTCTCCCGGCAGCCCGCAGCGACGCCGCTTACGACAGCCTCGAGCACCGCGGGATCGAGCTTGCCGAACGCGACATAATCGAGAAAGAAGAGAGGCCGTGCGCCCTGCACGAGAATGTCGTTGACGCAGTGATTCACGAGGTCGTGACCGACGGTATCGTTGCGGCCGCTCTCGATCGCGACCTTGATTTTGGTTCCAACACCGTCAGCACTCGACACGAGTACCGGAGATCGCATCCCTCGAGGCATCCGGAACATTCCTCCGAATCCGCCGAAGGAGCCGATGGCCCCTCCCGTTCTTGTGGATGCGACCAGCTTTGCAATGCGCCCCTTTGCGTCATCGGAGGCGCCAAGGTCCACGCCCGCATTCCGATACTGGAGCGCGTCATCGCTCAAGCCGGCAGCTCCTCCTCGAACGTCACAAGCTGCCGAAGCTCTCGAATTCTCGCGTCGATCTCCGCGCGCGTGAGGCTCATGAGTCGCTCCGTCGAAAATTTCTCGACGGCAAAGGATCCCATCGCCGATCCGTACATCACGGCGCGCCTCATGTTCGATTCGCTCAGGTCGCCAGTGCGCGCTAGATAACCGATGAATCCTCCAGCGAACGAATCCCCTGCGCCAGTCGGATCGAACACCTCCTCGAGCGGAAACGCTGGCGCGAAGAAAATGCTGTCCCTGTTGAACATGAACGCGCCGTGCTCACCCTTCTTGATGATGACGTGCCTCGGGCCGCAGTCCATTATCCACTTTGCGGCCTGTACGAGATTCACCTTCTCCGAAAGCTGGCGCGCTTCGCCGTCGTTCAGCGTCACCATGTCGACATGCTTGAGAAGTTCGAGCAGATCAGGCCGGCGGCTCTGTATCCAGAAATTCATAGTGTCGCATGCAACGAGCTTCGGCCGGTCGACCTGCTGAAGAACGTCAAGCTGAAGCCTGGGATCGATGTTTCCGAGAAAAACGAAGGGCGCGTTTCGGAACTGCGATGGAATCTTGGGACTGAATCGCGAAAAGACGCCGAGATGCGTCTCGAGAGTCTCGGCGGAGTTGAGATCATGGCGGTAGCGGCCGCGCCACCGGAACGACTGCCCATCTGCCCGCTCGAGCCCGGCGAGATCGACCCCCCGAGCAGCAAGCGGCTCCAGCTTCTCAACAGGAAAATCGGAGCCGACGACGCCGACGAGCTGCACAGGGGTGAGAAGGCTCGCGGCAGACGAAAAAAATGTCGCCGATCCACCGAGGACATCATCCGCCTTTCCGAAAGGCGTTTCGACTGAATCCAGCGCAACGGAGCCGACTACGAGTACGGTCATTTCTTTACGTGTGGGTGGAGAATTACATGCGCTCTGGCGCGGTGATTCCGAGAATGCCGAGCGCGTTTCGAATGACGATCTGCGAGGCGCGCGCAAGCGCGAGGCGCGCCTGCATGATCTCCGACGGCTCGCCAAGCACGTGATGCTTGTGATACCAGAGGTGAGCGAGACGAGCTGTCTCGGTGAGGTAGTTGGTTATGCGATGCGGCTCGAGCGCCGCGGCGGCACCAGCTACAACCTGCGGGAAATCCACGAGAGCCTTTATCAGCTCCTGCTCTTCAGGCTCCCTCAACACCGCGAGGTCTACGCCATCGAGTGAAAAGGTCTCGCGGTCTATTTCTCCGACGCGAAAGATTCCGCACATGCGTGCGTGCGCCATCTGCACGTAGTAGACCGGATTCTCCTCCGATTGCTTCACTGCCAGGTCGATGTCGAACACGAGCTGGGAGTCGCTCTTTCGCATGAGAAAAAAGAAGCGGACCGCGTCGCGCCCAACCTCGTTGATCAGATCGCGAACAGTGACATAGCTGCCGGCGCGCTTGGAGATCTTCACCTCCTCCCCGCTCTTCATCACCGTCACCATCTGATGCAGGACATACTCGGGATAGTCGGTGGTGATTCCCATGTCGAGCGCCTGAAGGCCGGCGCGGACGCGGGTAGTCGTGCTGTGATGATCCGCGCCCTGCACGTCGATGGCGCGATGAAATCCGCGCTGCCACTTCGTGACGTGGTAAGCGACGTCGGGCACGAAGTAGGTGTAAGTGCCATCTCGCTTCCGCATGACACGATCCTTGTCGTCACCGAAGCTGCTCGTCCTGAGCCAGAGCGCGCCATCACCTTCGTACGTCATTCCCGCCGCGGTCAGCGCATCGACTGTCTCTTCGACCTTGCCATCAGTGTACAGAGACGACTCGAGAAAATACCTGTCGAACCTCACGCCAAATGCCTGAAGATCGAGATCCTGTTCCGCGCGCAAAGCGGCGACCGCGAAATCCTTTACGTCGCCCGCATCCTTCGCCGAGCCTCCATGTTCCGCGACGTATCGCTCGGCGATCTCGCGGATGTACTCACCGTGATAACCGCCTTCGGGAATTACGAGCTCTCCGCCTTCGAGAGCAGCGAGCCACGCGCGTACACTCGCCGCGAGATTCTCGATCTGCACGCCCGCGTCGTTGTAATAGAACTCGCGCGATACGTTCCAACCCGTCCATTCGAGAAGGGTCGCGATAGCGTCGCCAAGGGCGGCCTGTCTTCCATGGCCGACGTGTAGCGGGCCGGTCGGATTGGCCGACACGAATTCGATGTTGACGCGCTCTCCGTGCCCGGCATCGCTCCGTCCGAACGATTCGTTCTTGTTGACGACCTCGCGAATGCCCTGTGCGATCAGCGCGGGATCGAGCCAGAAATTCATGAATCCCGGACCCGCTACGTCGACTCTTTCGACCCCCGCTTCAGCGAGGCGCAGTCTGTCGCGCAACAACCCCGCGATCTCGGCGGGACGCTTCTTCAGTGGCCGGGCGAGGGTCATCGCGAGGTTGGTGGTCCAGTCACCGAGCGACGGATCGCGCGGCCGCTCGATGATCGGGTCGACACTCGAGTCCGCTCCAAGATCACGCGCGGCATGAACCAGCTCCGCGCGAATGCGCTCCGCGGATGTCATTCGGTTTTTTTCGGCGTGTCGGAGGGCTTCGATTCAGTCGGCGCCGGTTTTGATTCGGCGGCGGGCGCGGGAGATCCCGATTCCGCCGGCTTCGTCGTGGCCGTCTCGGGCGGCGTCTGTGACTTCTTGCCGTCTTTGCCGTAATCGGTGATGTAGAAGCCCGATCCCTTGAAGACCAGGCCGGCAGCGGACATGCGACGCACCCCCATCTGCCCGCACTCGGGACATGTTTCCTCGGAGGACGCGGAGCCTATGGAGCGATAGAATTTTTCGAAATCATGCCCGCTGGGGCAGCGAAACTCGTACAGCGGCATTCTGAATGGCGGGAGGAAAAACCATGAAGCGCGAGCCTTCTAAGTTAGACTCGCAGGTATCCCCTCTCAAGCGGGAGGCTTCACGGCACGGATCGCGATGAAGTGGCCGGTCGCAAAACGCGACGGCAGCTCCTCCAGAGCCTCGAAGCGCATCGCAGCCCGAAGAAGAAGAGCGCGGCGCTCGACAATGCCTGGCCGATCGAGCCTGGCCATCAATGGCACCGCAAGAACTCGCGGCGCGTGCATGATAGCGGTGCACTCGAGGACGTCGAAGCCCGCTTCGCTCGCCGCTGCTCTTGCTCCCCGCGGAGTGAGTGTCTTTCCGACGGGATACGGCACGATGCCAAGCGCGTGCGTCAACGAGTACGGAAGCCGATTGCGCAGGGCGATCACCGGATTCATCGCGTTGTCGAGCGTGAATATCAGGGTTCCACCAGGTTTCAGCACGCGGTACAGCTCGCTGAGCGCCGATGATATCTCCTTCGCTGTGTCGAAATGATCGAGAGTCGAGAGCGAGACGATGGCATCGAACGACCCGGTCTCGGCAGGCAGTGACCGCACGTCCGCGCTGAGAGCGAGCAATTTCGGATACTTGCTCGCGGCCGCTCTGGAAATGGCCGGAGAAACGTCGAGAGCAATCACCCACCGGGCATGTCGCGACAAGGCGGGAAAGAGACCCGTCGCCACCGCTTCGTCGAAGAGATCGGTCTTGAGAATCCGGCCGACGATGTTTCGTGGCAGCCAGCGCTCGAGCAGGATCGAGTTGACTGCGTCGCTGTGCCGGCGCCAGAGCGACTGCGGAGCCCGCTCGAGCCATTCCTCCGCGACCTCAGTCCATTCGTCGCTTGTAACCGTTCTGCGGCGTGGCTCGAGGACCGAAGTCATCGGGGAGCGATTCGAGCGGGCATCCCGCCCTTTGGACGAAGCGTCATCGTCGCGTGAGGCTCGACAGGATTGTCTGTCGCCATGGCGAACCGGAAACGACGCGCAATCATCGCGATGACGAGTGTGCACTCCATCGTC
>Ga0209998_10000273_pt1 | contig 16298 bp, 13 predicted proteins | sample EndophyteCoNSPM_FD_187576 | JGI IMG/M metagenome (GOLD analysis project Ga0209998, IMG submission 187576) | Arabidopsis thaliana rhizosphere microbial communities from the Joint Genome Institute, USA, that affect carbon cycling - Endophyte Co-N... | ecosystem: Host-associated > Plants > Roots >... | reverse complement strand
CTGGGAATCATTTCGCTCTTTCTCGTCTACTGGTTTGCGCGGGAGATGGCGGGAGCGAGCTATGCGATGCTCGCCCTTCTGATCACGACGCTGTCGCCGCTGCACATCCAGTTTTCCCGGCTGGCTCACGAAGGCGCGATCTTTCCCGCGTTTTTCATGATCCTCGCGCTGTGCCTGTGGCATAAGGCAGCGACGAGCGGATTCCGACTGCTTCACGTCGCGCTCCTCGGATTGGCGATTGGCGCGTCGACCAACGTGTATCAGTCGACCCGGCTCACGGGGGCGCTGCTGACTGTCGCCATCGCTATCGACATCATCCGGCACTCGAAGATTCGACTCAAGCCAATTCTCGTGCTGGGCGCATTCGCGCTGATCGGCGCGCTTCCGCAGGTCATGTTTCTCATAACCGAGCCCGCGCGATTCGCGGGTCGTGCAGGAGTGCTGTCGGTTACGGCAGACAATCCGTTCACATACCTGCGCACGGTATTCACCAATGCCGCGATGAATCTGGATCCGCTGTATCTGTTCGTGCCGCCGTTTCTGAGAGGCCTCACGGTCGCCCGACTGATTCCAGCTGAAGCGCCGTTCTTTTACGTGGGACTGGCTGCCCTTGCCTTCCTCCCGGTCAAGACCGGCTCGCGCGGAAGGAAGTATCTGTACATCGCGCTTTTGCTGACACTTCTTCCCTCCGCGATAACTCTCGATCCACCCGCTACGATGCGGACGTCGCCGATCTCGGTGCTCGCGCCATTTTTTTCGGCGGCAGGGATTGTAATGATTGCGAGGCTCGTCAGAAGTGAAGCGGCCCGGCGGCGGATCTACTATCCGGCGGTCGTCGCCGCGCTCGTGATCACCGCATTCGCAGTGACTTATCGATACGCCCGGAGCGAGTATTTTCGGGAGCTTTCATTTCAGGAAATCGGCGTGCGCATGGGAAAAGCGCTGGGCCGGCATGAAAAGGGATACGATGCCGTCGTCGTCGGGCCGCACGTTTCGCAGGCTTACCTCTACATCGCTGCTTTCAGCCCGATCACACCGCAGGAGTTTCACAGGCTGCCGAAGCGTCTCTTCTCCGTCGGGATGGACAGGTACACACGAATCGGCAAGTACCACTTCGTCACCGAATCGATGATGCAGCAGAGCATCGATTCACTTCGTGGTCGCGGCCGTGTGCTTTTCGTCAACTCCCGGAAGATGCCGGGGCTTTCACTCGTGGACAGCGTCAGGTTTCGTGACGATGCCCTTTACCTCGAGACTTATTGAGTGAGTGAAGGCGAATGGCGCTGATCCGCGCGCTCCCCGCCCTTTTCTTCCTCGCGCTCTCCACGTACGCGGGCGCGCGACTGTGCAGGCTGTTTCTTCCATCTCTCGATGGCCGTCATCGCGCCGCCGCCGAGCAGCACGTCGCGCCGTGGGTCATTGCGTGGCCGGTGGCCTTTCTCTCTGGAACGCTGCTCCTTACCTGGGCGACGTACCTGAGCGCTTCTGCCGCGCGTCACACGTCGTCGCCGATGGCCGTGGCGAACATCGTCGTGATGGCCGTGGTCTCAATTCTCCTCGCGATCGATTTTGCGCGACGGCGGAAACTTTCTGACATCCGGCCCGCGGAGTCTCGGGGGAGAATCGACATCGCGATCGCTGCAACGGGTGTCGTTCTCGCCACGGTCATCATGTTCCACACGTGCAGGATCGAGGGCGATACGCTCATTCTGGGAAGAACAGCATTCGGCGATCTCAACATTCATCTCGGCATGGCGAGATCGTTCTCATTCGGGCAGAACTTTCCGACTGGATACCTGGCATACGCCGGCAGCGACATCCGCTACCACTTCATGTTCTACTTTCTCGTGGGAAACCTCGAGTTTCTGGGCCTTCCGCTCGACTGGGCAATCAACCTTCCGTCGATTCTGGCTTTCACCTCGGTTCTGCTTCTCCTTCACGCGGTAGGGAGCGTCGTCGGTCGCGACGCGCGAGTAGGCGCCGTGACTGTTGCCTTCTTTCTCATGCGCAGCTCGCCGGCGGCCTTCGCCTACTTCGCGCGGCTGCCCGGCGATCTGGGCGACAAGCTCCACGAGCTGTTCCTCACCCGGAAATTCATCGGGCTCACGACGCACGAGACCTGGGGCATATGGAATCTCAACACGTACGCAGTCGAGCGGCACTTCGGATTCGCGTTCGGTCTGGTGCTGATTGCTCTTCTTTTTCTCGTTCGCCTCAGCGGGCTCGATTCGGGAGCGCCGCTGCTCCGGCATAGACGTGAGTCGTCCCCGAGCTGAACACGAGCGGAAGCGCTTTTCCAATTGCAGCTTCGTTCGTACGCGGGAAATAGCGGCGCACTGAATCGTCGACGACGGCATAGTCGATTCCCTCCTTCAGCACGATTCCCCTGATCTCGTCGGGATTTCCTCCCTCGTACATCCGGCGCAGCGCATTCAGCCGGGGCGGAACGTCGTATCCCGCTGATTCCGCCCAGTATGGAAGCCCCAGGTAGGATTTTCGTCCGGTGAGATAAGCGCGGTTGTGGTAAATGGGCGCCGAGGCGAAAACAGCATGGGGCGACGTCTCCTTGTGCGCCCACGCGATGAATGGATCTCCGAGATCGTGCGTGCGCTTCTCCTGATTGAAATTCCAGAGCGAGATCATGTCCACTGCGCCTGTCACGGTCAGAAGAAATACGAGCACCACCGCGCCAGCCCGCGCGATTCTTCCCTCATCGTAAAGCCACACCACGAGCATCGCCGCAAATAACGACGCGATTCGCACGCTCGCGTTGACGAACTTGTGGTTCACCGCCACATCCGGAGTGAACGCGAAGGTGCTGGCGAATACGAGCGGCACCAGAAGCGAAGCGAGGAACCATCTGCCGCGCGGACGAAGCATCAGCATCGTCACCGCGAGAACCGGGACGAGGAAGCCGAGCAAAGTCACGAAATAAACGGCGAGCCCGCGAATGCTCGGCGTCTCGGCGATGAATCCGAACTGGTAGTGTGGGCCCACACCCTTGCCGCTCGTGATGAAGAACCGGGCTTCGACCAGGGCCAGGATCGTTGCGATGGCGCAGGTGATGAGCAGATCCCCACGGCGTGACGACCAGACTATCGCGCTTCCGAGGATCAGGAGGGCAGCGATCATCAGCGCGCCATTCCAGAAAGTCCCGAGCCCGACGATGAGACCGACGAAAACGGCGCCTCTCACGTCCTGAGGGGCGAAGCTCGCTCGAAAATCCCTTGTCCAATCGGGCATGGTTTAATTTGTCTGGAGCCCGCTCAGGAAAAAAGGAAAGGAATTGAACGACCGCCGTCTCCCGACATGATCGACCTCTCGGTCATCATTCCCACATTCAACGCAAGGTCGCATGCCCAGGCGACGGTTGAGACGCTTCATTCGCGTCTCTCCGTCACAGGCCTGCGCTCCGAGATCCTGCTGGTCGACGATGGAAGCAGGCCCGGTGAGCGTCCCGATCAGGCGACGATGCCGGAAGGCGTGAAGGTCGTTCAGATCGATCGGAATCGTGGAAAAGGCAACGCTGTCCGGTCCGGTCTCGCGGCGGCCACGGGTCGCGCGAGAATCTTCACTGACGTGGACCTTCCCTATGGGACGGAGTCCGTGCTCGAGTGCTACGAGAAGCTGAATCGCGGCGATGCCGATTTCGTCTATGGCGACCGGTCGCTCCCCGAATCGAAGATTCTCTCGCGACTCAGGAAGCGGCGCCGCCTCAGCAGTGTCGTGTTTCGGGGCGCGGTGATGACCATCACCGGCCTGCGCCAGGCGGATACCCAGTGCGGGATCAAAGGCCTTCGCGGCCGCGTCGCGGAGGCGATGCTGCCCGTTCTTCGAGTGGACGGCTTCGCATTCGACGTGGAGATGTTCCGCTGCGCGAGAGACAACGGCCTGACGACCGCTCCGATGCCAGTGCACCTGGCGAATGGTGACGACTCGACGGTCCGCCTCATTCGCGATTCGACGACGATGCTGCGCGATCTCATCGCGATCCGGGCGCGATCGGCGCGGGGACACTACCGGCTGAAATCAGCCGAGCTCAGAGCCGCGGGCGCAGCTTATCGGGCCTGAAAAAAAGTCGCGCGCGTTCCCGCGACGAAATTTTTTCAGCCGAAAAATTTTTTCTCTCTCGGAGAAATTTTTTCTGCTGGAAAAATTATTGCATCCGCTACTTGCGGTTTATATAGTGGAGCCATGAATCTCGCGCGCGCATTTTCCTAGGGACGGAATGACCCGAATCGGTTTCGCCTTCAACCTGAAACCCGAATCGACGGAGCACACCTCGGACGAGTTCGCCGAGTGGGACTCCAGGGAAACCATCGACGCCGTCGCCGGCGCGCTCTCTCGCCTCGGCGAGGTAATCCGGCTCGAGGCGAACGAGACTTTCCCCGAAAATCTCCGCCGCGAGAAGCCAGACATCGTCTTCAACATCGCCGAAGGACAGAATGGCGTGAACCGTGAATCCCACGTTCCCGCGATCTGTGAATTTTTCGGAATTCCCTATTCCGGCAGCGATCCCCTCACTCTCTCGATCTGCCTCGACAAGGCAAAGACCAAGGAGAGTCTCTCCTGGCACGGCGTCCGCAACGCGCGTTTCGCCGTCGTGAGAAAGATCGCTGACCTGGCGGCAGCCCGTGAACTGCCGCTCCCGGTCTTCGCAAAGCCGATCCACGAAGGATCGTCAAAGGGAATCACCGAGAAAAATTTCTGCCGCACGCACGCTGAGCTCGAAGCACAGACGGCGTACCTCCTCGAGACCTACCAGCAGCCGGTGATCGTCGAGGAGTATCTGCCCGGTGCCGAATTCACATGCGCTGTCCTTGGAAATGGAGACGAAGCGAAGGTTCTTCCGATCGTCGGGATGAACTTCGCGTCACTCCCCGCCGGCGCGCTCCCCATCTACGGCTACGAAGCAAAGTGGATCTGGGACCGCCCCGAGCGCCCTCTTCAGATGTTCGATTGTCCCGCTCACATCGATGAATCTCTCACGCGGGAGATCGAGCGCGTAACGCTCGACGCGTACCGCGTGCTCGGCTGCCGCGACTGGTCGCGGATAGACGTCAGGCTCGACGCCGACGGAAAGCCCAATGTGGTCGAGGTCAATCCGCTTCCAGGAATACTTCCCGACCCCGCGGACAACTCCTGCTTTCCAAAAGCAGCCCGCGCGGCGGGCATGAGCTACGACACGCTCATTCAATCCTGCTTGATGCATGCCGCCGAACGACAAGGGGTCGCTCTCGGCGGAGAAGTTCGAAGAGAACGCGCCGCCTAGAAAACGGCGCCCTTCGGGAGGGCGCGGAAATGAAAATTGGCATCTTGTTCGACGGGATGTCCGCGCTGGGAGTGAACCCTGACGGACTGATCCTCGAATCGGTCGAAGCAATCGAAGATGCGATTGCCGACTGGGGGCATCAGCACGTCCGCATCCCCGTAAATCCTGACGGTCGGTGGGTCGAGCGCATGCGCCGGGGAAATTTCGATCTCGCTTTCAACCTTGCAGAAGGAATCGAAGGTATCGCCGCGTTCGAGCCGCTCGTCATCTCCGTGCTCGAGCTTTTCGGAATTCCGTTCACCGGGAACTCGAGCACGACGGCCGCTCTATGTCTTCGCAAGAATGTCGTGAATACCGTTCTCGACCGCGCGGGCCTTCCGGTTCCGCGCTGGTCGCTGGCACGGCGCGGCGAAAAAATCGTGAGCGTCGGTTATCCCGCGATCTGCAAACCCGCCGCGGAAGATGCTTCCATCGGAATCGAGCAGAGGTCCGTGGTTCGAAGCGGCCGCGCTCTCACTGAGCGAGTGCACGCCATGCACGAGCGCTGGGACGAGATCATCGTCCAGCGGTTCATCGATGGACGCGAAGTGAATGTCGGCATCGTCGACGACGAAGTCCTTCCGGTTGCGGAGATCAACTTCCAGGGAATGCCGCGCGGGATGTGGAAGATCGTCTCGTATCAGTCGAAATGGATCACCGGCAGCGAGGAGGATCTCGGCGCGACCCCGATGTGCCCGGCGGACCTTCCCGCCGAGCTGACTCGCGAGCTTCAGAAAATCGCCATCATTGCGTGGCAGGCCGTCGGAGGCCGCGGATACGGCCGCGTCGATTTCAGAATCGACCGCGACGGCAGACCGTGGCTGCTCGAGGTGAACCCAAATCCTGACATCGCTCCCGATGCGGGACTCGCGCGAATGGCTCGCGTCGCGGGAATGGATTACAAGGCGCTGATCAGAAGAGTGTGCGAGGCCGGACTCACTCAGAAGATCGACACCAATCCCGAGCTGTGGCAGCGCTCGCTGCGCCTTTCGGGAATGGAAGCGCTTCTCGCGGTATCCCCGTGATCAGATTTTCTCCGCAGAAGCCCGTCCCCGCAAAACCGCCGAGGATCTTCATCGGCGACATGACCGCGAAGTATCGCTCGCGGGTTCGTGACATTCTCGTGGCGACGAAAGTCTTTCGTGAAGATGAGATCGACGTCGCCATCGAGTTGTTCGACGAGGTGTTTGGAACACCGCTCGCTGTCGAGCGTACATCAGGTACTTTTTTCACCGACGCTCCAGCCAGCTCCGACTATTTCTTCCTCGGCGCCTTCACCCCGGAAGAGGAGCTGGCCGGCTTTGCCTGCTACGGGCCCACGCCTGGAACTGATCGCACATTCGATCTCTACTGGATCGCAGTGCATCCGTCGGCGCAGGGTTCCGGATGCGGAACCATCCTCCTGAATGAGGTTGAACGAAGGCTGAAGGGACTGAACGCCAGATTGCTGGTAGTCGAAACATCGTCCCGATCCGACTACAAGAACACGCGCGGGTTCTACTTCCGCCGTGGCTACGTCGAGTCTGCGAGAGCGTGCGACTTCTACGCGCCCGCCGATGATCGGATCACATTCACAAAACGGTTGCAAAGCCGCGCCCCATTCGGATGGGAAGCGCACGGAGTGGTGTCACAATGAGTGACTGGCAGAAAATTCTGCGTGAAGAGGCAATTGCGTCCCTCGACAAGCTGCACGAGAAGTTCGGCGACGCGATCGACGTCGAGGCACTGAAGCCCGCGTTCGACAATTTCCAGATGCGCATCACGCCCTCGGCGCTGAACGCGATCAAGGAAGTCGGCGATCCGATGTGGCAGCAGTACGTTCCGACCGTCGAGGAGCTCGACGTCGTCGATGGAGTCATCGATTCCCTCGATGAGGACGGAGACTCGCCGGTGCCCAACATCACGCACCGTTATCCCGATCGCGCCCTGTTTCTCGTGAGCCCGGTATGCGCGAGCTACTGCCGCTTCTGCACGCGGCGCCGCAAGGTCGGCGATCCCGAGAAGATTCCGCTCAACCAGTTCGACTCGGCGTTCGAGTATCTCAGGCAGCACACCGAGATTCGCGACGTGATCATGTCGGGCGGCGACCCGATGATGCTGAGCGACAGGCGGCTGGAATATTTCTTCCAGCAGCTCCGGGCAATCCCGCACATCGAGATCATCCGCCTCGGCAGCCGCATCACGTCGCACCTGCCGGAGAGGATCACACCCGAGTTCTGCGAGATGGTACAGAAGTACCATCCGATTTACATGAACACGCACTTCAATCATCCTGACGAGCTGACGCCGGCTGCTGTTGCAGCTCTCGACCGGCTCTCGAAGGCTGGAGTCGTGCTCGGCTGTCAGACCGTTCTTCTCAAGGGAGTGAACGACGATCCGAAGATCATGATGCAGTTGATGCATGCGCTCCTTCGCGCGCGCGTGCGGCCATACTATCTGTACATGGCTGACCAGGTTGCTGGTGGCGAGCACTTCCGCACCACGGTGCAGAAGGGACTCGAGATCATCCAGGCGTTGCGAGGATGGACGTCGGGTCTCGCCGTTCCGCATTTCGTGATCGACTCTCCCGGCGGGGGCGGCAAGGTCCCGCTGCTTCCGGAGTATGTCGAAGAGATCAACGACGACGAAGTCGTGTTCCGCAATTATGAAGGCAAGCGGTTCACGTACAAGCAGCCGCGGCAGGTTCCAAGTGTTGAGCCGATGCCCGCTGTTGCTGCCGAGACCGATATTGTCCCAATCGGGCGAGGCAAACGGACCAAGAAAGCGGCAACAACGACTTCGGTTCGATCCCGGCGACGGAAAGCTGCGGGAGAGTAAGAGAGAAGCTCGTCGCAGGAAAGGGGAAAGGGCCGCTCGCCTGACTCGAGCGGCCCTGTTTGCTATCTGCGCACGGAGCGACTACGTCAGTCTACGTATTCGCCATGTTCCAGAGACAAGCGAGGTTCATCCTCACTCATTCCGGAGCAAACATGCGCAAGCTCGTCGCAGCTCTCTCGATCGTCGGCTTCGCCGCGTGCAGCGAGTCGAGCGGACCCAGGACAGGCCCGCCCGCTGCATTGCTGGTACTCGCAGGGGGAACTCCTCAGGTCGGAGTATTTGGCCAGGCATTGCCCGTTCGGCCAACCGTGCTCGTGACGGATGCTGACAATCGTCCGGTTTCCGGCGTCAGTGTTTCGTTCTCCACGACCGGTGGGGGAACGATGGATGCGCCGGTTCAGCAGACGGACGCAAAAGGCTCGGCCTCGGTCGCGTGGACGATGGGCAACAGCTTCGGAACGCGAACGCTCACCGCGAACGTTCAGGGGCTCGAGCCCGTCACTTTCACGGCGAGCGCAATCGCACCTGATGCCGGCGTGCTCGCGTTCAGCATCGCGGACCCGGTCGGCGACACGCTCGCATTCATGCCGGGATATACAAGACCCGCAATCGATCTCGTCGCGCTTCGCGGCGACTTCAAGCGGGATTCACTGATCGTCACCGCGACTTTCAGCGGGCCGGTCAGCCCCGGAGGCAGCGCACCGAATGCCCTCGGCGGTTTTGTCGAAATCGACATCGACGACAACAGCGCGACCGGTGAAGGCTCGTTCAGCAACGCTTTCGGAGCCAGCGCCGCCGTTGGAGTCGAATATGTGCTGAGCTTCTTTTCGTCGGACGGATTCAGCCTCGATCTGTTAGGGCTCACTCAGGATGCCGAGGTCGCGTCGAGTTTTTCCGGCAACACTGTCGTTGCGCGAATACCGATGAGCAAGCTCGCGAACGACGATGGAAACTTCTCGATTGTCGGCGTCTTCGGTACCATCGAGCGGCCAACCGATCTCATTCCCAATTCCGGGCAGACGCAGGTTCGGCGCGGACTTCTCTTTGGCGCAAGCTCGGCTAACGTCGTTATCGGTGACGCCGCCCGACCGAATCGTGCGCCTGCGTCGGTCGTGTGGGGCGGACGCACAATGCGGTGAACGCGCCACGCCAGCATGGAAAAGCCGCTCTGATCATCGAGCGGCTTTTTTCTCGATCAGAACCACGGATTGAATCGTTCAGTGGAGGACTTTCGAAAAGAACGGCATCACCTTCGACTCGATTCGTCCGCGTATCGGCCGCATGTGATCACCTTCGAATAAGCCGGCGGTGTGAGGAACGTTCAGCTGAGTGAGAAGCGAATCGAGAATCGTCACGCTTATCGGGATGTCCTTCAGGGCGTCCCCTCTCCCAGCCTCGAACGCGATGTGCATCTTCCTCAGATTCTCCGCGTAGCGAGGCACGAAACTCATCGGTGATGCGAGCCACTTCGCTGCAACCTCCGGCACTTCGACGATGGAATCGCCCTCGAGACGGTTGGGGAGATCGATATACAGCGGGGGCTTCGAGGGGTTCGGCGAGTACGCAGCGGCAAGCGCGAGCAGCAGATCGGCAGTGAATCCTGCCTTGAGTATGTCCGGCTTCTCCTTCACGCGAAGCGCCGCCTTCCACGGACCAGCTCCCCGCTGGTTCACCGCGCCAAAATCCCTGAGACAACAGGGACTAAGCGCATAGATCGCCGAGAATGTTTCGGGGTGACGCATTCCAACCCATAGCGCCCCATATCCGCCCATCGAGTGCCCCGCAATTCCGCGCGCCGACCGGTTTCGTATCGTGCGATAGCGCCGGTCGATGAATGACACGAGGTCACGGTAGATGAAATCTTCCCAGTTCCCTGTCGTTACCGAGTTTACGTAGAAGCTCCCGTCGAAGGCATTTCGTGCATTCGGCGTGACGACGATCATCTCCTTGGCCAGCCCCGCGCGGATCAAGCTGTCCATCGAGAGCCGCGTGTTCATGTTGCTGTAGACTCCGGCCATGAATGCCCGGTGGTTCGCGGCGAATCCATGGAGGAGATACACCACCGGATAACGCTTCTTTTGGTTTCTGCCGTACCCTGGTGGCAGGTAGACAGTGACTTCTCGCCGGTTGGTGTCGCCAATGAGATTGTTCCTGAGCGATGGCGCTACGATCGTGTCGACATGAGTGACTCCACCTCCCTGAGCGCCAAGCTCCGCGGAGGCCAGGGTCAGCGACAGGCCGATCCAGCAGAAGAGATTTTTTGTACGCATGAGCGATGTTGGAAACCGGATCCACACAGCGAAGAAAAAAAGATCACTCGCGGCGAGCGTGGGCGGAACGGTCACGCCGGGTGGCGCCGAAAAAAAAAGAAAGGGTCGCGTGATTCGGCGACCCTCTCCTTTCAAATCATGACTGACGATCAGTTTTCGTTGCTTTCTCCCTCGCTTTCGTTGTCGTAGGCCAGTGCGTCTGCTTCACGAAACCTGTCGAAAATCCCTGCCACGAAGTCTGCACCCTTTTCTCCAATACTGCCGGCGGTCGTCCATCCCTTCTGAAACCACGCCCCGAGATTGAGTACGTCCTCCGCTCTTTCCGTCCCTCCAGCCTGTGCATCAGGCGTGGCGGGCACTCCGAAGAGCTCCATCACTACCTCCACTGGGAAACCTCCCTCTTGTACCCTTTTCAGGGTAAACAAGTTTCAGGCCGAACCGCGCGAATGACGACGCCAGCACTATACTCACGATTACATTTTCGCGCAGTAACATTTCGATTAAGCGGGCCGGCCCTCTGGAAAACGCGCTTAAGGGAGCGGGAGACCGGTGAGACCGGTGAAAAAGGCGGGGGCGAATTCACTCATTCGCCCCCGCCTTTTTCACCGGTCTCACCGGTCTCCCGCTCCCTTTACCGTCCCTACAGGATAGCCTGCGCCTCGATTCCCCGCGTCGCGAAGATCCGGGCGACGGTATCCCCGATCTTGTTGTTGGGTGTGCTCGCACCCGCGGTAAGTCCAACCTCAACTGGCCGATCGAGCGAAAGCCATCCGCTCTCGATGGAGTCTTCCTTCGCGCCAGGCGGACGAAAGCGAATCGTCCCGGCTACAGGGTCGATGGCCGAGGCATCTTCTATGTGATATGTGCGCACTCGTTCGGCGCAGAGAGCGGCCAGCGAAATTGTGTTCGACGAATTGTATCCGCCGATGACGACCATGACGTCGAGCGGCTGCTCGAGAAGCTCGATCACGGCATCCTGCCGCTCCTGTGTGGCGCTGCAGATCGTGTCGAACGTCCTGAAATTTTCCTTTGCGTACTCTTCGCCATGAGCGCGCGCCATCGCCTGTCCGATCTCCACGCCGATAGCAAGTGATTCGCGCGCGAGCATCGTCGTCTGATTCGCGACTCCAATCCGCTTCAGATCACGGTCAGGGTCGAATCCGGGCGATGCGGCATGCGAAAATCTCGACATCAGTTCCGCCGCGTCGAGTCGTCCCTCGATGAAATCGCACACGACCTTCGCTTCTTCCATGTTGCGCACCACGAAATAGTGAGCTCCCCACTTTGTGGCCTGCGATGCCGTGGCGCGCGTCTCCTCATGGTAGTACTTCCCGTGAATGAGCGAGGTGAATCCGCCTTTTGCATAACTCTCGACCCGCTTCCACACATTCAGAACCGATCCGCAGGTCGTGTCGACCATCACGCACCCGATCGCGCGAAGAGTCTCGAAATCCTTGATCGTCACGCCGAAGGCAGGGAGGATGACCACGTCGTCCGATCCCACCCCGCTGTAGTCGATTCCGTCCGGACCAATCTGGAGAATCTCGACCCCCATGTCGCGGAGCTTCGTGTTCACGTGCGGGTTATGGATGATCTCGCCGGCGAGGAAGACCTTACGATCCGGGAACTTCCGGCGGGTCTGGTAGGCGTAGTCCACTGCCCGCTCCACGCCGTAGCAGAAGCCGAACTCACGCGCTAAACGGACGGTTGTACCCCCTGATTCGAGGCGGAACTCCCGCTCCCGGAGCAGGTCCACCAGCCGCCCGCTATAATCAGAGGCCAGCTCCGCCTGGACTTCGGACTTGAGTCCAAAGCCTTTCCGGAAATAAACCTCCGGGCCCGTCTCCTGCTTGTTGAGAGGAGTGGCCGCAGTCTGGGTCGCAACTGGTTCCTTTACCGTCGAGTCCGGCATATCACGCAATCTAGCAATGGCAATGGGAATGGGGTAACGCTCTCCACTGTTACCCCTGACCTCGAGATTCTCGCCCCGTCACAGGGGCTCATTCGTCCTCCCGCCATAGCGCGCGGTGAGGCTATAGGGGTTGTCGCGCCATCGTACTCGCCGCGCGAGGGGCACCTGATGCGTGGAGCCAAGGCCCTCGAGCGCGCCGGCTACGAAGTGATTCTCGATCCCGACATTCTCGAGCTCCGGCGCTTCACGAGAAAACAGGATGAGCGCCGTGCCGCGAATTTCATGGGCATGTGGCTCGACACGCGAGTGAAAGCGGTCATCGGGGGAACCGGCGGATACGGCGCGACACGGATGATCCCCTATCTCGAGCCCGAGATATTCCGGCGTAATCCGAAGATCTTCGTCGGGTACTCGGACATCACCGCGCTTCACCTCTGGCTCATGCGGCAGGCGGGTCTCCGCGTTTTTCACGGACCGACTGTCGATGACCTGATTCCGATTGCCCGCGATCCTTCGACCGCCTCGCTTCTCACCGCCATCACCACTCCGAAACCGTCAGCGCGATTCGGCCGCGACGTGGCGCGCGCGATTCGCCCGGGTCGTGTGAGCGGCCGGTTGACAGGCGGCAATCTCTCCCTCGTCCAGCAGAGCATCGGGACCGCGTACGAAATCGACACGCGCGATTCGATTCTGTTTCTGGAGGAAACCTACGATCCGATGTCGTTCGCGGATGAGCGGCTGGTGCATCTTCGTGCCGCGGGACTTCTCCGCCACGTAAGAGGGATTGTGTTCGGCCATCTCTCACTCGATCGATCCGAAGAAGACGAATTCGAGAATTTTCTTCTCGATCTGGTGTCGGATCTCGACGTCCCGATCCTGATGGATTTCCCCGCGGGTCACGAGGTTCCGAATCTCACGATTCCGCTCGGCACCGAAGTGGAGCTCGTCGTCGATGAGACGACCGGGTGGCTGACTTACAGGGAGGACGCGCTCTCTTCGGCAGAGCCCGTGGGAAGTGCGGAGGGTGAAGCGGAAACCGTGACCGAAGATTCCGTCACGCCCTGAGGGTCAGGCGATATCGTCGACAGCGATGCAGAAGAGGTGAATCAGAATAAGGTGAACCTCCTGCACGATCGCAGAATCATCGGACGGCACCGCTAGCAGGTGATCAGCTTCGGCTCCGTCGAGACCCGCTGAGCCTGTAAGCGCGATTGTGACTGCCCCACGCGATTTCGCGGCGCGCAGTCCACGAATCACGTTCGCCGATTTTCCGCTCGTCGTGAGCGCGACAGCCACGTCTCCACGCTGCGCGAAAGCTTCGATCTGGCGCTCGAACAGCGCCTCGTATCCGAAGTCGTTGCTGATGCACGTCACCGCTCCCGAATCAGCTGACAGCGACATCGCTGGAAACGGCCGCCGGGTTTTCCTGAATCGTCCGACGAGCTCTTCCGCGAGATGACCCGCCTCGGCGGAGCTGCCGCCGTTGCCGAATGTCAGCACCTTTGCGCCTGACTTTAGAGCCTGCGCCAGGGCTTTGCCCGCGGAATCGGCCTGAGCTTCCAGGGACGCAACGCTTCGGTCCACGGCGTCACGGTGTGCCTGAAAATGGTCGCGGAATGATGTCGTCATCGGCCGCGAAATTTACGTCCCGGTCCCCCGCGTCGCTTTCGCCCGCTTGGTTCACCGCCTGACCGCTTGCCGCCCGGCCGCTCGCTCCGCGACCTCCTGCCACCCTGATGTCGCTGTCGCTTGTCCTTCCGCCGGTGTGAGGCGAGGTCGCGTGCGCGCCGCTCGTCACGCGAGACATCCTCGGATGAATACGGCGGCTCTCCGACTTCATCAGGCGACCATGGCTGCTCGAGCAACTCCTGCAGCTCGTCGAGTGAATCCGCTCGAATGGCGCCGCGCTGGCCTCGTATGACGACGAATCTGAGCGGCCGGTCGAGCACCGGCAGCTCCTCGTCGACGAGCGTTCGCGCCAGCTTCTCCGGCAGGCGCAGGCGCGCGACCCCCGTAAGCTTGCCGTCATTCTCTTCGACGTCGTACTCGAGATCCACCTCGCGATCGCGGATGATCACCGTCTCCGGAAGGTTCTCGTACCGCTCGCGAACTTCGCGCGGCACGATCTCGTCCGGATCGAGAGTGAATCGCGTGTTGCGGAAATCGTTGATCGACGTGATCCCTGCGAGCTGCTCCTCGTACCACGCCACGAGATCCGTTAACCTGAGCCTCGGGGTCACACCGCCTGACTTTCTCCACGTTTCGCGAATTTTCTCGACGGCTGCCCGATTGCGCTTCACCGACGCATGGCGTGCCTGTCCTGTCGCCATCGCCTCGGCAAGAACATGCCGCGCCTTTTCCGCAAGCTCGGGCGGGATATCCTCCACCGCCTCGACTTCGCGCTCGAGCTCGAATCCGAAGTACTCGAGCTTCTTTTCGATGATGAGCTGGCCGCCCTTGTGGCGTGCATCGTATGCGATCTCCGACACGCCGCGCGTCGCGTAACGGCGGATGAGGTGCATCGGGATCTGCGTTCCCTCGATTCCTGCTCGAGGTGTTCCCGAGCGATCTGCGAAGTAGCGAAGCTCGCCCGCAATCGGTCCCCAGCTGCCGCATACGCTCGTCTTCGACACGCGCGCTTCCGAGCCATCGATGGTCTGTTCGTCGATGACGAGATCGAGCGGCATGTACCGCGCGAGCAGCTCCGCAAACTTCTTCAGCGTATGATCCCGCGCCATCGGCATTCGCTTTGGAAGCTCCAGTCCGACACCGCGATACACGCTGGCCATTCCGAGCGCCGCATCCTCGATCGCCTTGACGAGCACGCCGCGATGCTCGGCCCAGCTCTCTATCTCGTCCGCGCCAAAGAGATGACGCGGAAGTCCGTAGACTTCGCCGAGATAGCCGCATCGCTCGAAGGCTTCAGCGTAAAGATTGTATGCGGTGAGGTGATCGCTGCCGGCGACGAGCACGCCGTGTAAATCCCGCTCCTCGCGCGTCATGCGGTGCAACGACTCCACGGAGCTGACGACGGCGAGATAGGGGACGAGCTCATCATCGGCATTGACGAGCAGCTCCGCCCACGCTCGATCGACGGGCAGCGCCTCCACAGCCTTGCCGTAGTTCGAGAGTCTTCCGTTTTCGATGATGCCGCGGCGCTCGAGCAGCGAGACGGCGTTGCGATACGCGACTCTGTCGAGCGGAACAGGAAGATCGAGCTGTGCTGCATCGACACCGAGGTCCGCGCACGTCATTGCGACGCGCTCGGAATCTCCTGCAAGCTGAAATTCGGGCGCCGTCGGCTCGAGGGTGTCGAACTGAATGTCGCGATCGGAGAGGATGAACACGCGTCCGCCTTCGACGCGCCCGTGTACCCTTCCCGCCATCTGAAGAATCTCGTTTGCGCCGAGGTGCATTCTTGTCAGGACATTCTTTCCACGCTCGATGACGTTGCCGAATCGCGTGTCGTCGATGATGACGGTGTCCAGGCCTTTGACGTTGAGCGCACTCTGGCCGGCGGCAGTCATCGCGAGGAAGTACGGCTTGCGTTCCCCGCCCTCGAGGAATGGACGAATGATTCTGATCGGCTCGCCACCGTGATAGTACGCGGTATTGATGCGCGGAAACAATGAAGACACCGACTCTGCTGCCTGCTCCACACCTGCGCGCGTGGGGAGAAACATTCCCACACCCCGTTTTTCACGAACCACTCGAATGAGGAATCGATCGTCGAGGAAATCGAGCGGATCCTTTCGAATGACTTTTACCTGAGCGGCGCGGGCTGGATCGAATGCATAGCTCTGAAGCACCTCGGCGGCATCGAGATAGCGCGCATAGAACGTCGGGTCGACGGTGGCCGACAACCAGATGAAGCGGCATCCCACGCGCTTCCCGAGGGCGAGGCAGAGCTCGAGCTCGGCGGACGTCTGGTGGATCTCATCGACGATGAGCGTATCGGTCCGCAGTATGTCGCCATCCTGAAACCATC
>Ga0209998_10000271_pt1 | contig 16543 bp, 14 predicted proteins | sample EndophyteCoNSPM_FD_187576 | JGI IMG/M metagenome (GOLD analysis project Ga0209998, IMG submission 187576) | Arabidopsis thaliana rhizosphere microbial communities from the Joint Genome Institute, USA, that affect carbon cycling - Endophyte Co-N... | ecosystem: Host-associated > Plants > Roots >... | reverse complement strand
GGGGGGGGGGGTGAAATAATATAGATTAGCAAACTCGTTCGATTCCAGATTGGCGAGTCAGGGGGATCTTATTACCAAGGATCGATCAGGGATAAAGAAAAAAAAAGGGTTCCGGCCGGGCTAAAGGTTTCAAATCAAGGTGTAGGTGGGCATATCCATGTTTGGGCATTTCACATGATGAGTAGAGCGATGGGTCTTCCTCTTGCAATCGAGAGAGGCAAATAGGCGGAAATCGGTACACTTTTAGTACGGTGGTATGCGAGCAGCAAAACAGTATATGCAATACAGAAATACGAGCAAGCTCACTAATCATAGTACGGTAAATAAGCACAAGCAGCAGCAAGGAAAGAAAGCCAGCTAGCCCTTATAGTGCCCGAAGCGAGATCGGAGTAGGAAGACCATGAGCGGAAAGGAAGAAAGCTTCAATGCCAAGAGCAGATAGGATAAGAGCTGCTACGGTGGGGGAACCTCACCCAGTCAATCCTAGGAGTAAGCCCTTTTACTAAGAAGTAGAAGTTCACATGCCCATCTTTTCTCTTGCATGCGCCTTCGTTCCTCATTAATTCAAATCAAAGTAAGCGACATCGCATCGGGAAGGGATAGGGATAGCGCATTTGCTTGGTTGGCGGCTGGCTAGCTTAGCTCTCGTCCTGTAGCTGCTGCTTATCGACCGGCAGACCGGCTACCAGCAGCAAGAATTGAATCTTTTGAGCCTTAAGTTCTTCTTGCCCCAGTTTCACTATCTCTTTCACTTCTTCGATTCCCCTTGAAGTAGGGGGTTTCAGTGGGAACGAGATCAATCAATGAAGGGTCAAGAGAAAGAAGAAAAGAAGACTAATCTGGATATTCCCGAAGATGCTTGACTTCGAGTTCTTGGAGTGACAGCTTTGTAAACAAGGGTCCCTTACTTTTGAGTTTCGAAAATGCATCTTTCTTTCTCCCATGCTTTTCATTGGTCAACAACCAAACCAACCACTAATTCTTCCTTCACTACTAATCCAGGAAGAAGTCTTGTCTTCTTCTGTTCGGAATACATTTTTTTCAAAAGAAAGACTCAAAAATAATATAAATAATAATATATAGAATATAGAAAGAATTGCTTAAATAACTCAGCGATCTAAAATCATAGTCACGATCTACTAAAAGTAAAGTTGAGCACCCGGACCAGACAGAGGTGGCCGAGAATCTTATGTCAAAAGGACCAAGGATGATCTTTTCGGAAAGGAGGAGTAGGAGGAGTCAGACGGAATCAAATGATTACGAGATAGACAATGAGACCAGGGAGAGCAAGAGCACTTAGACAATTCACTTTGAGTACAGGAAAGTCTGCTGGTAGGAATTCCTCAGGGCGTATTACGGTTTTTCACCGAGGGGGTGGCTCGAAGCGATTGCTGCGAAGAATTGATCTGAAACGAAGCACTTCCTCTATGGGCATTGTAGAGAGTATAGAATATGACCCTAATCGTTCTTCTCAGATCGCTCCAGTACGATGGATCAAAGGGGGCTGCCAGAAAAAAATGAACACGATCGAGAAGTTCGCTCCGCCGCGCAAGATCCTCGAACCTACCACGAACACCATCAGCGGCCTCTTTTCGTTCTCTTTCCTGCCCGGGAAGGTGGATAAAAGAAAGGTAGCTTGCTTCTCTCCTGGACTGATGGCCGCTTATGTAGTGGTCGGCCTTCCTACCGGAATGCCTCCTTTGTCTTCGTCTAAGAGCGCCTTTGCTAGTAAGGGCGCAGGAAGCACAAAAACTTTAGTGAAGGACGTCTTCTTCTCTGCCTTCTCCTCTCCAAAGGCCAAGAGAGAGACTGCATCCCTTGCCTTCGCTAGCTCTTTTGGTTTCCCAAGGATAGCGGTAGCTGGGGCAAAGCCCGCTTTCTTCGCTCCGCGAATGAGACAGAAAGTGAGAGGAAAAAGCACGTTCTCTCTTTGCGAGGTCCAAAAGGGGAGAACGCATAGCATTCTCTGGGCACATAGGATCAAAGGTAAAGCAGGGCTTTCTTGGCAGAGTTTTAGGCGGCAAGATACTTTAGGGCTTGTTGGAGCTGCTGGGCATAAAAAATCGAAGCCGAAGACGGATCAAGGTAACTTGCCTGCCAAGCCAATAGGCGAAAGGGCGAAGCAACTCAAAGCTCTCCGGGGTTTGAGGGCGAAGGATGGAGCGTGCAAAGTCGATCGTGCACCTGTCGTGTGACCCGTTGGTCCTAAGCAATGTCTTGCGCGAAGCGACCCACCTAGAAAGAGCTCTCCTTTATCTGGGGGCACTAAAATGAAACTTCGATCAGATGCGGGTATAAAATCCCGCCGCTGAGATGTCCAGCGGATTCCTGAGCCTTGACGAAAGGTCGGCCACCTTTTTTTTACGGAGAGCAAAAGGCCCGGGGCATAGCAGGATGAACCAATGTGAATGAGTGTAAGCTTCGTTGCCCGAACACGATTGGTGCTGACCACACTAGGTGCTACCGCGGTAGCAAGAGAGGCCAGGCAATGACAATTGAGAGGTTGTCACTGAACATTTCTAGTCACACGGGAAGAGAGGTCCAATGGCAAGGCCATACGCCCGTTTGGCTCCTCGCGGAGTATAGCTCACATCCAAATATCATATCTGATTGGGGAACGGGGCAACACCCATGAAGCTCCGACGGAAAGGGAAGGCCTGCCAGGCCGTATGCCCATGGGTGCAGGATTCTTCGAAAAAGCGCGGGCTGACTCGGAGACCTGGGACCTTGGCTTAGCAACGAATGAATATTTCTCCTCGAGCTTTCTCCGCCAGCGGCTTATGTAGTGATCGGCCAGCTCGCTAAGCTTCGCTTCCCTTTCCCCTTTACTTTATTTAATAAGGGAAGGGGGAAAGTCTTCACTTAGTAGTCGGCATTATAGAAGCGGTTTGTCGAGTCTACGAAGCTTTCCTTCTTGTAGTCGGCCCGTAATGCCTCCCTTCATTTGCTTGCCTCCTTCCTTACTTTTCAGAGAAGCATTTTACGACTATAAGGGGCGCTGTTCACCTTTGGAAACTTAGCTACACCGGTCACGATATCTTGTTGATATTGATTGAGGACTTTCGCTGACTAAATCCATAAACCTAGAAAGTCACCGTCACTGGTACTTTTTTGACTCGATAGGTAGGTATTGGTGGAGCTTGCGTAATGTAGTTGTAGTTAAGGTTGCATTGAAGTCTTTCTTTTTTTTGAAGATCTACTGAACAAAGGCGAACGGGGTTCCCAAGGCGGGACGTCTGGCAGAATGCTTGGCCTCCCGCGCTGGAAGCGAGACCCGAAGGGTGAGCTTCTGGCGGTTAGCTTCTAGAACTTATAATAGGCATTAGGCATTCTGAGCTGGAAGGAGGCAAGCAAAAGGCCGACCACTCTATCATTTCCCATTTCTGATGGGAAGGCCGACCACTACACGGACTCTATAACAAGTCATGAGCGATATCGAAACCAAGCCAAAGCCTATAGGCTTTGGGATGAAAGCCAGCCCGACGAAGGCCTATGATAGAGTAAGAAAAAAAGTACGTTAAAGTGACGAAGTAACTTAGCCGTCTACAAAGGGAAAGGCGTCGGTACGGAGTCACCGTCAGCTGTGGATATAGACTATACTATAAGGAACGGAGTCTTAAACTATGGACCGAGACTACACTAAGGAACAAGGAAGCTTGACTGAGCAAAGAAGTCAAGGAACGAAGCTGCTTCTCTAATAGCCCCGTTGAATAGGAGGGCGAAGGCTTTAAAAAAAAGTTTGATTTAGGGAGAGGGGGCTTCAAGTTCTTAGGAAGAGCCGTACGAGGCAGCTCACGTACGGTTCGGGAGCCGAGCCCCTGCACAGGGGCTTAGGTCAACACTTATATAATAGCCAGTCATCAATTAGAAGCAGGCAAAATGGTGATGAATTGCGATTGGTCCAAACCTTCGACCAGCTCCTTCTTGCAATCCGCCCAGAATGACCATCCTAAGCCCTTATTCACTGTGTGAAGAACGGGGCAGTCCGCTGGAGTGTAGGCTTCTTGGCCACGCCCCCTGCTTATAGATACGAAATACTTGAGATAAATTATCAAATAGGAAATTGCATACCATTAGCCGATATACGTTTAGGAACATGGGTACATGAACCCTATAAAATCCTTCACTTTTAGCTTTGAATTACTTATATATATCCTATGAATTTAATTTCGCATCGGAAACGATTCTAGGAGAAGTTCGAATCCGTTCCGTTCGGATATTGATCGGTCTTGGTTTGACATGGTTTACGTGTTACTGGTTCCCGGAAGAGTTAATATCTCCATTAGCGTCACCCTTTCTTACCCTGCCTTTTGACTCGTATTTTGTTTGTACACAATTAACGGAGGCCTTTTCGACATTTGTTGCAACGTCTTCAATAGCATGCTCTTATTTCGTCTTTCCTTTAATAAGTTATCAAATTTGGTGCTTTTTGATCCCCAGTTGCTATGGAGAACAAAGGACGAAATACAATCGATTCCTCCATTTAAGTGGTTCTCGCTTCTTCTTGTTCCTGTTCCTAACTCCTCCCCGGGTCGTTCCCAATGTTTGGCACTTTCCATACTTCGTGGGTGCAACATCAACAAATTCGCTCATGATCAAGTTACAACCTAAGATCTATGACCATATTATGTTAACTGTTCGTATTTCGTTCATTCCATCGGTATGCTCCCAGGTACCTGTAATTGTGATCTGTTTGCCAGAACCAAGGGGTCTTTCTTTGGAAACCTTCACGAACAATCGTCGTTTTTTGATGGTTTTTCCGCTTCTCACAGCTGCTCTTTCCACACCTCCGGATATCTGGTGCCAAATCGTCGCCCGTTTCCTTATTTCTTTGATAATAGAGTTGGCTATTTTTGTGGCATCGATTGTACAAGTTCGTGAAGAGGGCTGGACGAGTGGAATGAGGGAGAGCGGCTCGATCGAGAAAAAAAATAAGAGTAGCCCCCCCCCTAGAACCTGGCAAAGTAACTATCAATGAATTCCAATAAAGATTATAACACACAGAGGACTCCTTACCAGCGGGATGAGTGATACATTCGGTGAGCGCCGTAGTTAAGTTTTCCTTATTCGTTAGCTATGCTAAAGGAATGGATTGTTCTCTTTAGGGAGTGCAGAATCAACTAGGGTTAACCTCTCTTTAGCCTATCTGTCCTCATGCTAGTCAATCTCAGGTAATTGGTCTATGGCAAAGGGGTTCCTCTTTCCTTCACCTGATGGCAAATACAAGAAGAGTTCGGCAACGCAAAAGCGGGCTTAATAATCAAATAATAAGATCGAGTTAAGAGAACTCGTCCCCTAAACTATCTAGTTAACGGCGGCGTGATCTTGCTGTAGGGTCAGAGCTGCACCGAAGAACAGTTATTATCGACTCGATGGCTCTGATCCGCGTGAATCAGACGGTGAGTTACTGGTTCTTGAATGGGAATCCCGAGCACCAAAGAGCAGAGTGATCCTCTGCTCGAGATAGGACCGGGTAAAGGGAAAAAGACAGAAAAGACCATAGAATAGCAATAGGAATCGCTGCTATCCGACAACTTTCTCCGTGGAGCCCGCAGCTAAAGGTTAACAAAAGATTGTAGAACCCATGGACTTACTATCTAAACGATACGAGACGGGTCAGTCAAGGGCCACCAGAGGCACAAAGCTGGCGAATATCCGTGAGAGCGGAAGATATAAAAGGTATAGGTAAGTAAGCTCTTTTAAGATCAAGGGCAATAAGACGTCGAAGGAAGAATCCGCAATGCTTTGACATTCCTTTTCAAATGAGTTGTGCCCAGCCCAGTTAGTCCACTACTACAGATAGTAACTAGCACAGAAAAACAAGATGGAATCAAATACGGTGTTAATTAATTTACTGAAGTGAAGCAAGGAACGTAGTAACTCGACTGGTTGGAGAGAAACTTTGTTATTAGGGTTGAATTTCCAGTCTTCGGGCCTCAACACCGGAGCTTATCCTGAGGCCTAGGTAGGTAGGTAGTGACGTCTCTTGCTGGGTCTTTCATAAGGAATGGTCCTGTTAGTCTTAATCCAGCGACTGGCCTTGCTCTGAGCCGATATCCGAAGTATGGTTCGCTCGCTAGTTATATGCTTAACACATGCATCTGAGGTCAGAGGTGCCGCTAAGGTGAACGCTCAGCTTCAACTCTGACTATATATTATATATAAGTGCACTGAAGGTTAACTATGTCAATCTACAACTCAATGTGATTGGCTTCGCCCGGGCTCAGTCTCTTTCGGCCGGTATGTAGAATCGTCGGAGCGAGCAAAGCAGCGGAGCGAAGTGGGCTGTGTAATCATTTTATTTTTTGACTTTTTTTTAATATATAAGGGTAAGTAAGGAGCTGAAAACGAGTCCTTCGGAGGGCGAAGAAACTCATTAATTCATTTTGATGAGGGCCCCTCATTCAAATGTTATGCTTAGTGCTTCCCTCACATTTTGAGTTGATTATTTCCAATTTCGAGAGTGAGATTGATCCGACCAAGTAGTAGTGCGGAAGCCAGTACATACATGGCTAGTTTCCAGGCAAGCCATCCATATTGGCATAACCTTCTTCTATGCCATCTAGCTTCATAGCCGATAGTTTCCGTTGATCATTATCTTCATCCATCGGATCAGCTCCTTCTTTTCTGATTTTTTTCAATGACTGCTTCTTATGCTTGCCCTCGTTCTTCTCTCTTCTCCTAGACCCACCCCCCTTACTGTCTGTTTAGGCCCCCTGCCAGGTACTCCAGTCTCATTGCGTACCGTCGTCTGCATCTTCTTGCCCTGTTTTCATAGTTGTTTGCTTTTCTTATATGGATTAGGCTTGGTTAAAAGCGTACCGTCAAGCAAGAAAAGGAACCGTAAACTAGCTTTACCGAGTTGGCTTCTTCGTATGAGCCCTAGCAGCATCTATTCCTTACTCTGTTTTCTGCTTTCAAGCCCCTAAGTAGGATCGTCTAACGAAGTCAGGTACGAGGGAATATGTTAATGCAAAAGAGGCGAGGAGGCTGGTGACCAGAGAAGGTCTGTGATGGAAGCAATTCCTGGCTTTCTGGTCTGTGATAAAAGCAATCTCTCTCCGGTCGGTTCGACTGTTAATGGAAAAATGAATAGATCCTTAGGAAGAAAAAGGCTCTTTTGCTCTTGTGTAGAATCAGTTGTTACAGAGAAGGAGCGGTTTTCGTTTCGCAATGGAATCAGAATTAGCTACGATCAATTAAAATATCGTAGTATAGTAAGAGCCAACGAAGTAGCTGTAACGTGAACAGCTAAAGCTCCTTACCTTATATGGGCTGCACCGCGCTGAATGATCAAATCCCATTTATTCTTATTTTTTTACATTACAACTCCCATGCCTTTCCGTTGGTCAACAACCAACCGTCGATTTACCTTTTCCTTCATTTTGAGAACAAGTCTCTCTTGGGGGGAGCAGAGCATGCAAAATCGAGCAATAGATGGATCTTAGAAGAATTCCACTTTGAACGGCACGACTCTTTCGATTTTTGCGCTGGCATTTGAGTTGTCTCCCCTCCTCTTTCAATCGACACACTCGACGCAGATAGCTCCGGTGGCCCCGGCTTCTGCCTCTATCAGGCTTAGGCTGCCCCCACCCCCACAGAGCCACAGCATGGAGTAGCTGCTCCCGCGCTACAACCAATCAAAATTTTATACGGATCGATATATGATGATGCTAAACCGAGATAGAGAAAGAGGGCGAAGAAACTCATTAATTCATCGATGAGGGTTGCCGCGCCTCCCTTTGTTGGCTCTTCGAGACAAAAACACTCATAGGAATGGTGCTAATTCCCATGTTCCTTCTAGTCTCGTTTGGTTTCGAAAGCCTCCCCCTCCCTGTCTCTTACTCTTTGAAAGCTGTCATCCTGGATTTATTTTTGAATGGTTTCTTTGTTCTCTTATTTGGATTGAAAGAAAGACAAAACTTCATTTTCTTCGACGAATTTCGGCTATGACCAATGCACCAATAGCTGAATAGGCGTAACAAAGCTACCTGAAAAGGCAAGGTGCACCTTGGGATTGAAATCGACGAATTGCGTTTTGCCCGAGAGATTTATTTAGAAAGATTATCCATCGGATAAAGAATGCAAAAATAGAAAGAATATAAATAAAGGCGTATACACGGGAAGGGGGCACCACTACTTCCAGGGGGAGACTAGCCTCATTACTTCTTAGTGGGCGAGAGGTGCGCCTAACCCACCTACCCACTCATAAATCACGGTGTTCAGCTGACTTGAACTGATAGACCCTTATTGTATTGGAATTTAGCGCCCATCTTTTGACTGTTGTCAACAAATCTCTTCAATGTTCGATTCTACTCTATGTTAGAACATTTCTGTGAATGCTATTCTAATCTAAGTGGTCTTATTCTGTGTCCTGTGCTAGGAAGCATTACTCTTCTTTTCATTCCAAATTCAAGAATACGACCGATACGATTAATTGGTCTGTGTGCCTCTCTTATTACTTTTTTGTATTCTCCTGTTCCTCGGATACAATTCGACTCTTCTACGGCCAAATCTCAATTTGTGGAAAGCCTTCGATGGCTTCCTTATGAAAACATCAATTTTTATTTGGGTATAGACGGTATCTCTTTATTCTTCGTGATATTGACCACATTTCTGATCCCTATTTGCATTTCAGTGGGTTGGTCTGGTATGAGAAGTTATGGGAAAGAGTATATTACAGCATTTTTAATTCGTGAATTTCTAATGATCGCCGTGTTCCGCATGCTAGATCTTCTACTATTCTATGTTTTTCCCGAAAGCGTGCCAATCCCTATGTTGTGCGGAGCGGAGTATCTTATATTCGCTGGGAGAAAGCTTTTCCTCTGCAGGGGCCTTGTGCAGTAAACCCCCTACGGGCGGTCGTCCGTCGTCGTAAAGTAGTCCCCGCGAAGCTTTCGGGAAGAGGGGTAGTCTTGTGTGTAAGCATAGCATTTCTGGTCGAACCCGCCCAATCCAACTAAGAAGAACCGAACCTGACAAACACATCTTTTTCCTTTTGGGAGGGTACTCCGAGTATAGTGGGTACCTCGTAGGACCTCGACCCGCCTACTCGGGTCTTGTATGGATATGCAGGAAGGGGTGCTCCTAGGTGTGTGTAGGGGTTGTGTTTGTTCGCGAGAATGGATTCCTCGTCAAGTCTGTTTGGGGGGTGTGGACACACTTGCGCGAATTCAGGTAACGGCTACAAGGGAGAAATAAAAAGGAAACTGTACCCGACCAGGGATGGACGTAAACTCGTAAGCTACCGAGGTTAGGGATAATCGTCCAGGTCTTATTGTGAAACAAAAAAGCCGCCCCGCCACAGCAAGCGGGTTGGTTCCTCTGTCGTCGCCGGATAGCTCTTGGCGAGGTACTTTTGTCACTCGACTGAAAGGAGAGGAGACCTTAGGATAAGTTGCTAAAACAAAGGGGAGTAGAGGATCGACCCGTTCAGTAGAATTCCGAAGAAAGACTGTTGACAGCTGGTGGAGACATTTCTTTGGCCCCCGGCAAATCAAAAGGAAATGCGGGCAGGTTTAAGCTCGGCAGAGGGTTCAAGAATAGGGTCCTGCCCTTCAGATTCTCAGAATAAAAAAATAGTTCCAAACCTTTATGCATGCACCTCCGTATAAGTGCTGCGTACAAGTTCCGGCCAGGATAATTGGGAAAGATCAAACCCGAAAGAACCGCTCACATCACAGTAGTAGTAGCGTAAAGGCCGTAAGTCGGGTAGCGGCCATACCATAAGGTAAGGGGCTATTACTTTCACATCTCTCCTTCTGTCGTACTATAAGAAAGAGAGATCCGCTGCGTGAGCAACCCGACTGTGCGTTACATGTGCTCTACAGGCCGAACTCCATCTTTCTTCTTAACAAGCCCATTTATCTTTAGATTTTGAAGACGGGCGTTGCGTTCGGTTCGAAAGGTATGGTTTTCAGTATGTCTCCAGATAGGGCGCCCCACTAGTCCGGCTAGCTAGTGAGCGGTTCTTTCGGGCGAGAAGCAGGCCGGGCCCTACGGGCGGGGGCATCTCCCGCAACGAAAGCTGCATAGTTCGCCACCACCCGAAAAGTAAAAGATTAGAGAGTCCAGACTAAAAATACATGCATAGATAGTGATCTAATGACAAGGGCCGACGACGGAAGCTCGGGACGGAGCCGTATGATGCGGAAGTCTCACGTACGGTTCCCTGAGAAGGGAGTGGCTACCTACTGGAGCTTCGACCAAGCACCCCCGGTCAATTCCGCTTTGGGGCCACCCCTTACTCTACCATTATTATAGGAGTATGGGGTTCGAGACAAAGAAAGATCAAGGCAGCATATCAGTTTTTCCTTTATACTTTACTTGGATCTCTTTTTATGCTATTAGCTATTCTGTTGATTCTTTTCCAAACAGGAACCACCGATTTACAAATATCATTAACCACAGAATTTAGTGAGCGGCGCCAAATCTTTCTATGGATTGCTTCTTTCGCCTCTTTCGCCGTCAAAGTGCCTATGGTACCAGTTCATATTTGGTTACCTGAAGCTCATGTAGAGGCACCTACGGCAGGATCCGTCATCTTGGCAGGAATTCCTTTAAAATTTGGAACCCACGGGTTTTTAAGATTTTCAATACCCATGTTTCCCGAAGCGACACTTTGTTCTACTCCTTTCATTTATACTTTAAGCGCGATTGCTATAATATATACTTCCTTGACCACTTCAAGACAGATCGATCTAAAGAAGATCATTGCTTACTCCTCAGTAGCCCATATGAATCTGGTGACTATTGGTATGTTTAGTCGGGCGGCGGCCGTTAGGTCACCTATTTTGAGTTATGGACACACAAGGCCAAAACATGTGTGTCGGGCGTGCGACCCATCAACCTACTAGCAATGGGGGAGAAAACATAGCATGTCGCAACAAAAGCTTGATTCGAGGCGTCAGCAAAACACTGCCGTCTGTTCCCTTCAGTCCCTTAGCGCCCCGGGACGGGAGTGGGGGACGGCTCTACGCGCAGGCAACAGCAGCACCGGCTCCACGAAGTCTGAATCGAATCTTTCTGTTGGCTTTCCCAAATTCATTCGTAAATCAAAATCAAAGGGCTAGAAGCGAGCGCTTCTAGCTGCTTCGCCTGCTTCTTCTTATTATGGCGGCCATGTTGGCGTGGCGAAAATGAACGAAAAGCGAGATGAACGTGCTATTTTCAAATCGGATTGATAGATTGATCTGTTCTGATAGATCTAAAGAGTAGAAATAGATAGAGAATAGAGAGGGAATCAATAATAAGGTCTTTGAGCCTATTTCTATCTATTGATGAGACAACTATCTATTCTTGATCCATCAGAAAGAAATTATTTATCCATCAGAAAGAAATCGATATGTATCTGATGGAGTCTTCTACATCGTACGTAGAGCGCCCAAGCGCTTTTTGGGCCAGCTCAGTTCTCTTATCCATCGGTCCAATGCACTGGGCTCATCTCATGGAGGGAAAAGCCAAAATGTAGTTGTCTTGTTGTTGTTCGCCGCCTCGACGCATTCCCTTCTCTCCCCGGCATCGTCCCACACAGAAAGAAAGAGCGCGGAGCCCCGGCCCGAGCCGTAGGTCCGCTAACGTAAAGCGAGGAGTTGAGCCTGAACTGGCGAACCGAAGTCACTTTCGGAACCATACTTCCTACAGCTGCTAACATGTGCCCAGTCCTGCGGAAAGGCGCAAACGAACGTGAGCTGCTATACCGGAATCCCCCGCTGGCCATCGGGGACCGAGTGGTAAGGCCATGATCTGCAGGGGAACGGATCACTCATTCTTCCATTGGGGACAGGTGCACGAACGACAACTCCAAACGTCACACATCCGCCGCCTACTTACCGTTTAGGTGGCACCAGCGAGATCCAGCTAAGGAAAAAGAGTGTCGCGGCTGCTCCACTCCGCCGCGGTCTCATGAACTTCACTTCGTTGCCTTCCCGCGCGCAAAGCGAATGGGCGCTGTGCTGTGGGTCAGTTTCGGGGCGGGGGGCGCAGAGATACCAGAATAAATGATTCATTTGTTTGGATCGACGAGCTTTTTCAGCCCCAAAACTCAGAATCAATGGAATGTCTGTCCATAAACATCTATTCTATCTGTATATATAGGGGATCTCTCTATACATATCAAAGTCTTTTATGGCATTGATATGATCGCCTAGCTGTAGCCGCATATCACAGCTGCACTCAATATGCGGATTTCTGTTGGATCAGATCTTTTCTTTCGCTTTGACGGAAGCTTTTTGACCTAGCGAAAAGCACTTTCGCGCAAGCAAAGTAGAAGCTTTGCCAGAAGCAAGACGAGGAAGTGGAGCTGTCGTATAAGCGGTAGCTTCCCCCGACCGACTAAAATACAAGAGTCGCGGCCTACTTTGATTGCGAAGGGGTTTGGCAACAAGCAAACGGCTTTCTATCATAGTTGCAAGGGTTCAAAACCTTAGTTCGCTGCTTTTCCCAGTACCAGAGAAGGGCTTATACTGCTCGCCTTTGTTTGGTTTGATATATTCATTCAGTCAAAATACAAACTACAACAAAGTGGAAGTGGAAGGGCCGCTATAGAAGCTAGAACTTGCTTTATAAGTCGGCCTAACCAAAGCGTCACGACAACAAAAAATTATCCTTATGAATGGAATCTTAAGTAGGGGGGGCTTTGACCGCCCGCCTACCAATCAAAGAGGCAGAGAGTAAACGTAAGCTCACCCGTAAGCTCGAAGAGAGCTTCCCTTCATTCGCTTCGCGGGAGCCGCACAAGCACATAGCTGGAAGTCAGAGGGCCCATACTACCTGCCTAACCCTTTGTTCCGAGGGACCGTAGATCGGAAAGCACCCCATTTATCCAAAAGAGAAGGGAAGGGGCCTATGTATTTGCATGACCCCTGCGGATTTGACCCTATCCCGGAGCCAATCCCCTATTGGTCCTGCCACCACGCCGCAGAACGAGAGCTCGTGTGGAACCTTTTCTTTCTGGCGTAACAGCCGGTGGAACGTAACAAAAGATTACGGTCGCCTAACATTAACATAAGGGCGGGGGGTACGGTAAACTCGGCCAAAATATGACACCCGAAGGGCCCGAACGCACAATCCTATCCCATCCGAGTCCGAGTTTACCCCTTGCACTTCGGACAGCCGACCGTAGCATCATAAGGAGGACCCCCTTTCGAGGTAAAAAAAAAAAAAGGTACGGTACATATAGGAGGTTGGACTTTCTCAACGTGGTGTATAGCACGAAAAACTTTTCGATACAAGAAAGGGCCGTTCTCACATGAAAGAAGAGAAGAAATCCTTTCTTCTCTTCTTTCTCTTTCTCGAGAAGGAAAGAAAGAGGATGGGGGGAGGGGGGGAATGGGGCCGGTGCCCTTCTTTTACGGCCGTCACTCTTATTTGTCAGCCGTGAGGAACTACCGGCTCGGTCTCGGTGGGAAAGGAAAGGCTTGGGCCTACCTATCCCGATAAGACCTCATAAAGGAACGGCGGGAGTGATAGGTTCCATATTGCCGAGCTGAAGGGCAAGACTTTTGTACGTGATCGTAGTATGTGACGTCGTCTCGTCCACGCTGCATTGAAGAGTACCTACGCACTAAGTTCCGGTTCACTGATAAGGAAGATAGAGTTGGGCGGGGGTCTACGATGTGATACTCAAGTATATGACCCGGGGAGATACATGCTAACTATGGGTAGGAAGCAGGAACCCTTATGTAAATAATTTCGGGGGGGGGTTACAGATCTCTTATACTACCATCGATCGACAGAGCGGAACGACCAGAAAAATAAGTGATGTTAGAAAGCCGTATGATAGGTGGTAACTATCTTGTACGGTTCGGGGGGTAATCGGCGTACTCCGGGAGAAATCTTTCGCTCTATCGAACATACAGGGAATTGGAGGTAGCATTCTACCGATGTTAAGTCATGGACTGGTTCCTTCAGCCCTTTTTCTATGTGTTGGTGTTTTATATGACCGACATAAGACTCGACTTGTTAGATATTACGGAGGTTTAGTGAGCACCATGCCGAATCTCTCTACCATTTTCTTTTCTTTTACTTTGGCCAATATGAGTTCACCTGGTACTAGCAGCTTTATCGGGGAATTTCTCATCTTAGTAGGAGCTTTCCAAAGAAATAGCTTAGTAGCCACATTAGCAGCGCTTGGGATGATTTTAGGTGCGGCCTATTCCCTTTGGCTATATAATCGTGTGGTTTCTGGAAATTTAAAACCTGATTTCCTCCATAAATTCTCCGATTCAAATGGCAGAGAAGTTTCCATATTTATACCTTTTCTTGTTGGAGGGGCGACCGTCCGTTGAACTACCAAAGAAAAAGGGTAAACCTATGTGATCATGACATTGTAGGTGCTTGCGATGGGACGGATGCGACTTCCCTCAGTTGGTTTGGGTGGCATAGCCCGTTGCATAAGTCCCCCTTTTTTTGATTCATTTTTTGAGTCTTTAGGGAGCCAAAGCTTTACTTTACTAATAAAGGCTCGCGCAGGGGCGCTCACTTTTTTTTGCTAAGCCGTCTCTTTCTGGGTGGGACCGAGAGAAATAAAGGACAGAGGGCAACCATGCATGGTACTTCTCGACCCTGTCTCCGAGGGACAGTTGAACGAGCGACTCATGAATGCTGCCGGGTCGGACGAGCCAATAACTCGAACGCGTTCGGTCTGTTTTTTGAGCAAGAATCACAGCGTTACCTTACCTTCACCATGATACGGACTCCAAGTTCTTATGGCAGAGCACGAGGAGATTTATCATCAATATTCTAATGGGAATGGAAACCAGAAGCACGACCGAGGTCTTCGTAGTCTAAAATAATAAAACCATCAATAACAGTAATGTAAGCATGAGACTTTTTGGTAGTACCGGTGAACCAGATGGCCGCGGCGATGGAATCTGGGACGGAGGACTCGTAGTATCTCTCTAGATCCGGCAAAAGCGAAAGACCCCCTAGTTCCATTCGAATGAAGGCTGACTGCTGAGCCCACTCTGGCCCCGGCGGGCCCCCGTGGTTGCGAGCCGGAGCTGCCATAGCTTATGGCTAGAGCAATGGGAGGGGCCTCAGCAGAGAGAACAGAACAGAACCACCGTAAGGATAACGAGTGCTCCGCCCGTCAAGCGGGCGGCAGGAGCAGCAGGCAAGTACTTGGTAGGCCAACAGTCCAGTGGGCACTCGACGAAAGGGGGCACACGGAGCAAGTACGAGAAATTGGCCCCGCTCCGCTTTATAAAAAGCAAGGACCCACTACGGGAGGTCAAAAACCCAGGACCTATGGAAGTCGGGGCTCGTCCCCGGTCAATATTGGATCAAACAAAACAAGCAATAGGGGCCCGTAGCACTGACCTCTTTTTTTATTGATTCAATATAATAGGGGAAAAGATCGTACAGTTCCCTACCGAGACAAGAGACACTCTTAACAGATCCTCCGCGCGCTGGGCATACCTCTTCCGTGCGTCTTTCTCGTGGCAGGAACAGAACAACAGGGAAAGAAAGACCCGGGGCCGACCTGCCCAGGGCTCGAGGGCGAGCTTTATTTAAGAGAGAATGGGGAGCGAATCGAAAGGCTTCCGTTTTAGTTCTTGGTTTGGTTCGGGCTCCTCTCGATCTTTTTCGTAGTAGGGAAGGGGGAAGGAGTCTAAATCTATGGACATTAATGAACCATCATTGATGGACGTTGCACATGACACGATCAATTCGACTCAGGGTCCGGCGCTAATAGAGGTTGCTTACTTTCCTAGTAGCGAAGGAAAAGGGCAGGGCTTTTTTCGTGGTAATAGTGGGCGGGTCTCCTTTCGAAGTAAAGGCCTTCGCATTCCTAATCCGCCCCACCAACCCCGGACGGCTTAGTTTGTCCCAGCTTGGTGAATCGCATCCCCGCGCAACGACATAGTTTGTGCGCCCTTTACCGTTCTCGCTCAGTGTTTGCAACGGCTGGGGAGGCAGTCGTAGAAGCGAAGTCTATCGCCACGCCAACCATCAAATACGAGATTGGGCCCCTTCTCAAAGATTTGATGGAATGGCCCACCCAATAGCGCTTATGTCATATGGGAACTCATGGCTGGAAACAATCCTTATGGTTTTGATATCCGGTAGGAATAATAAGAATCAAAGTCCAGGTAGGTTGGTGAGCCTAGTGATAGGAGACTATCTAGCTTGGTTCGGAGAGCACTTGTTGGGTTAAAAACTTTTTTTGTTGCTAAATGTTACAGCCTAAATGCTGAACTATTGACTCTACTCGTTCGGATGGGTGTTCACCCCAAAGTGTTCCCGGACTGCATGCATACATCCGTAAGTAACTTAGTGCAACATGGCAAATTTCATTGAGAGGAATCAGCAAAGAAAAGAAAAACGGGTCAACATCTTAATGTGTATTTGAGGATATTTTAGGGCCCTAGAACGCAAAAAAAAGGTGGGTGAACAAGAGTTGTCACGATAGGAAAGAGAAATGACTATAAGGAACCAACGGTTCTCTCTTCTTAAACAACCTATATCCTCCACACTTAATCAGCATTTAGTAGATTATCCAACCCCGAGCAATCTTAGTTATTGGTGGGGGTTCGGTCCG
>Ga0209998_10000265_pt1 | contig 17002 bp, 14 predicted proteins | sample EndophyteCoNSPM_FD_187576 | JGI IMG/M metagenome (GOLD analysis project Ga0209998, IMG submission 187576) | Arabidopsis thaliana rhizosphere microbial communities from the Joint Genome Institute, USA, that affect carbon cycling - Endophyte Co-N... | ecosystem: Host-associated > Plants > Roots >... | reverse complement strand
ACCCGATCGTCAGCGGTGCCCCGCACTCCCCCGCCCGGAGAGAGCAGCTCCTTCGTCTTCGAGGCATGCCAGTCGAGGCCCATCTCCGCGAACCGGGCGCCAGCGCGTTCGACGAGCGCGTCATCCCTACGAGCGTACCCGAGGGCACGCAGGGCGAACGGCTCGAGGTAACTACCCGGAATCGCGAGCGCGGGCGCCGCCTCCTCGATCTCCACCACGCGATCGAGCGCAACCAGGGCGCCGAGCCAGGCGACCAGTCCCTCCACGTCCTCGAGCTCGGTGGGATGGAAGTCGCGGAGCTTGCGATCGAGCGTGGCGACGTCACCGCGGGCGCTGGCGAGCTCGATCTCCACTGGATCCAGCACTTGCGCGTAGCCCTCCATTCCGAAGTCTTTGACCACGGTCTCCAGTCGCTGCGCTTCCGGGTCGTTCCCCTTGTGAACCGAGCCGAGGGCGCAGGTGAGCAGCATCACCGAGCCAAGGATGCAGGGCGTCGCCATGTTGTCGGCGAAGGCGGACTCCGCCTTCTTCCCGTATCCGACAACTGCTCCCCAGTCGCCCGCCAGCGCTTCAACGAACACGACCGTGGACGCGGCATGGAGTCGATGATGCGGGGATAGTCGCGACGCCACCTCGACCTCGCGGGCCGCGAGCTCCTTCGCCTCCGTGAATCTGCCCACGTACGGATACGTCCCGGCAGCATTCCCGTAGACATAGGTGATCAGGTCCGGGTCGCCGATCTCTTCGGCCAGCGCCACGTTGCGCACGGACAAGGCACATGCCTCCCGGTAATCGCCGCGTGCGAGGACAACCCACAGCAGCGCCTGCCAGGCCCACGCCTGGAGCTCCGGGTCTCCGATGCGCTGCGCGATCTCGGCCGCCTCCTCGGCCTGTGCCGCGGCTCCCTGGTGGTCGAGATAGGCCGTCGCGATGAGAGCCTTCGCCCGTTCGCGCGATCCCGGCGGTGCGAGCTCCAGGGCGCTCTTGATCCAGCCTTGGATCAGCTCGGTGGGGGGCCGGCGCATCCACATCCCCCGACGGGTCGCCGTCTGCACCGCCAGCTCGGCGTATAGGTCAGCGGCGTCCGCAGGATCGGTGCTCAGTGCGAGGGATTCCTGCATCGCGGTCCAGAAGGATTCACCATCGAATTTCAGGATGCTCGCTCGTCCCACAGCCCTCCAGAGCGAGGCGAGGCTTACCCGATCTGTCTCGAGCTCGAGGGCCCGTCGGAGGAGCCCAAGCGCATCGTCGATCTCCATCCGCCCGATCGCGAGCTCCGCCGCACGACTCAGCCAGGCGATGGCGAGCGCCCTGAGCTCATCCAATTCCCGCTCTCGACCGGCCCAGGCCAGGTCAACGTCCTCGGGCCGAACCGCCTCGGCGTAGTGGTGGGCAAGGATCGGGGCGACCTCATCGGGGGAAGCCGCTCGTCGCTCGACCCACTGGGCGAATCGCGCGTGCATTCCTGCCCGGCGAGCTCGCGGCAGGCTGTCGTAGGCGACTTCGCGGGTCAACGCGTGCTTGATGGCGTATTCCCGCTCGCCGGCCATCGATGAGCCGAGACGGCGTCGCACGAAGTCGCGGTCCTCCAGCACCCGCAGGTCAGGCTGCCCGTCGACCAGCTCGTAGACCGGCCCGGCCCAGAAGATGCGACCGATCACCGCCGCGGCCTGCAACGCCTGCTTCTCGGCCTCCCCCAGGAGGTCCATGCGGGCCGCCACCACGGCCTGCACGGTGTCGGGCACCTCGAAGTCCGCCGGAAGGTCGGCCAATCGCCACGACCCGTTGGCACGCTGCAGCAGGTTGCGGTCGATGAGCGTGCCCAACACCTCCTCCATGAAGAACGGGTTGCCCTCTGCACGGTCCACCACCGTCTCCAGGCCGGACGGCAAGCTTCCGCCCAGCAGATCCGAGAGCATCAGCCGTGAATCGGCGGACGCCAGCGCGTCGAGGTTGATGGTCGTGCCTGTGGCCCCCCAGCGGGGCCGCTGTTCGAGCAACTCCGGGCGACCGGTGGCGATCAGCAGCAGCGGCCCCTGGGTGTCGGTGACGAGGCGCTCGAGCAGGTCAACCAGCAGATCCTCAGCCCAGTGGAGGTCCTCGATGAGCATGACCAGGGTCCGCTGCGATGCAATCTCCTCGACGAATTCGACCCACGCGTCCTGAAATGCATCGCGCGCGGCGAGCGGATGCAGGCCGTGGCTCACCTCAAGTCCAAGCGTAAGGCCGAGAATCTGCCGCGGCCCGAGGACTTCCAGAAGCGTCGCGGGCGGATCGTTCTCCATGATCCCGAGGTGCTCCTTGAGGACCTCGGCCATCGGCCAGTAGGTGATCGCCTGTCCATAGGCGAGGCAGCGACCGGTGCGTCGCAGGGGCTCCGGCTGGCGAGCACCAAGCCGTCCCCAGAACTCGCGGACGACCGTCGACTTCCCCACGCCAGCGTCTCCGAGGATGGTGACCAGGCGGGGCCGGGCGCTGGCCTCCACCGCGTCGAACTCGCGCTCGAGGATCGCCATCTCGCCGTCCCGGCCGACGAAGGTGCGTTGCAGCCCGAGCACGCCCCTGGGACGCATGAGCGACAGCGCCCGCAGCAGGCGCCGGCCGACGACACCGTCCGGCTTGCCCTTGGCCGCCACAGTCTGGGGCGCGTCGAATTCGAAGGCGCCCCGCACGGACGCGACCGTCCGCTCACCGACAAGGATCTCGCCCGGCTCGGCAGCCTGCTCCAGCCGGGCCGCCACGTTGACAGCGTCGCCGGTCACGAACGAGCTCTGCTCCCGCGGCCGGCCAACCACGACCGCACCGGTGTTGACCCCGATGCGCAGCGACAGCGATTCGCCGTACAGCTCGCGCATCCGTCGCTGCATCGCCAGGGCGGCATGCAGCGCCCGTTCGGCGTGATCCTCGAGTGCGGCCGGTGCCCCGAAGGCAGCCATGACCGCGTCCCCCGCGAACTTCTCCACGGTCCCGCCGGCATGGTCGATCTCCGCCGACATCGCGTCGTAGAAGCGCTCCAGCAGGCGTCGCTGGCGCTCGGCGTCCTGGGAGCCTGCCAGGGCCGTTGAGCCGACCAGGTCCGCGAAGATGACGGTCGCCAGCTTGCGCTCGCTCCGATCCCGGTCGGCTGTGACGGGCGACGCGCAGGATGGGCAGAACCTCGCTGACGCTGGAAGATCTGCACCGCAGGTTGCGCAGGTATCCATTGCGGGGGATTCTCGCGCTATTCCAGCCGAAACGGTACCTCGTACGTGTCTCCGCGGAGGATGCGCCACGCGCGCAGCGCCCGGGCGGGGGGCGCATCGGGATCGGCCAGGCTGGCGAGCAGGTAGAACGCGTCGGGGTACATCGCCGCTCGGAGGTCGGTAGCCGACGGCACTGCGGCGGACCGCGTGTGCGAGTGGAAGATTGCGACGAGGTCCTGCCCAGCGTCCTCGATCGCGAAGGTGATGCGCACCAGGTCCTCGGGATGCACGTTGTAGCGCAGCGGCGACGCCTCCTCGTTGCGGGCCGGGTGGAAGGTCGTGGCTCGCCCGTCGGCGAGCGACCCGGCAAGGAGGCCGCAGGCCTCGTTCGGCAGCTCGGCGACCGCGTGCCGCAACACCTCATCCGCCAGGCTCGGCGGGAGGCTGAGGCCGCTCACCACAGCAGCGAGCCCTCCATCTCGTCGTCCAGCTCATCGAGGTCGCGGTCGTAGATGCCGGTGGAGAGGTACTTCCAGCCACCGTCGGCGAGGAGCACGACGATCGTGCCCTCCTCCATCTCGGCCGCTGCGCGGAGCGCCACGTGGAGTGCCGCCCCCGACGAGAGGCCGGCGAAAATCCCCTCCTCTCGCATCAGCCGGCGCACCGCGATGACAGCGTCGCGATTGCCGACCAGGTAGCGATCGTCCAGGACCGATGCGTCGAGCACCGGAGGCACGAATCCCTCCTCCAGCGACCGGAGCCCCTGCACCAGCTCCCCGGGAAGTGGCTCCGCGGCGATCACCCGCGTGCCGGGCCGCTCCCGCTTCAGGAATCGTCCAACTCCGGTGAGCGTCCCTCCCGTGCCGAGGCCCGCCACGAACAGGTCGAGCTGCGGCGCCGATGTCAGGATCTCCGGGCCGGTCCCTTCCTCGTGGGCGCGCGGGTTGGCCGGATTGCCGTACTGGTACGGCATGAAGAGGGACGGATCCTCGGCGGCAAGCTCCTGGGCAAGCCGAATCGCTCCATTCGAGCCTTCGGCGCCGGTCGAGGGAATGATCTCGGCACCGTGCAGACGCAGGAGCTGTTCGCGCTCGACGGTCGTGTTGTCCGGCATCACGATCCGCACCCGGTGGCCCATCAGGCGTCCGATCCAGGCCAGGCTGATCCCCGTGTTTCCTGACGACGGCTCCAGGATCGTCTGGCCCGGCAACAGCGCCCCGGAATCACGTGCCTCGACGAGCATCGCGTGCGCGATCCGGTCCTTGACCGATCCGGTCGGGTTGGCGCCCTCCAGCTTGGCGAAGAGCCGGATGCGCGGGGAGGGGGCGAGGTGCGGCAGCTCCACCATCGGCGTCTTGCCAATGGTCGAGAGCAGGTCGCGCATCGGGCTAGCCGGCGCCTCCAGCCATGGCCGGCAGGAGGATCACCGTGTCGTCCGGGCCCACCGGCGTCGCCATCCCGTCGCGGTAGCGGACGTCGCGATCGTTGACGTAGACGTTCACGAACGGCGACAGCTCACCGTCATCGGTGACGCGCGCGCGAAGGGCGGGGTAGTTGGCGAAGAGGTCGGCCAGGACCTCGTCCACGGTTGCGCCGCTGGCCGCCAGCGTCCGACTGCCGCCGACGGTATCGCGCAGGACCGGCGGGATGCGCACCGTGCTCATCGCCGCGAGCGCGGCGCAGCCGCCGGGTCGGCTTCAGAGGCCTTCGTGCAGCACGGGCTATGTGCAGCAGGCCTGCACGAGCGACCTTGACACGGCGATCCCGAGCGCCGCGCGGACCGCAGCGACGTCATTGGATCGTCCCCTCGCCGCAGGCCGGACACGCGGGATCGCGCCAGATCTTCACCTCGCTGAACTCGGTCGACATGGCGTCGAACATCAGCAACCGGCCGGCGAGCGTCTCCCCCACGCCGAGCACCAGCTTGAAGACCTCGTTGGCCTGGAGCAGCCCCGCGATCCCCGGCAGGACGCCGAGCACGCCGGCAACCTCGCAGGCCGGGGCCAGCTCAGGCGGCGGCTGGGTCGGGTACATGCAGCGGTAGCACGGACCCTCGAAGGGGACGAAGGTCGTGACCTGGCCGTCCCAGCGGTAGATGGAGCCGTGGACGACCGGCTTGCGAAGCTTGACGGCAGCGTCATTGAGCAGGTAGCGGGTGTCGAAGTTGTCGGTCCCGTCGACGATCACGTCGTAATCGGCGATCAGGCGCTCGACGTTGTCCGCGTCGAGGCGCTCGCGGTGCTCGACGACCTTCGTCTCCGGGTTCAGGGCGGTCAGCGTCATCCGCGCGCTAGCGGTTTTCGGCATCCCGACCCGGTCCGATGTGTGCAGCACCTGGCGCTGGAGGTTGCTCTCGTCCACCACGTCATCGTCGACGAGGCCGATGGTGCCGATCCCCGACGCTCCCAGGTAGAGCCCAGCCGGAGAGCCGAGCCCACCGGCGCCGATCAGCAGCACCTTCGCGTCCAGGAGCTTGCGCTGGCCCGCCTGGCCGATCTCGGGGATCAGGACCTGGCGGCTGTAGCGCCGCTGCTGCGCCGGGGTGAGGAGCTGCTCGGGCGCCTCCCACGCCCCGCCGAGGCGACGCCAGTCGAGGACGGAGCCGCGCATGTTCGCGACGTTGGTGTAGCCATTCTGTAGCAGCCATGCGGCGGCTCGCAGCGAACGGGCGCCGACGGCGCAATGAACGAGGAGCGGCGCTCCGCGGTCGGGTGCCACCTCGGCGATCCGCGACGGCAGGTCGGCGAGCGGCAGGAGCGTGGCAGTGGGGATGTGGCCCTCGTTCCACTCGACCTGCTCACGCACGTCGAGGATCCGCCAGCCGGACGCGGCGAGCTCGAGCGCCTCGGCGGCGCTCACCTCACGGAGCTGCGTCGCGGGTGGCAAGGTCAGCCGACCGCCTCAGCCTCGGCTTCGGCGGGCCAGGCCACCTCGCCGCCGTGAACCGCGCCCTGCAGCACCTTGTACGAGAGCAGCGCGCACTTCAGCCGGGCGGGGCCGATCGGGACGCCCAGCTCGTCGAGCAGGTCCTTGGGGTTCATCTCCTTCACCTCGGCGAGGCTCTGGCCGCGCAGCCCATCGGTCAGGATCGAGGCCGATGCCTGGCTGATGGCGCAGCCGCGCCCGTCGAAGGCAACATCGGCGATCGCCGTCTTCGCCGGGTCGAGGACCAGGGTCATGCTCATCTCGTCGCCGCAGGTCGGGTTCGAATCGGCGAAGTGGAGGTCGTGCGGGTCGAGCGTCCCCTTGTTATGAGGGCGCTTGTAGTGCTCCAGGATGAAGTCGCGGTACAGGTTGTCCATCGGCTCAGTCCGCGAAGAGGGTCTGGGTCGCTCGTACCGCGGCGGTGAGGGCGTCGATGTCGTCCAGGTCGTTGTAGACGTAGAAGCTGGCGCGGGTGGTGGCCGGGATGTCGTAGCGGAGCATCACGGGCTGGGCGCAGTGGTGGCCGGCTCGGACCGCGACGCCCTCGTTGTCGAAGACGGTCGCGACGTCATGCGGATGGGCGTCGTCGAGCCAGAAGCTGATCACGCCAGCGTGGATCGCGGGATCGGCCGGGCCGAAGAGGCGCAGCCCCGGGATCTCGCTCAGAGCGGCCCATGCGTGCTCGAACAGGTACCGCTCGTGCTCGCGCACGTTGTCCATGCCCAGGTTGGTGAGGTAGTCGATCGCCGCTCCCAGGCCGATCGCCTCGACGATCGCCGGCGTGCCTGCCTCGAACTTGGCGGGCACCTCGTTCCACTCGGCGCCATCCATGGTGACCTTGATGATCATGCTGCCGCCGGTCATGAAGGGCGGCATCGCGTCGAGCAGCTCGCGCCGGCCCCAGAGCGCGCCGATCCCGGATGGACCGAGCATCTTGTGCCCCGACAGGACGAGGAAGTCGCAGCCGAGGGCGGCCACGTCGATCGGCATGTGCGGAGCGGCCTGGGCCGCATCGACCAGGACCAGCGCGCCGGCCTCGTGGGCCATGGCGATGATCTCGGGCAGCGGGTTGATGGTGCCGAGCGCGTTGCTGACCGCCGCCACGGCGAGGAGCTTCGGCCCCGTGGCCAGCTTGGCACGCAGGTCGTCCAGGTCGAGGCGGCCGTCATCGGTGATGGCGACGTACTCGAGGGTCGCGCCGACCTCTCGGGTCAGCTGCTGCCAGGGCACGATGTTGGCGTGGTGCTCGAGCTGGGTGGTCACCATTCGGTCGCCAGGCTTGAGGTTCGTCCGGCCCCAGCTGTAGGCGACCAGGTTGATCGCCTCGGTCGCGTTGCGCACGAAGACGATCTCGCGCTTGCTCGGCGCGCCGATGAACGCGGCGACCTTGCCGCGAGCCGCCTCGAACCGGGTGGTGGCGTCCTCGGACAGCTCGTAGATGCCGCGGTGCACGTTCGCGTAGTGGTGGGAGTAGGCGTCCGACATCGCGTCGACCACGCTGCGCGGCTTCGGTGAGCTGGCGGCGGCGTCCAGGAAGACGAGCCGCTTGCCGCTGCGGGTCGGGCGGTCGAAGACCGCGAAATCGGAGCGCAGGACCGTCCCGGAGAATCCTCCAGGGACCAGGGGCTTCAGCGCCGGCTCGACAGCCATCGGCCTATCTTAGACGTGCTCTGCCACGGGCTCGGCGACCTCGTCACCGACGTCCGACGGCAGCCCGACCTGCTCGCGAACCCAGTCGTAGCCGTTCGCCTCGAGCTTGTGGCTGAGCTCCTCGCCGCCGGACATCACGACCCGGCCGTCGAGGAGGACATGCACGAACTGCGGCTTCACGTAGTTCAGCATCCGCTGGTAGTGGGTGATCATCAGCACCCCCATCTCCGGTGAGAGGGTCGCGTTGATCCCCTCCGCCACGGTCCGCAGCGCGTCGATGTCCAGCCCGGAGTCTGTCTCGTCCAGGATCGCCATCCGCGGGTTGAGGATCGCCATCTGGAGCATCTCCAGGCGCTTCTTCTCGCCGCCCGAGAAGCCGTCGTTCACGTAGCGCGAGGCGACCGCGGGATCCATGTTGAGGAGCGCCATCTTCTCCTCCATCAGCTTGCGGAACTTGGCGAGCGGGATGCCGGTGTACTTGATCGACTGCTCGCCCGACTCGTCCATCGGCTTTGGGTGGTGAACGGCGTTGTAGATGTTCCGCAGGAAGCTGGCCACCGTCACGCCCGGGATGGCGCTGGGGTACTGGAAGGCCAGGAACAGCCCCAGCCGCGCGCGCTTGTCCGGCGACATCCCCAGCGGCGTCGGGCCGTGGAGCAGGTCCTCACCCGCCCAGGTGATGCTGCCGGCGTCGACGTGGTAGTCGGGGTGGCCCATCAGCGTGTAGGCCAGGCTCGTCTTGCCGGAGCCGTTCGGCCCCATCAGCGCATGCACCTCGCCGACCTTCACGGTCAGCGAGAGGCCCTTCAGGATCTTCTTCTGCCCGATGCTGACCTCGAGGTCGCGGATCACCAGTTCGTCGGTCATGCGGTCTGCTCTTCGCTCCTGCTCAGTTCGTGGTCGCGGCCGATGAGGCCGACGTTGATTTCGTGTGCGCTGCCACCACCCGGCGGCGAACGGCCGGCGGGTAGGGCGGGCCGCCCGTCCCGGCGGCGACATCGGCGAGTGTGGTTCCGCCCAGCATCCCGCTGAGCGAGTCGTGGAGTCGCTCGAAGACCTCGTGAACGCTGCAGTCCTGCGGCCGGTCGCACGACTCGAGGTCGCTGGGGCCGGCGCACGGCATCTCGAGGATCGGGCCGTCAAGGGCGCGGACCGCGTCCACCAGGCTGATCTGATCTGCAGGACGAGCGAGCCGATAGCCTCCGGAATGGCCACGGGTCGCCGTCACCAGGCCGGCGCGCCGCAGCGCACCTACCAGCTGCTCGATGTAGGCGTGCGGCAGCTTGTCGGCCCGGGCGATGCCGGCAAGCGAGACGGGGCGCTCAGGGTCGGCGTGGGCGAGGGCGACCAGCACCCGGATTCCGTACTCGGCGCGCGTCGAGAGCTTCATGACAGGTCCACCACGATCTCGTCCCCTTCCACGTGGACCGGGAAGGCTCTCACCGGGACGACGGGAGGGAGGGCGAGGACGCGGCCCGTGAAGAGGTCGAAGCGGCCGCCGTGGCGCGGGCACTCCACGGCATTGCCGTCGAGCTCGCCATCGGCCAGGTCGCCGCCGTCGTGGGTGCAGACGTCCTCGATGGCGCCCCAGCGCCCGTCGATGGTGTGCCCCACGCAGACCGATCGGCCGTCAACCATGACGGTGACCACGGTGCCGGGCGCGACATCGCTGGCACGGAGGCCGGCCGCGAAACCGGTCGTCATGCCGCGGCCTCCTCGGTGGTGCCGATGCGCGCGGCGAGCGACTCCAGCACGCGGGCCTTGATCGGCTCCGAGTCGAACTGCGCCACCACCCGCTCGAAGAACCCCCGCACGATCATCCGTTCCGCGGCATCGGCCGACATGCCTCGGCTCTGCGCGTAGAAGCGCTGGACCGGATCGATCGCGCCGGCGGTCGCCCCGTGGCCGCAGCGCAGGATGTCGTTCGTCTCGATCTCCAGCACCGGGATCGGCTCGGCGCCTGCCTTCGGCGAGAGGAGCAGGTTGCGGCACTCCTGGTAGGAGCTGGTCTGCTTGGCCTCCGGCCGGACGCGGGTAACGCCGTAGAACGAGGCGTGCGACGCGTCATACAGGGCGGACAGGTAGAGCAGGTCCGATGTGGTGTGGCTGCCGATCAGGTCCTGGCAGCTGTTGAAGTCGATGCTCTGCGCACCCCCGGCCGCGAGGAGCCCCAGGAGGCGGCTCGTGCCGCCCTTGCCGGTCATGCGCACGTCCATCCCGACCTTGCTGATGGCGGAGCCGATCTCGGCATTGAGCGTGGTCACGTCGGCGTCCTGGCCAACCTCGACCCGCTGAGCCCCGATCCGCCAGGCGGCGTCGCCGAGGCGCTGCAGATTCGCGTAACGCAGCCGCGCCCCGTAGCCAACCTGCACATCGGCAGTGCCGCCGTACCAGATCGCGTTGCCATCCGGCGAGGAGACCTCCTCGAGCAGCGTGGCCGAGGCGTCCTCCTCGAGAACGATCAGCGTGTGCGGCAGGTAGGTGTATGCCCCTGACGGCAGCGAGGTGCGGGCCGTCAGCGGGCCATCGACCGTCACGCCCTTCGGGACGTAGAGGAACGTGCCGCCGGTCCAGGCGGCGAGGGAGCGGCCCCAGAAGGGCATCTGCGCCGGCAGCGTGTCGTACCGCGCGAGGTGCGACTTCACGAGGTCGCCGTGCTCGCGAACGGCGGTGGCGAGGTCGCTGAAGACGACGCCGCGCTGGGCGAGCTGCGGGTCGAGCTCGTATGTCGCCAGCGGCGCGTCGAGCAGGAGGTCGCCGTCGCGCGGCAGGTTGTCCAGCGAGGTGCGTCGCCACTCCTCCTCGGCGCCGGTGGGCCATGGATCGGCTTCGACGCGGCGCCACCACTCGGCGCGGAGGTCGCTCAGCCAGCCCGGCTCACTGCTCGAAAGCCGCGCCAGAGTCGCAGCGTCAATCGAGCCTGCCTGCGTGGCCTGGATGGTCATCTTGGGAGCCGGCCGATGTCAGCGGTGTTTGTGCGGCTGTGCCCCTGCGCAGCACACGTCGTGTGCAGCACAAACGACCATGACCGCGCGACCTCCGGGCATCTGAAGTCGCTGTGGAAGCGCTCCTGCATCGGCCTAGCCGACCGCGCCTTCCATCTGGAGCTGGATCAGGCGGTTCATCTCGACCGCGTACTCCATCGGCAGCTCCTTGACGATCGGCTCGATGAAGCCGTTGACGATCATCGCGCTGGCCTCGGCCTCGTTCATGCCGCGGCTCATCAGGTAGAAGAGCTGCTCGGAGCCGACCTTGGAGACGGTCGCCTCGTGCCCGATGGTGACGTCGTCCTCGTCGATCTCCATGTACGGGTACGTGTCGGAGCGCGCCTCGTCGGAGAGGATCAGCGCGTCGCAGCGCACCGTCGACTTCGAGCCGTGGCAGCCGGGGTACACCTTGATCAGCCCGCGGTAGCTCGTCCGGCCGGTCCCCTGCGAGATCGACTTCGAGGTGATCAGGCTGGTCGTGTTCGGCGCGGCGTGGATCACCTTGCCGCCGGCGTCCTGGTGCTGGTCGCTGCCGGCGAAGGCGATGCTGAGCACCTCGCCGTGGGCCCGCTCGCCGAGCAGGTAGATGGATGGGTACTTCATGGTCAGGTGCGAGCCGAGGTTGCCGTCGACCCACTCCATCACCGCGTCCTCGTACGCCACCGCCCGCTTGGTGACGAGGTTGTAGACGTTGTGGCTCCAGTTCTGGATCGTCGTATAGCGGACGCGCGCGCCCTTCTTGACGATGATCTCGACCACGGCCGAGTGCAGCGACGCGGTCGTGTAGGCCGGGGCGGTGCAGCCCTCGACGTAGTGAACGCTGCTTCCCTCGTCGGCGATGATCAGGGTCCGCTCGAACTGGCCCATGTTCTCGGTGTTGATCCGGAAGTAGGCCTGCAGCGGGAGCTCGACGTGGACGCCCTTCGGGACGTAGATGAAGCTGCCGCCGCTCCAGACCGCGGTGTTGAGCGCGGCGAGCTTGTTGTCGTTGGCCGGGATGACGGTCCCGAAGTACTCCTTGAAGATCTCTGGGTACTTGATGAGGGCCTCATCGGTCCCCAGGAAGATCACGCCCAGCTTCTCGAGGTCGGCCCGGATGTTGTGGTAGACGACCTCGGAGTCGTACTGGCCGCCGACCCCGGCGAGGTACTTCTTCTCCGCCTCGGGGATCCCCAGGCGGTCGTAGGTGCGGCGGATGTAGTCCGGCACGTCGTCCCACGACTGGACCGCCTTGTCGGTGGCGGTGACGTAGTAGTAGATGTCCTGGAAGTCGATCTGGCTCATGTCGCCGCCCCAGGTCGGCATCGGGCGGGCCTCGAAATGCCGATAGGCCTTGAGGCGCAGATCGGTCATCCACTGTGGCTCGCCCTTGATCCGGCTGATCTCCTCGACCGTCTCGCGGCTCAGCCCCTTCTTCATGACATGGAGGGGCTTCATCTCGGGGTCGTTCCAGCCGTACTTGTAGCCGGTGGGGACCTTGTCGACGGCAGGGTTGGGGACGGCCATGGGTCTCCTGGTCTGAATCCCGACTCAGACAGTCGGTGTTAGGCCGATGATGAACTGTTTGCGCCGCATGGTCAACTGGCTGGAAGGGCCCTTCGTTGACAGTGGGAGCCGCGCTGGGTACCTTCCCGAGACACGCAGATCAGCTCGCAGACGAAAGGAGACGCCCGATGACCACCGTCCTCGATGCGCGCCCTCGTCTGCACTGGACCGCCCCGCGGCCCTGATCGCGCGACGGGCGCGCTCCACCGCCCACCTGTGACCCGATCGAGTGGAGAACGCACCTTGCACCTGACCGCCTTGCCCACCCCTGTCCGTGATCCGGCGGGGACCACGCTGCCCGGCACCGTCCTGCGCGCCCGGAGCGGCTTCTACACCGTCCGTCTGGATGACGGGACCCTGCTGGAGTGCCGCCTGCGCGGGCGCGTGAAGCAGGAACGAGGAGACTCCGACCTGGTCGTCATCGGCGACCGGGTGAATGTCGCGCCCCTCGCCGAGGGGGAGGCCATGATCGAATCGGTCGAACCGAGGCGAACGCGCTTCTCACGCCGCCAGCCAGGTCCACGCGGGAGCTGGAAGGAGGACATGATCGTCGCCAACCTGGACCAGGTGCTTGTTGTCTTCGCCTGTGCCGAGCCGATGCCGCACCTGCGCATGGTCGACCGCTTTCTCGTGGTCGCCGAGCACAACGAGGTGGAGGCGGTGATCGTCGCCAACAAGGTGGACCTGGTCGGCCTGAAGGCGGCGCGCGAGATCTTCGCGGGGTACGAAGCGATCGGCTACCCGGTGCACTACGTCTCGGCCCGCGAGGGGATCGGCGTCGAGGAGCTCGACGACCGGCTGGTCGGCCGCGTCAGCGTCGTCACCGGTCCGTCCGGAGTCGGCAAGTCGACGCTCCTCAACGCCATCCAGCCGGGGCTGCGGATCGAGACCGGCGTGGTCAGCGAGGCGGTGCACAAGGGGCGCCACACCACCACATCGGCAGAGCTGCATCCCCTCACCGGACCCGGCGGCGGCTACGTCGCGGACACCCCCGGCCTTCGTGAGCTCGGCCTCTGGCAGGTTCCGCCGGAGGAGCTGGCGTGGGGATTCCCTGAGATGCGCGAGCTCCTGGGACAGTGTGGCTTCAACGACTGCCGCCACCTCAACGAGCCGCGCTGCGCCGTGCTTGCGGCGGTCGCGGCCGGGAGGATCAGCGAGGCGCGCCATGACTCGTACCGTCGGCTGCTGCTGAACGAGGACTAGCCGAGGCGGCCCTATCATGGCCGCCCATGGAGATCGCCCCCGGCGTGCATGCCGTTCGGCTGCTGAACGTGTATGCGTTCCTCATCGACGAGCCGCAGCTGACCCTGATCGACGCGGGGCTGATCGGCTCAGGAGGCCGGGTGCAGCGGTACCTCCATCGGATCGGGCGCGGCCTCGACGACCTGGCGCGAATCGTCTGCACGCACGCGCACCCCGATCACATCGGCGGCGTGAAGGAGCTGGCCGGCGAGCGGGATGTCGAGGTCCTCATGCATCCGGCCGACCTCGAGGGCCTGAGCGTCACGCTGCGCGATGCGGTCGCCAACCGCAACCGCGGCCAGCTGATCGCCTACTTCACCCGGCACCCCGGCGAGGCGACGCCGATCACGGATGGGCAGGTGCTGCCCATCCTCGGCGGCCTCCGCGTCGTGCACACCCCGGGCCACACCCCGGGCAGCGTCTGCCTCTACGCCGAGCGGCAAAAGCTGCTCTTCGTGGGCGACGTGCTGCAGGTCATCCGGGGCAAGGTCACCTACGCCAGCAGCGTCTTCAGCGAGGATCTCCCGCTGGCCCGCGCCAGCGTGGCGCGCATCGCGGAGCTGGACGTCAAGACGATCGTCTTCAGCCACTACCCACCGCTGCGCGACGGGGCAAACGAGGCGCTGCACGGACTGACCCTAGCCAGCGCCGCACGCCGGTCGTAAGGTAGGCGCGGGAGGAGACGACCCATCGCCACGCTAACGCCCACCCCAGCGGCTCCTGTCGAGGATCTGTCGCCCATCCCCGCCGCGGGCGAGCGCGCACCTCAGGCCGGACCAACCCTGATCGACCTCCTGCGCGAATCGGCGCAGAAGTATCGCAACCGGCCCGCCCTCCTCATCAAGCCGGGCTTTCGGACGCGGATCTGGACCTACGGAGACCTGGCCGACCTCGCTCCGCGGGTGGCACGCGTCCTGAGCGAGCAGGGCCTGGAGCGCGGGGATCGGGTGCTGATCTGGGGCGTCAACCGGCCGGAGTGGTCGATCGGCTTCTTCGGAGCGCTCTTCGCCGGACTCGTCCTCGTCCCACTCGACGTCCGGAGCCAGCCCGAATTCGTCGCCAAGGTCGCTCAGCGCACACGCGCCAAGCTGGTGCTCGCCTCGACCCAAACCGCGCCGATGGCCGCAGGGCTGGGCCTTCCCGTCGTCCTGATCGAGTCGCTCCCTGACCGTGCCCGCCACGCCGCCCCGCTGGCAACGCCCCCGGTGGCCGCGAGCGACGTCGTCGAGGTGGTCTTCACCTCCGGCACGACCGGCGAGCCAAAGGGAGCGATGCTGACGCACGGCAACCTCGTGGCGAACGCGACCGCGCTGGAGGAGGTCTTCCCGTTCCAGCCCGACGAGCGCCTCCTTTCCATCCTGCCGCTCTCCCATATGTTCGAGCAGACCTGCGGCCTGATCGCGCCGTTCCTCGTCGGGGCCTCGATCGTCTACCCTGTCAGCCGTCAGCCCGCGGTGCTGATCCGGACCTTCCGCGAGTTTCGCGTGACGATGCTGCTGATCGTGCCGGCGGGCCTGAAGCTCCTCGACTCATCCATCCAGCGCAAGGTGGACGCCAGTGGAAAACGCGCCACCTTCGAACGGCTGCACCGCATCGCGCCGCACCTGCCGCGCTTCCTGAAGCGACTCATCTTCCGACCGGTCATCTCGCAGTTCGGCGGCCGCTTCCGGACCCTGGCAGTCGGGGCGGCGGCGCTGGAGGAGGACCTGGCTGACCGTTGGACCGATATGGGCTTCGACGTGCTGCAGGGCTACGGCGCCACTGAGCTTTCGCCGGCCGTCGCCTTCACGAGGCCGTCACGGAACCGGATCGGGACGGTGGGTGAGGCGGTGCCCGGGGTCGAGATCCGCATCGCGGACGACGGCGAGATCCACGTTCGGGGACCGAGCGTCTTCGCCGGCTATTGGGAGGATCCCGATGCCACGCGCGCGGCGATCGACGACGAGGGCTTCTATCACACCGGTGACATCGGCCAGCTCGATGCGGACGGCTTCCTGACGCTGCGCGGACGCAAGAAGGACATGCTCGCCATGCCCGACGGGACGAAGGTCTATCCCGAGGACATCGAGGCCGTGCTGGCTCGCGACCCGCGGTTGCGCGACGCCACCGTGGTTGGCTGGCAGCCACCGCGCGGCGAGCTCCGCGTCCAGGCGGTCCTCCTGATGAGCGACGCCTCCGTCGCGGACGCGGTCGTCCGCGACGCCAACGCTCAGCTGGGCGCTCATCAGCAGATCCGCGGGGTCACCATCTGGCCCGACGAGGACCTCCCGCGCACTCCCACGCTGAAGGTCAAGAAGCGCATCGTCCTCGACCGATTGGCGGAGATGGAGAGCGGCGAAGCGACCACGCACGCGGCAAGCGGCGTCGCGACAGCCTCCCCGCTGGGAGCAGCGACCGTCGAGGGACTGGTGGCATCGATCGCCAACCTGCCGGTCGCATCGGTCCAGCCGGACTCGCGCCTGTCGACGGACCTGAACATGGATTCCCTGGCACGAATCGAGCTCCTGGGCGTCATCGAAGAGGAGCTGGGCACCTTCGTGGACGATGGCGACCTGGATCCCGACACGACCGTGGCGCAGCTCTCCGCCATGGTCGATGCCGCCAAGGAGCAGAAGCACGACACCGGCATCTTCGCGTGGCCGCTGAGCCCGATCGCCCGGGCCGCCGGGATCGTGATCCAGACGCTGCTGCTCGTTCCGATCTTCTTCAGCCTGTACCGCGTCCGGGTGACGGGCCTCGAGCGCATTCGCGGCCTCAAGGGCCCGGTCCTCTTCACGCCGAACCATTGCCTGCACAACGACGTCGGGATCATCCTCACGCGCTTCCCGCTCGCCTGGCGCTGGCGCCTGTCGGTCGCCGCCGCGGCGGACGACATCTTCGGTAATCCGGTCCGCGGCTTCGGATCGGCGCTCATCGGCAACGCATTCCCCCTGGCCCGGGAAGGTGCCGTGCGACGCTCTCTCGAGCTCCTCGGAGCGCGGCTCGACCGAGGCTTCTCAATCCTCATCTTCCCCGAGGGCAAGCTGACGGTCGGCGGGCCAACCCAGCCGTTCAAGTCGGGGACGGGCCTGGTCGCCGTCCTGGGGGCCACCCCGGTGGTGCCGATGAAGCTCAAGGTGGCGCGCATGTCGCGCCTCGACGCGCGGCGCGACCCCGCCTTTGCCGATCAGCACCTTCCCTGGCGAGGCGAGGTCGAGCTGGTCTTCGGTGATCCGATCCACTTCGCCTGGGACACGGATCACCTCGTCGCGACCCAGCAACTGGAAGCGGCGGTCGAGGCGCTGTAGCGGGGCATGTTTCCGGTCCTGGCCCGGTTCGGGCCGATCACGATCGGTACCCACGACTTCTTCACGATCCTCGGACTGCTCGCAGGGTTCACCCTCTACTATCGGGCGCTGCGCCGGGACGGGATCCTGGGCGGGCCGATCGCCCTGATCAGCGTGGCCGCCATCCTGGGCGGCGCGGTGGGTG
>Ga0209998_10000264_pt1 | contig 17018 bp, 16 predicted proteins | sample EndophyteCoNSPM_FD_187576 | JGI IMG/M metagenome (GOLD analysis project Ga0209998, IMG submission 187576) | Arabidopsis thaliana rhizosphere microbial communities from the Joint Genome Institute, USA, that affect carbon cycling - Endophyte Co-N... | ecosystem: Host-associated > Plants > Roots >... | reverse complement strand
CGCTATGGCGCCGCCCTTGCCACGCATGTCGCGAACCTGCCCGGGATCGAGACGCGTGCCGCGTCTGAAGGTCATGCGGGGACGATACTCTCATGACGTTTCAGGGGCGCATCCCGGCTGGCTGGCCGCATTACAGGCACCCTCAACACGCGGCCGCTACCATGGCCGCCATGCCCGACGACGCGCTCGAGCTCCTCTCGTCGCTGAGCCTCTTCGCAGACCTCGGCGGACCGCAGCTCGAGGCGATCAGCCACACCTTCGAGGAGACGACGTTCGCCCCCGGCCAGCGGATCCTGCGGCAGGGGATCAGCGGCTCGAACTTCTACGTGGTGGTCGACGGCGAGGCGTCCGTGAAGATCAACGGCGAGGAGCGCGCAAGCATCGGCCGCGGCGATTTCTTCGGTGAGATGTCGCTGCTCCTCGGAACCGCGCCGACCGCCGACGTGACCGCAGTCACTCCATTGCGCTGCCTCGTGCTGGCGGGGCCTGGCCTCCACGATTTCCTGGACAAGCATCCGAGCGTCATGTACCGCATGCTCGTGGCCATGGCTCGACGGCTGAGCATCGCCAACCAGCATTCGGGGTAGACGCATGCCGCGAGCGACCGCGAAGGCCGAGGTCGATCAGCGGCCGTTCCCGCCGGGGGAGTACCCGGTGGTGGTGGTCGGGAGCGGACCCGGCGCGATCCAGTTCAGCCACGAGCTCGACCGGCTCGGGATCGCTCACGCGACGATCAGCGCCGATCCGTCGCCGGGCGGAATGTTCCGCCGCCTGCCGATCTACCAGCGCCTGTTGAGCTGGACGAAGCCCTACGCCCTCGGCGATCCCGCCGGACGTGCGGGGGAGTGGTACGACTGGAACAGCATCGTCTCGGACGACCAGTCGCTGCGCTCGATCATGCCGACCCTGATGGATGGCAGCTCGTCGTTCCCGAGCCGCGCGAACATGGAGGAGAACCTCGCCACCTTCGTGGCGCGGGCCAACCTGCAGATCCGGTACAGCTGCCCGTGGCAGTCCACCAGCCGGACCGATGACGGCCGGTTCGTGCTCAGCACGCCCGACGGTGACTACACCTGCGGGATCGCCGTCTTCGCGGTGGGTATGGCGGAGCCGTGGAGGCCGCCAACCCCCGGCCTGGACCTCGTCCCGCACTACGTCGAGGCGGGGCCCGCCGAGACGTACGCGGGCAAGCGGGTGTTCATCGTCGGGAAACAGAACTCAGCCTTCGAGATCGCCACCGCCTTCCTGCCGTGGGCCAGGCAGCTGGTGCTCGGCTCGCCACGACCAGCGACCCTCTCCGTCGTCGAGCATTCGCTCGCCGGCGTCCGCGCCCGCTACGTGCAGCCGTACGAGGACGCGATGCTGCACAACGGCGTCTTCCTGCTCGACGTCAAGATCGAGCGCATCGAACGCGCCGACGACGGCTTCCGGATCCGCCTCAGCCGCACGGCCGACGGTCGGGAGATGATCTACGAGGCGGACGCCGCCATCGCCACGACCGGCTTCGCGGTCCCGATGCGCGACCTCCCCGCACTCGGGGTGGCAACCTTCGCGCAGGGCAAGATGCCTGCCCTGACGGCACTCTGGGAGTCGGCAAGCGTCCCGGGCATCTTCTTCACCGGGACGATCTCGCAGGCCGCGGCAGGGCTCAAGAAGCACGGCATACCCGCCAACTCGGGGGCGCTGCATGGGTATCGCTACAACGCGCGCGTGCTGGCCCGCCACCTCGGCGCGACGCGCTTCGGGATCGAACCGGTGAGGCCCGCCCTCGAGGCCGATGCGGTCGCTCCGTTTCTCCTGGAGCAGCTCACCATGGCGCCGGAGCTGTGGAACCAGCGGTCCTACCTGGCCCGCGTGGCATCGGTGTCGGACGATGGCTGGCGCGACGATGGGATCTGGCCACTTGCCGACTTCATCGACGCGCCCGGCTCCGATGCGGTGGCGGTCACGCTCGAGCCGAACCCGGACGGAAGCATCTACCCCGTGGCGTATGTGCGAGCCGATGGAAACGTCGAGGAGCACCTGCTCGATCCCGATTCCATGAACGAATACCGCGGCTCGCCGCACCGCGAGCAGATGGCCTCCATCCTGGCCCCGCTGATGCGGTCGTGAGCGCTACCCTTCGCGCATGAGCAACGAGCACCGCGAGCACGATCACGCCGAGCTGCAGGAAGAGCACGACCACGGGGCGCCGGAACCGCTCCAGTACATCGACGAGCCGGACGATCACGAGCACGGCCACGATCACGACGAGCACGAGGGCCACCACCACGGCCACGAACCGACAATCCTCGACCCGGCCCAGCACCGTGGCGAGGGGGTTGCGCTCTTCAACGCTGTCTGGGAGATGCTCGATATTTCCGAGCGCACGCCAGCCCAGGATGACCAGATGGTCCACGCCGCGCACGCGTCGCGCTGGCACTGGTCGCAGGCCGGCGAGCTCGGCGGCGACCAGCAGCTGGCGGTGGGGGAATGGCAATGCTCGCGGGTGTACTCGGTCCTGGGCCGCGGTGAGCCGGCGCTGCACCACGCCAGGGCGTGCCTGGCGATCTGCGAGGAGAGGGGCCTCGGCGACTGGGTAGTGGCCGCCGCCTACGAGGCGCTGACCCGCGCATCCGCCGTCGCCGGCGACGCGGGCGAGGCGCAGGCGTGGCTTGCCCGCGCACGGACCGCCACGGCCGCGATCGCCGATCCGGAGGATCGCGAGGTAATCGACTCCGATCTGGCCTCGCTCGCCGCGCTCCCGATCCTGGCTGACGCCTAGGAGCCGCGAGCCTCCCCGCGTATCCTCGCGCCGTGATGCGTCGCCTCGCCGCAGCCGGTGACGCGCTTCGACGCGTCCTGGTCAACCCCGATATCCGCCGCGCCCTCGTGGCGTGGATGCTCGGCTACGCCGCCGAATGGGCGTGGCTGGTGGCGCTTTGGGTCTACGCGTACCAGACCAGCGGGGTGGTGGCAGTCGGCGTGTTGGGCCTGGCCCGAACGCTGCCGGCGGCGCTCCTCTCGCCAGCCCTGTCGACGCTCACCGATCGCCTGCCTCGCCATCGGGTCCTGCTGGCCGTCCACCTGGGTCGAGCGACGCTCGTGGGATTCGCCGCGCTGGCCATCTTGACCGGCCTGCCTCCTCTCGTCGTCTACGCGATGGCTCCGCTGGACGCGCTCCTCGGCGTGCTGCACCGGCCGACCCACATGCCGCTCATGCCGGCCCTCGCGCGCTCCCCGGAGGAGCTGGTCGCGTCGAACGTGGCATCAAGCACGTTCGAGGGAATCGGCACGCTCGCCGGGCCGGCGCTCGGCGGCCTGCTGGTGGCGTACGCCACCCCATCGTGGGGGTTCGCGGTTCCTGCCCTGCTCTTCGGAATCGCGGCGCTCAGCGTCAGCGGGATCCACCCGTCGCAGGCGCTGCGGCGCGAGGTGCCGCGTGGCGGACTCGCGGCCACCCTGTTCGGAGGCATCCGTGCGCTCTTCCAGTACCCGCGCGCGGGACTGATCGTTGGCCTCTTCTGGGCGCAGATCATCGTCCGCGGACTGCTGAACGTGCTCCTGGTCGTTGCGGCGGTCGACCTGCTGCACATCGGGGAGCAGGGTGTCGGCTACCTGAATTCGGCGATCGGGGCGGGCGGCTTCATCGGGGTCCTGGCGACCGTCACGCTGGTGAGCCGACGCAGGATGGCCGAGCCATTCGCGATCGGCCTCGTCCTGTGGGGGACGCCGATCCTGCTGATCGGCCTGCTGCCGCTCGCGCCGGCTGCCATCCTCTTCCTCGCGGTGCTGGGGCTCGGGAACGCCGTGCTCGATGTGGCGGGCTTCACGATCATGCAGCGCAACGTCCCGAATGCGGTTCGTGGCCGGGTCTTCGGCGTCCTCGAATCCGGTGTGATGCTCGGGACGGGGATCGGATCCGGCCTGGCGCCGCTCCTCCTCGCGCTCCTTGACGTCCGTGGCGCGCTGATCGCCACCGGCCTGATCCTCCCCTCGCTGGCTGCGCTGACCTGGCGCTGGGTCGCCAGGGCCGATGCCGATGCGGTGATCCCGGAGCGCGAGCTCGCGCTCCTCCGTGGGGTGTCGATGCTGGCGCCGCTGCCGATGACGATCCTGGAGCAGGTCGCGGGCGACCTGGCGGAAGTCTCCTATGCAGACGGTGAGCCGATCATCCGCGAAGGCGAGGCCGGGGACCGCTTCTACATCCTCGCCTCGGGCCGAACGAGCGTCACCTCCGGTGGCGAGGCGCGCGGTGAGCTCGGTCCCGGCGACTCCTTCGGCGAGATCGCGCTGGTGCGGAACGTGCCGCGCACGGCGTCAGTGGTCGCCATCGGCGCGGTGGAGGCCTTCGCCCTGGACCGGGACGCATTCTGCGCGGCAGTCTCGGGTGATTTGCGAAGCACCCGGGCCGCGGAGGACGTGGTGGACCACTGGCTGGCTGGCACGCGTCATTCGGCTGACGAGTAGCGCCCGCGCGGAGCGCGGCGCATCGGGCTATCCTTCGCGCAGGTGGCTCCCCGAGCAGTCGCCGCAACCGGATGGAGGGCCTTCCCCACATGGATCTGCTTGATCGAATCGACGCGCTCATCGCCGAGCGCCACCTGCTGAAGCACCCCTTCTACACGAAGTGGAAGGCCGGCGAGCTCACTCGCGAAGAGCTGCAGGAATACGCGCGCCAGTACTACGCCTTCGAGTCGACCTTCCCGCGGCTCCTGTCGGCGCTGCACACCCGCTCCGACCGGCCCGATGTCCGGCAGTCGCTGCTCGACAATCTGTGGGACGAGGAGCACGGCGAGGTCAACCACGCGGAGATGTGGCTGCGCTTCGGCGAGGGGATCGGCGTCGAGCGGACCTCCGTGCGTTCCGCCGCGCACAACGACGGCACCCGTGCGCTGCTCGACACGTACTGGTCAGCGGTCTCGGACGGCCCGATCGCGGCCGGCATCGCGGCGCTCTACGCCTACGAGGGACAGGTTCCCGAGGTGGCGACCGAAAAGATCCGCGGCCTGGTGGAGCAGTACGGGATCGATGATCCACGCACCCTCGCCTTCTTCACGGTCCACTCGACCCTCGACGTCGAGCACTCGGGCGCCGAGCGCTCCATGATCTCGGATCTGGCGCCGACCGCTGCTGACGAGGAGGCCGTCCTGGCCGCCACGAGCAAGGCGCTCGACGCCTGGTGGGGCTTCCTCGACGCGGTGAACGTCTGACCGAGGGGCTCCCTCCGGCAGAGTTCGGGTTCCCGCGGACCGACCTGCGCCGGCGCCTGGTCGAGGCGATCCTGCGTGGGGAGAAGACGTCCACCACCGGGCTGCTGAGCGACTTTGAGCGCGAGGGGGATCCGCTTCCGACGGTTGGGGAGAGGTTCCGGCTGATCGATGACCGTGACCAGGCGGTCGGTGTCATCGAGACGACCGAGGTATGGGTGTCCACCATCGGACAGGTGGACCTGGCCTTCGCGATCGACGAGGGGGAGGGATTCACCTCGGTCGATGAGTGGCGCGTGGCGCATGAAGCGTTCTGGCTTTCCTACGCCGATGAGACCCGTGCCTGGCTGAACGACCCGGACTGGCAACCGACGGCCGACACGAAGATCGTGTGCGAGCGGTTCCGTCTGATCGAGCCTGTCGCCTGATCGCCAGCGCATCTGTCATCTAGGTGACGGTGCGCACCACTTCTGTCGCGCTATCTTCCGTCCACGCTCGGACGCCCGAGCGACGGTGTGGTGTGGTGCGGTTAGGCATGGTACCCAGGTACTAGCCCGACCCCGGACCCGCCGCTACACTGTGCCAACTCAGCCGTGGCTGTGCCCTTGCCCGGGCGCGGCGTCCGAGCGACTCGACACGAGGTAATCAATGTTCCGGAACCGATCCATGCGCGCCCTGGCATCCCTGTGTATCACCCTTTCGTTGACAATCACTGCCCTGGCCGCGTCGGTCAGTGCAGCTCCTCCCGGTCCCAAGCCAGCGCCGACGGTGACTGCCGTTCCGGCGGAGATCGCCCCGGGCAACGCGGGCGCGTTCGACGTGAGCTTCGAGAACGCAGGGTCCAGCAACTATTCGCAGTTCTTCCTGGACGCTGACACTCCCGCGGGCCTGACCTTCCAGGGGCTCGTCGCAGGCCCGACCCTGATCTCGCCCACCAACGTCGAGACGCAGCTGCCGGCATCCAGCTGTGTCAGCAACGCGGGCGACCTGGACTGCGCCTTCGGACCCTTGAACGCCGGCTACACGATCTACGTCCGCCCGCTGTATGACACCAATGAAAACGCGTCAGGCAGCTATCCCGTCACGTTCATCTTCACCAGCACCGGCACGGCATCGGACGGGCCTGGCCGGAGCCACGGTGATGACTTCAAGAACACCGGCTCGATCACCATCAATACCGACGACGACTTCGACGGCGGCTACTTCCTGACGCCGACGCCGATCGAGACGAATCCGTCGTTGTCACGTCGGAACCAGCAGAGCACCTCCATCCCGGCCTTCGCGAACTTCAACGGCGGCCCGCTGACCGCCGAAGAGGCGCCGCTGTCGGACTTCACCTGTCCGTCCGCAGTCGCCGCTGACGGGGGAGCCTGCTTCACGCAGTGGTCGGTCATCAACGTTGACGAGGCCACCTTCTACGGGACGGGCTTCGAGGTCATCATCGGGCTCGACAGCACGCTCGCGTCGGGTCAGGTCAATGCCATCAAGTTCGTCCACGTGAAGGACGACGGGACGGTGGAGCTCGTCAAGAACCTGTGCAACGACACCACTGGAGCGGCGCCTACGAACATGCCGTGCCGGTACTTCACCTCGGATGGCGGCGACACGCTCGCTCACATCTGGCTGCAGGGCAACGGGCGGCTGAGCGGCTACTAGACCGCTCGGTCCGCCTATCGGACGTTTCCGGACAGCGCTCAACGCCGGGGCTCAGGCCCCGGCGTTGGCATGCTCGGTGAGGCGCCAGACAGAGGCCAGGTCGCCCTTGCCCTCGAAGCCCGCGACGGCGGCTGCCAGCGTCGCGCGCCATCCGTCGTCGCCATTCAGCCGCTCCACCTCCGCCAGGTCAGCCAGCGCCTCCGCCTCGAGGTCCGGCGACTCCGACTGTCGCCGGAGGGCGAGCATCTCCTGGGCAAGGCGCGTGGCCTCCGCGGGTTCGCCGCGTCGAGCGAGGACCTTGGCCCGGACCCCGCGCCACAGCGCCTGGGCGTCGATGTCCTCAGGGCTCGAGAGGCTCTCGACCGTCTGGCTCAGCTCATCGGCCTCGTCATACCGGCCCTGCTCGTAGAGCACCCGGGCCAGGAGCCCCGCCACTGAGGAGAGCACGTAGCGCTCGCCCATCGCCTCGAGCGCCTGGTAGTCGCGGCGCAGCGCGGCCTCGGCGGCATCCAGGTCGCCGGCCAGGATCTCGATCTGGGCTGACTCGAGCGAGCCCGAGGCCGCCACGTAGCCGCCGAGCTCCTCGAGCAGGGCCTGCGCGTGGGTATAGGTGGCGCGTGCCTTGTCGAAATCGCCGCGCATTGCGTACAGCACGGCGAGGGTGCGGCACAGCTTTCCCTCGGTGCGGCGGTCGCCGGTGACATCGGCGACCAGCTCCTCCGAGCGCTCGATGGCCTCGTCGACGGGGGTGGGGCCGTAGAGGGCGGACAGGGCGTAGCCGACGGCGCCTCGGCGCTCCAGGCGCGTGTCGCCCGCGGCGCGCGCGTGGTCGATCACCTGCTCAGAGGCGGCTGCCGCCTGCCCATAACGATTTGCCGTGCCGTGCAGGCCGACCTGCAGGCGCGCGGCGAGGGCCAGGCCGGGATGGTACTCATCCCGCTCGAAGATGGGCGTGGCGGCCTCGATCGCCGCGGCTACCCGGCCGCTCCAATCCTGGCCCTCGAAGGAGTATTGCTCGACGAGGAGTCGCACCAGCTGCGCCTCCGCCGCCAGCGACACATCCCCGATGGCCTCCGCACCCGTCTGCGCGGTGTTGAGCACCAGCTCGGCCTCGTCGAAGTCTCCGGTCTCCATGAGGGCCTCGCCCAGGTCGGGGAGCAGGCGCAGGTGTGGCAGCTGGTCGGCGGGCAGGGTGCCGGCGGCGCGACGAAGCAGGTTCACCGCGGCCCGCACGTCGCCGCGCCCAAACGCTCGACGTCCGGCAGACGCCAGCTTGACTGATGCGCGCTCCCCGAGGATGCGAGCGTGGTCATCGACCTTCCCCAGCTCGGAGAGGTAGCGATGGGCCTGCTCGAGGTGGTAGCCCTGGATCTCCTCGAACTCCTGCCCCCGCCCCTGGCGAAGGTTGATCTCCTCGGCCCAGTCGACGAAGCGCTCGTGGAACTCGGCGCGGGCACGCTTCAGGAGGCCGTTGTATGCGGCGTCCCGGATGAGGATGTTCGGGAACCGATACATCACCTCGTCATCGCTGGCGGGAGCCAGCTGTCCGATCAGCTGCTTGTTCGCGAGCGCGTCCAGCTGCCCGTCAATCTCGGGCTGGATCGGTTCGGGCGCCAGCTCGGTCACCGCCGCGCGGGCGAAGGTCTGGCCGATGACGCTCGCCGGCTCGATCACCGCCCGCTCCTCCGCACGCAGCAGATCGATGCGAGCCGCCAGCAGGGCCTGGATCGTCGGCGGTACGTCGAGCTGCCCGAGGTCGCCCGTCACCTCCCACCGGCCGTCCTCCTGCCGAAGCGTCCCGTTGTCGACGAGCATCGAGAGGAGCTGCTCGACGAAGAGGGGGTTACCGGCAGCGCCCTGTGCGATCCGGGCCTGCACCTCGTCGGGAAGCGCAGTGCCGCCGAGCAGTCCCTGGACGACCAGGCCGGCGTCGGCCTCTGTGAGGGGCTCGAGGATGATCCGGAGGTTGGTGCCGTCCGTGGCCCAGTCGGGATGCGCCTCGAGCAGTCCGTGACGGCTTGTGCAGAGCAGAAGCACGGAGGCATCGGCCACCGACTCGATCAGCGTGCCGATCAGGTCCAGGAAGGTCGGGGAGGCCCACTGGATATCGTCGATCACCATGATCACCGGACGCGCGCCGGCGAGCCCCTCCAGGAACTTGCGTGCAGCCCACACGACCTCTTCGACCGGATACAGGTCAGTCGACAGGCCGATGGCCGAGGCCAGCCGGCGAACCACCTCAGCGTCCGGCACCAGCTGCGCGAGCTTGGCCCGCGCCTCATCGGCCGCGTCATTCGGATCGATGCCCGCTGCGTCACGGACAGCCTCACGCAGCGGCCAGAAGGTGATGCCCTCGCCGTAGGGCAGACAGCGACCGCGGATGACGTAGGCGGCTTCGGCGCGCTCCTTGATGAACTCGGCCAGCAGGCGTGACTTGCCGACGCCGGCGTCTCCGACAACCGTCACCATCCGGCAGGCGCTGACCGCCACCGCCTGGGCGAAGACGGCGCGGATCTGCTCCATCTCGGCGTCGCGGCCGACCATGGGAGCGTCGCTTCGTCGCTCGAAGCCTTCGACCTGCTCGCGCACCGCCATCAGGCGGAAGGCCGGGACCGGCTCGGCCTTCCCCTTCAGCGCGAGCGCGGCGACGGGCTCGACCACGACGGCGCCGCGGACGAGGCGGTAGGTGAGGTCGCCGAGCAGCACCTCCGCCGGGCCAGCCGCCTGCTCCAGCCGCGCTGCCACGTTGACCGTGTCGCCACTCACCAGGCGCTGCCCCAGGCTCGGGTCGCCCGCGACGACCTCGCCGGTGTTGACGCCGATGTGATTTCCGAGCGTCACCCCCCATTCCGCTTCGAAGGCGGCGTTCAGCTCTGGCAGGGCCGCCTGCATGTCGGCGGCGGCGCGCACGCCGCGCAGTGCGTCGTCCTCGTGCCGGATCGGCAGCCCGAAGACCGCCATCACGGCATCGCCGATGAACTTCTCGACCGTCGCACCGTGACGCTCCAGCACCGCCTGCATCTGCTGGAAATACCGCGACATGATGTCGCGCAGCGCCTCGGGGCGGATCGCAGTGCCATCGCTGGACAGGGGCTTCGGATCGGCGAATACGATCGTCACCGTCTTGCGACTCTCCTGGAATATGCGGCGCGCCGTCAGTTCCGACCCGCAGTTGCCGCAGAACCGGGCGTCGTTGGGGTTCTGCTCGCCGCACACGGAGCACGTCTTGCCTGCGGCCTCCGCCTCCGGCCCCGCTGGGCCTTCGTCAACGGAGCCGGACACGGTGAGGAGCCGATGCGCGACGAGCGGCTCGTCCGACCCCTTGGCGGTCACCGAGCCGAACGGCTCCGCCTCGACCTGATCCTTGACCAGCTGGTAAGTCGAATCCGCCAGCAGGACCTCGAGCTCCGGGGCGTTCTGCTCCATGGCGCCGGCCAGCCGGATCGTCTCCCCGGTCAGCACGTGAGCGCCGGCGGTCAGCTCGCCGACGATGACCTCCCCGCTCGCAAGTCCGGTGCGGGTGATGAGGCGAACTCCCCACTTCTCTTCCAGCTGGTCGTTCAACACCCCCAGCACGCGGAGGCTCTCGGCCGCGGCCTGGACGGCTCGCAGGGCGTCGTCGTCGCGTTGGGAGGGGAGCCCGAAGACCGCCACGATGGCGTCACCGATGATCTTCTCGATCGTGCCGCCGTGCGATTCGAAGACGACGCGCATCTCGTCGAAGTAGCTGGTCAGGACTTCGCGGAGCGACTCGGGATCGAGTTTCTCACCGAGTGCGGTCGAGCCCTTCAGATCCGACGTGACCACCGTGGCCATGCGCCGGATCTCCTCCGGCGGACGATCGGCTGCCAGCTGCGCCCCACATTGCCCGCAGACACGGAAGCGCGGCGACGACTCCGCTTGGCAGTTCGGACAGGTGACCATCGCGCTGAGTGTACGAGCCGTCAGCCGATGGTCGCCTTCACAAAGGCCGCCATCTGGTCCAGCGCCTCGTCGAAGACCGGCCCGATGCCGTGGCCGAGCCCCGGATACACGATCAGCTCGGCGGTGGGGAGGCGCCGGACGGCGTCCCGCAGGAGGGAGATCTTCGCGAAGGGATCGCGGTTGCCCGAGATGAGCAGCACTGGACAGCTGATCTGGGGCCAGTGCGCGGTGCGCACATCCCAGCGCTCGGCGCCGCCCGGCGGGTGCAGCGGGTAGGAGAGGAGCACCAGGGCGCCGTAGTCGTGCTCGGCTGCGATGAGGGATGCCACCCGCCCGCCGAACGAGTGCCCCCCGATGGCCGTCTCGACCGATGGGGGTGCCGCGGCCAGGTAGGCCGGCATCGCTCGCTCGGCCTTCCCTTTGGGGAGCTGCACGGCCGTCGCCTCGACGCCTCGTCGATGAAGCCCGGCGATCTGCGGGGCAAGCCCCGCAGCGCTGCCGGATGCCCCATGCGAGAGGTACAGGTGCGCCACGCGGCAAGCGTAGAGCGAGCGGGCGCGGAGCGTGGTACACATGACGCCGGCATGGCCCCCACCCCAAACGCACCCGTCCCGTCGAGAGCCGCAGCCGCGTCTGCGGGGATCGTGGCAGGAGGCGTGGCCCTGGCCGCCACCGAGCTGCTGGCGGGCATCCTCCCGGGCGCCCCTTCCGTGGTGCTCGAGATCGGGGCGTTCCTGATCTCGCTCCAGCCGCCCGGCGCGAAGCAGATCGTGGTCGACCTGTTCGGGACCGGCGACAAGCTGGCGCTGAACATTGCGATCGTCCTGGGCGCGCTCGTGCTCGCGGCCGGGCTCGGGATCCTCGCCCGCTATCACCGATCGTGGACGACGGCCGGCTTCACCGGGATCGCGGTCCTTGGCCTGCTCGCATCGCTCCGCGATCCCCTGGTCGACGGGCTCCTGGCTCTCGTGGCGGCGGTCCTGGGCGTGGTTGTCGCGTACGGCGTCATCGGCTGGCTGCTCCGCCTCGCGACACCGTCGGGCGAGGCCTGGATGCCGGACTGGGGACGTCGCCGGTTCATCGGCACGTCGATTGGGGTCGCGGCGCTGGCGGTCGCGGGAGGAGGCGTCGGCCGCATCCTCCTGAACAGCCGCGCCGATGCGGCGCCGACGCCGGGGAGCATTCCGCCGGCGGTCGACCCCGTCGCCCCGCTGGCCGCTGGGGCAAAGCTCGACGTCGCCGGTATCACGCCGATCGTCGTTTCGAATCGCGATTTCTACCGGATCGACACGCAGCTCCTCACGCCTCGCATCGATGTCTCGGACTGGACCCTCAACATCGACGGGATGGTCGACCATCCCTTCTCGCTCGACTACGCCGAGCTGCTGGCCATGGAGATGCACGAGCAGTACGTGACGATCGCGTGCGTCAGCAACGAGGTCGGTGGCGACCTGGTCGGCAACGCGCTGTGGAAGGGCGTCCGGCTGCGCGACCTCCTCGATCGCGCCGGCGTGCAGGCAGGCGCGAGTCAGCTGGTCGGTCACTCGTTCGATGGCTGGACGGCCGGCTTCCCGACCGCCTGGCTGGATGCCCCCGACCGCGAGGCGCTGGTCGCGGTCGCGATGAACGGTGAACCACTGCCCGCTGAGCACGGCTTCCCGGCTCGCCTGATCGTGCCGGGCCTGTACGGCTACGTCTCGGCCACGAAGTGGCTGACCAGGATCGGCCTCACCACCCTCGAGGCGTTCAACGGCTACTGGGTCCCGCTCGGCTGGGCGAAGGAGGCGCCGATCCTGACCCAGTCACGCATCGACGTGCCGAAGCGGGGCGAGTCGGTCAACGCCGGAACCGTGGCCGTAGCGGGGGTTGCGTGGGCGCCCGATCGGGGCATCTCGGCCGTGGAGGTGCGGGTGGACGACGGGTCCTGGGCGCCTGCCGAGCTCTCCGCCGCGATCTCCGACGCGACCTGGGTGCAATGGCTGTACCGCTGGCCGGCCACGGCCGGGACCCACATCCTCAGCGTACGTGCCACGGACGGCACCGGGGAGGTCCAGACCACGGACGTCACCCGTCCCGCCCCCGATGGTGCGCGAGGCCACCACACCATCAGCGTGCAGGTAAGCGGATAGCCAACGAGTCGCCTTGACGCGCGGCGCAGAATCGGGGGCGTGCCAGCGCCCAGCACCCCTCTCTTCATCGTCAACCCGATTGCCGGTAGCGGCCGCGCGCACGGCCTCGTGCCGCGCATCGAGGCCTGGCTGGCGGAGCGGGGAATCGAGGCGAAGCTCCTCGAGACGCGAGAGCCGGGGCACGCGGAGCGCCTCGCCGCGGCAGCCACCGACCTCGGCCACGACCGGGTCGTCGCTGTGGGCGGCGACGGCACGATCCAGGAGGTGATCAACGGGCTGCTGGCTTCGGGGGTGGGCACCAACGGCGGGCCGCCAGCGCTCGGCCTGATCCCGTCGGGCCGCGGCAACGACCTGGCCCGCAGCGTCAACCTGCCGATCGACCCGATGGCCTGCCTGCCGATCGCCCTCGGCGAAACGACCCATCCGTTCGACGTCGGCAGCGCGCGGGGCGCGGACGGCAGCCAGCGCTACTTCGGTGCCGCCGGTGGAGTCGGCTTCGACGCCGCGGTGGCGTACACGATGGCGGTCCATCGGCGCTTCTGGATGCGCGGCGAGGTGGGCTACTTCCTGGGAACGCTCAACGAGCTGCGCCGCTTCCGCAACTCGGAGCTGCGGGTGACGCTGATCGGCGACGGCGAGGATCGCGTCGTGAGCCAGCGCTTCCTCTTCGTCGCCTTCGCCAATGGTCCGTTCTACGGTGGCGGCATGCAGATCTGCCCCGACGCCGAGACCGATGACGGCTGGCTCGACGTCTGCCTGGTCGGCGACCTCTCCCGGCTGGCCGCCCTGCGCGAGCTGCCGGGGATCTACCAGGCCAAGCACCTGAAGAACCCGAAGGTCGAGATCGTGCATGCCCGTACCGTCCGGATCGAGGGGGATGCGACAACCCGCGTCCACCTCGACGGTGAGCCGTTCGGCACCGTCCCGGTCGAGATCACCGTCCTCCCAGGCGCCGTCAGCGTGGCAGTCGCCCCTCCGGAGCCGATGCAGTGACCGAGCAAGCTGCCCCCGAGATCAAGCCCGGCGAACTGTTGCGCGGTGCGCGGGGCCGGCGCATCGGGCGAGTAGACGCCGTCTTCGCGGACTACCTGTTGGTGCGGAGCGGGTTCATCCTGCCAGTCGACCTGTACGTGCCGCGCGACGCGGTCAACCGCACGGATGGCAAGCTGCGCGTCGAGCTCGACCGACGAGCGGCATATGACGCGTGGCATCGGCCCCTGAAGCGCGCCCCGCACGATGAGCGATGAGCAACCGCTTCGAAGGCACGGACCTCGACCAGCTGCGCTCGGAGGAGGAGATCGAGATCGAGACCTCGTCGGACGCGGGTGCGGCGCATCGGGCCATCATCTGGGTAGTCGTTGACGACGAAGACCGGGTCCTCATTCGCAGCTACCGGGGACCTGGTGCCCGGTGGTTCCGCGAGGTCGTCGCCAAGCCTGAGTGCCGGATCCACGTGCGAGGCCGCGCCCTGGACGTGCGGGCGGTCGCTGCCACCGATCCGGATCGAGTGGCGGCCTGTTCGGAGGGTCTGCGGACGAAGTACGACGGCCACTCGGCGACGCCGTCGATGCGACGGCGCCACCTGGAGACGACCCTGGAGCTCGTCCCGCGCTGAGGTTCAGCGTCCGGTCGAGGAACGCACCCGCTCCGGCTCGATGACGAAGACCTCGCGCGCCATGTCTCGCATCATGTAGTCGCGTCCGGTGTAGCGCCGCGACATCTTGTCGATGAAGACGAGGTCGGTGTCGGGGACGATCTCCACCACCCGCCCACTGACTGTGATCCAGCGCCATGGGTTGGCCGCATCGACAACCGAGATCGAGACGCGCGGGTCTGCGCGCAGGGCCGCGCCCTTGGCGGAGCCGACGCGGGAGCTCGTGAGGACGCGGCCATCCTCGTAGTCGATCCACATGACGTGGCTGGCCAAGCGGCCCTTCGGGGTGACGACCGTGACGTGTCCCAGGGTGCTGCCGGTGAGGAGGTCGACCAGCTCGGCGGGAACCTGACCGATGGCGGTGGGCATGTGCGGAGCTTCCGATCTGCTGCGAACTAGTTGACGCCGCAACAGTACCGCCTCGTGCGCCGGGCTGCCACTCCATCGGTTGTGCGCTACCCTAGGCGGCATGGACGACGCAGCACGCGCCGATGCCTTCTACGCTCACGTCTCGAGCGGCGGCAAGATCGAGCCGGACGACTGGATGCCCGACGACTACCGCGCCGCCGTGCTCAAGTTCGTCGAGATGCACGCCAACAGCGAGCTGATGGGCGTCCTGCCCGAGCGCGAGTGGATCCTCCGCGCGCCGACCCTTCGCCGCAAGCTGGCGCTGACCAGCAAGGTGCAGGACGAGGTTGGGCACGCGCAGCTTCTCTACCGGGTCGCCGAGGATCTCGGCAAGAGCCGCGAGCAGATGCTGCAGGACCTGATCGACGGCAAGACCAAGTTCCACAACGTCTTCCATTACCCAACCCGCAGCTGGGCCGACGTCGGGATCATTGCCTGGCTGGTGGATGCCGCGGCGATCGTCAGCCAGCAGGCGCTCCGCGACTCCTCCTACGCGCCGTACGCGCGGACGATGAAGAAGATCTGCTGGGAGGAATCGGTCCACATCATGCACGGCCGGGACGTGGTCCTCACCCTCATGAACGGGACCGATGCACAGCGCGCCAGCGTGCAGGAGGCTCTCGACCGATGGTGGGGCCCGCTCATGCAGATGCATGGCCCGCCGACCAACCCGGCTACCGATCGCGACCTGATCTGGAAGATCAAGGCGAAGGGCAACGAGCAGCTCCGCCAGGAGTTTCTCTCGATCTACGTGCCCCGCATCCGCGAGCTGGGGCTCGTGATCCCGGATCCCGCGCTGGCGTATGACGACGAGGCCGGGCGCTGGGTCTACACCGAGCCCGACTGGAACGAGCTGCGTTCCGTGGTGACGGGCCATGGCCCGAAGTCGCAGGAGCGGCTCGACTTCCGTCGCGATGCGCGCGCCACCACCCAGTGGGTGCGCGACGCGATCCTCGGGCCGGTCGGCGCGGCGGCCTGAGGCCGCCATCGGCTCGATGAGCTCCAAGGACCGGGTCTGGGAGGTCTTCCGCCAGGAGGCCGAGGGCGACCCGATGGTGCACGGCGGCAGCGTGAAGGCGCCCGACGAGGAGCTGGCCACCCATTACGCCCGTGAGTTTTACGGCCGACGGCAGGAGAGCGAGCGGCTGTGGATCGTGCCGCGCGACGCGATCACCGAGCTCGACGATCCCGACCTGCTGAAGCCGCCATTCGATCGGTCCTTCAAGCGCCCCGGGGGATTCCTCATCAAGCACAAGCTGGAGGCGGCCCGCGAGCGAGCGGGCAGCCCGCAGGTCGAGGAGGTGGGGGAGTGAGCGACCTCGACCGCGAGACGCGGGACGCGGTGGCCGAGCTCCTGCTGTCGATGGCCGACGACGAGTTCGTGCTCGGCTTCTGGGACTCCGAGTGGACCGGGATCGCTCCGATCCTCGAGGAGGACGTGGCGATGAGCTCCGTGAGCCAGGACGAGATCGGGCACGCCAAGGCGCTCTACGAGCTGCTCGCCGGCCTGACCGGCGACGATGCCGACCGGATCGCCTTCGGACGGCCGCCCGAGGGATATCGCCACGCCGCGCTCATGAACCACGCTCGCACCGACTGGGCCTTCAGCATCGCCCGGCGCTTCCTGTACGAGCACGCCGATGCGGTACGGCTCGAATCGCTGGCCGGCTCGAGCTACCAGCCGTTGGCCGACCTGGCGGTCAAGATGCGCCGTGAGGAGACCTACCATATCCTCCATTTCGACCTCTGGCTGCGGCGCCTGGCGGAGGGCGGCGACGATTCCCACGCGCGCCTGCAGGCCGCGATCGAGCGCCTCTGGGGCGACGCCCAGGCCGTGTTCGCGCCGCTGGCCGGCGAGGCCTGCCTGGTGGCCGCGAGGATCCTGCCGGAATCGCTCGAGACGCTCCGTGCTCGGTGGCTGGAGCTCGTGGGCGTTCGGCTGGCTGCCTCGCACCTCCCGATCCCATCGGACGGCGCGCGTCCGGGAGCGGACGGTCGCACCAGGCGCACCGACGAGTTCGCCTGGCTGCACGGCGAGTTCACCACGGTCTCCGGCTC
>Ga0209998_10000263_pt1 | contig 17053 bp, 20 predicted proteins | sample EndophyteCoNSPM_FD_187576 | JGI IMG/M metagenome (GOLD analysis project Ga0209998, IMG submission 187576) | Arabidopsis thaliana rhizosphere microbial communities from the Joint Genome Institute, USA, that affect carbon cycling - Endophyte Co-N... | ecosystem: Host-associated > Plants > Roots >... | reverse complement strand
AGACGAAGCGTCCCTACGTTATCCTCAAGGCGGGCATGACACTTGACGGCCAGATCGCGACGGCGTCTGGAGAGGCGAAGTGGATCACGAGCAAGGCGTCCCGGCGCGAGGTCCATCAGCTTCGTTCCGAGGTCGATGCCGTTCTCGTCGGGGTGGGGACGGTGCAGTCTGACGATCCGTCGCTAACAGCGCGCATCGGTCCACAACTCAAGCGATTGGCAAAAAAACAGCCGCTTCGAATCGTCGTCGATAGCCGCTTGCGAACGCCACTCAACGCAAAAATTCTCCGTCGAGTAGATGGCGCCAGAACCATGATTGCCACGACGGGGGCGGCTTCGGCTGCGCGACGGCGTGCGCTCCAGCGACGAGGTATCGAGGTGGTCGTGCTGCCACTGCTCCGTGGGCGAGTCTCTCTCCCCGCGCTCATGCGCGAACTTGGAAAGCGGGAGATTACGTCTCTGTTAGTGGAAGGCGGTGCTGAAATCAATGCAGCGATGCTGAAGGCCAAGCTTGTACAACGGGTTCGCCTCTATGTCGCGCCGTCGCTGTTGGGCGGCAGGGATGCCACCGGCATGATCGGCGGCAGAAGTCCCGGACGCCTGACGGCGGCGCTCACGTTGAAGCACGTACGCACCCGATCGCTCGGACGCGACTTCGTGGTGGAAGGTGACCTATGACTCGCTGGTTCGTGGCGCTCTGCTTTTCGGCCGTCGTCTGGTGGAACCCCGGCTTTGGCCAGGCTGAGTTGGAGACCGGCACGGAAGGTTTGCCCGCACTGGTCTTCCGGTACCTGGATTCTCCGGACAGCGATGAGGCCGAACGGCTGCTGCAGGCCGTTCAGCAGCATCCGGATGCGTCGATTGAACGGGTCATTCGAATTATCGAAACCGAGCGGAGTTATGATAGCCGGCCGATCGGGACGCTGCCCGACGAACGGGTCCGGGTGCAAGGGCAAAGCTATGCGCTCGCGCTTTCGGTTCCACTCACGTATCAACCTTCAAGAGGATATGCCCTGATCGTCTGCCTGCATGGAGCGGGATTTACAGGCGACGTATACCTCGAACGCTGGCAGGCGCGTCTTGGGGAGGACTATATCCTGGCGTGTCCGACCTATCCGGCAGGAGCCTGGTTCACGCGCCGGGCCGAGGACCTGGTGCTCGCGACAATCAGACACGTGCGGCAGCGCTACCACCTCGATCCGGACCGCATCTTTCTGACAGGCATGTCGAACGGCGGCATCGGCGCCTGGCTGATCGGCATGCACCATGCGCCGCTTTTTGCGGGGCTCGCTCCTATGGCGAGCGGGCTCGATGACGTGTTGATGCCCTTTCTGGCAAATCTCCGCAATACGCCCGTCTATATCATTCACGGCGCCAAAGATCAGGTCATGCCTGTGGCGCTCAGCCGCTCCATCGCGCGGGAGTTGACGGCGCTGGGCTATCCACATGTCTATCGCGAGCATCAGGGGGAACATCCGATGGCCGGTGGACATTACTTTCCGCGGGAAGAATTGCCGGCCCTGATGACATGGCTCAGCAGTCAACGGCGCAATCCTCTGCCGGCGAAACTGACCGTGGTGCGTGAGGCCAGTCACTTTCAACCCTTCGGCTGGGTGCGACTCGATGTCACCGATCCTATCGCTGCGTTTTCCGATGATCTGATCGACAAGCGGGACCAGCGAATCACACAACGCGAATACGCCAGACTTGAGGCGACCGTTGTCTCGGCGAACCGGATCGAAGTGAACACGGAACGCATTCAGCGCTACAGCCTGTTTCTGAACGATCGTCTGATCGATCCGGCTAAGCCGGTCACGATCGTGACGAACGGCCGGCTTTCTTTCGAAGGGACCGTGACGGCCTCGCTGGAGACCCTGTTGCGGCAGGCGCGGCTTCGACAGGATCCTCGACAATTGTTTCCATTTCACGTCGCCGTCGAGGTTCCAAAATCAGTCTCATAAAGGCGAAAGACCGGCTGTCGGCGCGCGGGCGCTCGAGCGTCGTTGTTGGAACGATGGCACTTGCGCTCGCCGGATCTCTAGGCGAGGCCTGGGCAGACGCCTGCAGGGTGGAGACTATACACGGTGGGATTTCGTTTCCCGTTCAACGCATCCCCGACGATTGGACCTGCCGGCTCAAGCTTGTCATCGATCACTACACGACTGCCAACACTCTCGGACCGTTGAAGACCGCGATGGATGCGTCGACGTATTTTTATCTGTTGGACCATCCGCCGTTGACGGCGGCCTTGATTAACCGGCTTGACCTGGCGGACTACAAGGCGGAAATGCGCGGTCCCGGTCGGTGGTGGGGCAATGACGGAGAGGGGACGGAGGGGATACTCCAACTGGTGTACCAAGACCGTGCGATCCGAATCTATTATCTTGAAGGGACGCATCACAGCCGGCTCCTGCCCAATGTGAGTGGGAAAGCGGTCGTATTTCTCCGCACGGGCACTGTCAAGGAGCCAGGAGGCCTCGAAGCGATGGAGAACACCATGGTGGCCTATACGATGCTGGACAACCGCGTGCTGTCAGGACTGGCCTCGCTGTTGCGACCGCTCGTCGGCGCCACGGTCATCAGAAAGCTCAGAAAGGGCGTCGATGTCGTGAACCGATTGGGGCTAGAAATCCGCCAACGACCCGAGCGCGTGCTATTCGAGGCGACCGATCCTCCTTCCTTACCCGATGAGGATGTGGCGTTTTTGAAACAAGCCTTGCATGGCAAGGGGCTTCCCTCTGTGAGCGGGCATTCGGGACATGCTACGCCATGACGACCTCGCGCAGCTTTGCCTTACTGTGCACGATCGGCGTCCTCTGCTTCATCAGCTACAACATGGTCAGGATGCCGGTCTTGGCTCTCTTTGCCGAATCCCTGGGCGCAAGTCCTGAGCGGATCGGAGTGATTGTGTCCGTCTCAACACTGACGGGGGTTTTTCTCAAACTTCCGTCCGGAGCACTCTCGGATATCTACGGCCGCCGCATGCTCCTTCGGATCGGCGTCATCGCCTTCGGGATCCCCCCATTTTTCTATCCTTTTATCTCAGACCTGAACGTGCTGACGCTGCTTCGCCTCTTTCATGGATTGGCGACAGCGATCTTCGCGCCGAGCGCGCTCGCGACGGTTGCCGAGTTGTATCGGGAGCGCCGCGGCGCCGCACTGGGCACCTATACGGCCTGCACGCAATCAGGCGCTTTGCTGGGGCCGTTCATCGGAGGATATCTTGCCTTCGCTTACGGCTACTCGTCGGCGTTCCTCACCGCGGGACTGTTCGGCTGCGCGGCGATCGTGCTGTTCTACAGTCTGCATCTTTCGCCGCCTCCCCCGCGCCTGCATGACAAGGGCCTGGCCTCTGTGTGGTCGGAAATGTGGAGAGGCTTCAGCATTGTCGCCCGGAACCGTAAGGTCCTCGTCACCAGTTCGACTGATGCCGCCAAGATGATTGCCAACGGAGCCTTGATGGCATTTCTTCCTCTCTACGGCATCTCGGTCGGTCTCAACGCTGGAGAAGTGGGGCTCTTATTCACCATCCAATCCCTGACGTCGTTCGTCTCGAAGCCGATTATGGGACGCGTCTCTGACCGCATGGGCCGACAGCCCTTGATCATGTTGGGGTTACTGATTTGTGCGGTGACGTTCGTCTCCATTCCGCATGTGTCCGAGTTGGCCCTGCTGCTCGTGCTCTCGGCGGGATTTGGGTTCGGGGAGGCGGTTGTCTCCTCGTCCTCTTCTGCATTTGTCGCGGATAGTTCAGAGTTCAAGACGTTGGGAGCTGGCATGGGCATGCAAGGCACCATCGGAGATATCGGACATGCGAGCGGACCTCTGCTTGCGGGCGTGCTGATCGCCAACATGAGCTATGCCGGGGCGTTCGGAATCATTGCCGGCCTCCAGGTGGCTGCCGCCGTATTCTTCTGGCTCGCCATGAGGAAATAAAGATCTCGATGTTATAATGGGCCGCCATGCAGGAGATGGCGACTGAGAACATCGTGATCGGAGTGCTGGCCTCGCTCGGAGTGGTCGTCTTGATCGTCCTCTTTGTCTATGTCGTGAAACAGGTCATCCTCAGGAAAGATTGATGTTCACCGGTATTGTGGAAGAAATGGGCGCCGTCACCTTGCTGGAACAGACCCTCGGTGGCACTCGCCTGACGATCCTGGCTTCGACGGTGTTGGCCGATCTCAAGATCGGGGACAGTATCAGCATCAACGGTACGTGTCTCACGGTGGTCGCGAAGGGTGAACAATCCTTTGTGGTCGAAGCGTCGCCGGAAACCTTGTCGGTCACGACCCTCGGACAGCTGACGGGTGGGGCTCCGGTCAATCTCGAGCGCGCGATGAAACTCAATGAACGGATCGGCGGGCATCTGGTTGCTGGTCACGTCGACGGGGTGGGCACGATCCGCAGCCGCCGTCAGGAGGGCAATGCGATCGTGTTGGTCATCGAAGCGCCCTCGGACGTCCTGCGGTACTGTGTGCACAAAGGCTCGGTGACGGTCGATGGGATCAGCTTGACGATCAATGACGCCACCGATCACTCCTTCAGCGTCTCCATCATTCCGCATACTGCCGCCGTCACGACACTTGGACTCAAGCAGGTCGATGACCAGGTCAACCTGGAATCCGACCTCATCGGAAAGTTTGTCGAACGGCTCCTCCAACAGCGAAGCCAGCTGCCGAAGCCGACGCCCGTCATCGATAAGGACTATCTGAAAAAGCACGGCCTCATGTAGCGGCCACCCCGCACGCTCAAAACGCCTCACGTCCTGTCAGGAAGTGCGAAAACCTCGTGGTGTGAAGACGCTCGTCAGGGCTGATTGCGCGCCGATGATCTGTAGGTGAAGTACAGGCCCAGACCAGCGAGCACCGAGATCACGACGACCAACCCCAGCTGCACGCCGAAACTGATCTGTCCCACATAGATTTTGTAGAGCTGTAACGCAATGATGGGCAAAATCACCGCCATGGCCAGAGCGACCATGTGGCGTCTTAGATAGATTGGCTCACCCGGTTTTCTCATATGGAGTGTTTGGCACGACCGGCATCAGCCTTGGTCTTCAGCGCTGACGGCCTTCGGTTACTTGACCAGGAACGACTTGGAATCCGCGCCGGAGGCAGTGGTCACGGTCACGATCGCCAGTCCTTTCCGTCCGCCTTTCGGCACAGTGGTGGTGATCGTGGTTTCGTTTTTTATCTTAAAGGTCGCCGCATGGCCAGGCCCGAAGGATACGCCGCGTAGACAATCAGCCGACCCGAACTTCGTGCCTGTAATGGTGACGGTATCCCCGGCTTTGCCTTCATCGGGGGTCAGTTTATCGATCTTCGGCGCTTCGCCGAAACAGGCTGTGGGCTTTCCGGCTTTTTCGGCTGTTTGAAACGTCGGCTTGTCCGCTTTCGCTTTGGGAGCCTTGGCTTCGGGAGAGGCTTTGGGTTTTTTCGCCGGTTTTGGTTGGTCGGCGGCAAAAGCATCTCCTGTCTGACCAGTGATGAGGACAAGGGCGATGAGACCAATTCCCATCACCGTCGTGCGGCCCGTTCGCGTTGCCATGCCTGTCTCCCTTCGCAGCAGAATCCAACGCTGCATCAGATGTGAGATGCTTACTCTTCGATCGTCGAGATGTCTCCGGGGTCCTGTCCAAGCTCCTTGGCCTTGAGCACACGACGCATGATCTTGCCGGATCGCGTCTTGGGCAAAGAGGCCACGATATCCACTTCCGAGGGGACCGCGATTTTCCCCAATTCATGTTGAACTTGGTCTTTGACCGATTGAATCAAGTCGGGACTTGCGGCTACTCCCTGTTTGAGGATGATGAACGCCTTGATCGTTTCTCCCACGGTCTTATGCGGTTTTCCGATGACGGCCGCTTCGGCCACGGACGGATGGCTGACCAGTGCGCTCTCCACTTCAGCCGTGCCCAGGCGATTGCCAGCAACTTTGATGACGTCGTCTGCGCGGCCCATGAACCACATATACCCGTCGGCATCCTTGTGGCACACGTCGCCTGCCGTGTAACAGTTCGGAATCGTGTTCCAGTACGTTTTGTAACGATCGGGGTCCTTGTAGATGGTCCGCATCATGGATGGCCAGGGCTTCTTGATGACCGCGAAGCCGCCTTGATTGGTCGGAAGGGGATTACCCTGTCGGTCGACCACATCGGCTTCGATGCCCAGGAATGGTCTGGTGGCGGAGCCCGGTTTCAACGGTACGCAGGGCAACGGCGTAATCAGGATGGCTCCGGTCTCCGTTTGCCACCACGTGTCCATAATGGGTTTATCGCCGCCTGCGGCGCGGTGGAACCATTCCCAGGCCTCCGGATTGATCGGTTCTCCGACGCTACCGAGAATGCGCAAGCTCGACAAGTCGTATTTTTTCGGCCACTCTTCGCCATGCCGCATCAACAGACGGATCGCCGTGGGCGTCGTATAGAAGATGGAGACTCCGTAGCGTTCGATCAAATCCCACCAACGGCCCGGGTTCGGATAGTCCGGCTTCCCTTCGGCGGTGAGGATGGTTGCGCCGTTGAGCAGCGGACCATAGACGATGTAGCTGTGGCCGGTCACCCAGCCCGGGTCGGCCACGCAGAAATAGACGTCGTCGTCCTTCAGATCGAACACATACTTGGTGGTGGTGTAGGTGCCGACCATGTAGCCGCCGTGCACGTGCACGACGCCTTTGGGTTTGCCGGTAGTGCCCGACGTATAGAGGATATAAAGGGGGGTTTCTGAATCGAGCGGTTCCGCAGCACAGACCGCCTTCTCGTTTTTCACCCACTCCGTCCAGTCGATTTCCTTCGGCGACACCGGCGGTGGACTTGATGCCTGCCGCCTGACCACCACCACATGCTCCACGGACGGGCACTGCTTCAGCGCATCGTCGACGATCGGCTTCAGATTGAGAATCTTGCTGCGGTCGAATCCCACATCGGCGGTAATGACCAGTCTGGATTCGGCATCATTGATGCGGCTGGCTAAGGCTGGAGCACTGAAACCGGAATACACGACGCTGTGAATCACGCCGATGCGAGCACAGGCCAGCATGGCGATGACCTGTTCGGGAATTTTTGGCAGGTAGATCGTCACGCGATCGCCTGTCTTGAGCCCAAGTTTCTTCAGTGCGTTGGCACAGCGATTGACCTGGCGGTAGAGCTCCGCGTATGTGAAGATCCGCTCCTGATCGTTCTCACCCACCCAAATGAGCGCCGCTTTATTCTTGCGCGAGGAGGCGACGTGCCGGTCGAGACAATTGTAAGCGATATTGCAAGTCGCGCCGACGAACCATTTCGCCCAGGGATAATTCCACTCCAGGACCTTGTTCCATGGAGAAAACCAGTGCAATTCCTTCGCCATCCCGCTCCAAAACGCTTCGGGATCCGCGATCGATTTCTTGTATTCAGCTTCGTAGTTCTTGATGTAGGCATCGGCCGTCGTCCGCGCCGAGGGCCGGTAGAGACGGCTTTCTTTCAGGAGGGTTTCAATATTTTCAGTCATGTCACATCTGATTCCAACTGCAAATCTCTCACAGGCCGGTATTACTAAATCGACTGCAACGGGCTCAACCATACAATGGTACGGCCGCCGATGCAATTCCCTAAGGCGCGTGGTTGACAGCTGTTCTAGGCCAGAGTAGGCTGATTTGACAGGGTGCTCGAGCTATCGTCCAACATGAAGCTTCCGTCCTCACGTGCGTCGTTCCGATCACGCCTGCTCGCGATCCTCATCAGCATTGGTTTCGGGTTCACGCCGGCCCAGGCCCAGCTCGGAAAACCGGAGGGGTTGTATTACAAATCGTGGGGCGTGGTCATTGGGATCGAAAACTATCTGCTTGCGCCGAAAATTCCAGGCGCCATTGAGGACGCGAAGGCCGTGGCCCAGGTCCTGCACAAGTTGGGATTCGAAGAAGTTCTCGAACTCTACGATAAAGACGCCAGCTCCCGTCGATTGCAACAAACACTCGTCGATTTTCTGCCGCGCAAGGTCGGTCGACAGGACCGCCTCGTGATTTATTTCGCCGGGCACGCCGGCATCACGCAAACCGTGTCAGGGAAAGATCTTGGGTATCTCGTTCCATGGGATGCCCAACCTGGGAACGTGTCGAAAGCGGTGACGTTCGAGCAGCTCAAAGAGTTCAGTCACCGGAGTGCGTCCAAGCACATTTTATTTTTGTTCGACTCCGCGGTGCGCGGCTGGGAAATCAGCTCCACTCAAGCGCTCTCGCTGGAAGGCCGAAGTGCACCGGAGGAGGATACGGAAAAGCGGGCCGTGCAGGTCTTGACCGCGGCCGACAAGGGTGAAAGTGCTGTCCGGGTCCAGGACCGCAGCGTGTTTGTTCAGACATTGATCGCAGCCCTCTCCGGCGAGGCCGACCTCGACAAGAACGGCTGGCTGATGGCCTCCGAGTTGGGACGATATGTGAACCGGCAGGTGGCGGACCAAACCAAGAACGCCCAGCATCCGGTGTTCACGCAGCTCGAAGGCGACGGCGATACGATCATGATTGAAGGACGAAAAGCCGCCTTCCGCCTTGGAGGCGAACCGCAGTCACCGGCGGAGCGTCAAGCGGCTGCGAGAATGCAATACGAACAGGCATTTGCGATGCTGCAAAGCGGAAAATCGCAGGACGAAGCCTTGGAGCGTCTGAATAAGGCGCTGGAATACGACCCGACATTCGGCGATGCCTATGTGTTGAAAAGCTATGTGCGGCTTGAAGTACTGCCGAACATCGACGAAGCGCTGGCGGCGGGGAAATTGGCAGTGCAATATGCCCCGGACAACCCTGACTCGCACTACACGTTGGGATTAATTTACGAAAAACGCGGGCAGTACGCCGAGGCCGAAAAGGCGCTGCGTGCGGCGTTAGCGGCCAATCCGAATTACGTCGATGTCTATTTCACGCTTGGCGTGCTCTATGCCGACGATATGAAGGACCAGAAGAAGGCCGTCGAGGCCTTCGAGCGCTATCTTGAACTCGGAGGGACCCATAGCCGTGCCCATGAAGCTGTGGCCCAGTCGCGTGCCGCCCAAACACCCCGCGCCCCGGCGGCTCCTTAGATCTTCTTAATCTTTTGCTCCCCCCTTCAGGTATCCCAGACCGATCTTGAGCGCGCGCCTCGTAATCTCCGCCCAGCGGACTTGGGGGTATTCCGCGAGCACTGCGGCAGCTTTTGGATCCTGGACGTCGAGATTGACGATCTTGATAATGCCGTCGTCTATTTGAACATCAGCCACGAAACTTCCCTCCTCATGCGGATGAACACTTAGTGTGAACGCCGATTGCGTTGACTGGATGGGGGGTGCATGTTAGCATGATTTCGCTCGAATTCTCGACCATTTGAGGCAAGTCTGGTATATATCCATGATCACTTTCAAGGAGGACGTCGCATGAATCAGCCACGAGTGAATGTCTCAAAGGTGACTTGTGGTGGGATGGCTCTCATTCTGTTGCTGGCGCTCGCTGCGTGCGGTGGCCCTCCGAAATGGGTGAAGCAAGGATCCGGCGCATACAACGACAAAGACACCAAGGCGTTCTATGGCGTCGGCTCCGTGACCGGTGTCAGAAATGAGCCGCTCGCGTGGGACACAGCAGAGAATCGGGCCCGGGCCGAAATTGCCAAAACCTTCGAAACCTATACCGGCTATCTCATGCGAGATTACGCTGCCTCTACCACCGCCGGTGATTTCACGCGCAATACCGAGGAACAAAACGTCGAACGCGCCATCAAGACGGTGACGACGACGACGCTCAGCGGCGTCAGGCCGATCGAACGGTACAAAGATGACAAGACCGGCACCTATTACGTCCTGACCAAGCTGAATCTCGAGGAGATGAAGAACAATCTCGAGCAGGCCAAGGAACTCAACGCCCAGGTGCGGGATTATGTCCGCAAGAATGCCGACAAACTCTTCGAGCGGCTGGAAAAAGAAGAAGATAAGCGGGCCAACCGCTAGCTCAAGGCCTCACGGGCCTCACGTAGGAGGAGCTGGTGATGAACGTTGGGATGAGATGCGGCCGGGTGGCGGTCCTGAGTGTGATAGTCGCCGGACTTGCTGGGTGCGGCGCGGAAACCAAGGTCACTCGTGTGGACGCGGGCGTCGTCACCGACTTGAGCGGCCGCTGGAACGACACCGATTCCCGCATAGTGGCAGAGTCCATGGTCAAGGAAGCGCTCGAATATCCCTGGTTGAACACCTTCAGCCAAACGAAGCGGCGCCAGCCCGTCGTGGTGGTCGGTACGGTGCTCAACAACAGTCACGAGCATATCAACGTCCAAACATTCGTGACGGATCTTGAGCGCGAGTTGACCAACTCTCAAAAGATCACCTTCGTCGCTGGCAAAAGTGAGCGGGAAGAAGTGCGTACGGAGCGCAAGGAACAAGCGATGTACGCCAGAGAGGACACGCAGAAGGCTCCAGGGAAAGAGATGGGCGCCGACTATATGATGAAGGGCACCATTGCCACGATTCTCGACGAGGCCGACGGGACGAAGGCCATGTTTTATCAGGTCGACCTGCAGATGGTCGATCTCGAAAGCAACGCCAAGGTGTGGTTCGGTCAAAAAAAGATCAAGAAAGTCATCGAAAAGAAACGCACCATTTTCTAAGCTCCACCACCTTCCGGTGAAGCCTTTTGCGCCACGCCCCACTGCTCATGCTTCGGCACGGTGGGGCGTTTCTGTTTCTGCGCATCGTCTCGCCACGACCCTCCTCATTCTGATCTTGACCGGCTGCGGATCCTCAGGCGCCCGCTACGTCATGGTCGATAAGAGCCTCCTCGAGAACGATTACCGGCAGGCGGATGCGATCATCCAGAAGGCAGAGGAGGAGTATGGTGCAAAGAGCCGCGTGCTGTATGGAATGGATCGCGGCATGACGCTCCAGCTCGCGGGGGAGTACGAGCGGAGCAACGAAGTGCTGGAACAGGCGGAAGATGAAGTGGACCGTCTGTATACCAGGAGCGTGCGCACCGAATCGTTGGCTTTCGTGACCAACGACAATAGCCTGCCCTATGAAGGGGAGCCGTATGAGCAGGTCATGATCAACGTGCTCAAAGCGTTGAATTATGCCTCCTTGAACCGATGGCAGGACGCGCTGGTCGAGGCCCGGCGTATCGATCACCGGTTGAACGTCCTGGCCGATCGCACGAAGGACAAGGCGGCGTACCATGACGATGGATTCGCGCGCTATCTGAGCGGCATCCTCTATGAAAGCGCCGGTGACTTGAACAATGCCTTCATTGCCTATCGCAAAGCCTATGAAACCTTCGAGGCCTCGCGTGCCTGGTCACGAACCGGCATGCCGGCGCAGCTGCGTGCCGACTTACTCCGCACGTCCGACGCCCTTCATCTGAGCCAAGAATTCACTGAGTATCAGCATCTGTTCCAGGACACAACCTGGAAGAGCGTTGAGGAGCAGCAACATCTCGCCCAAGTGCTTGTGATCAGCTATAATGGGCGCGCGCCGACCAAGGAGGATCAGTTTCTCGACCTGCCGATCAGCATGGATGCGCTCCAACTGGTGCTCCTCAACCGCGGGTTTAGTTCAGGAAATCGCCAGCAACATCGGGCGGCCGATAGTGTGCTGTATGGTCTGAACGGGCGGGTCGTGCGTGTGGCCCTGCCGAAAATCGTCCCGCAAAAGACGCTGGTCCCCGTCGACACGCTGAGCCTTACTCCGGAACGGGGAGCACCAATCATGGTGCGGACCGAGCTGGCGCAGAACGTCACCGCCTTGGCGGACAAGGCTCTCTCGGAACGAATCGCCGGGATCGCCGTCAAGGCAGTGGCGCGGGCGGCGTTTAAGTACAGCCTGGCTGAAGGCGCAACGCGGGGCGCTCAACACGCGGTCGGAGGAGATGCCGGCCCTTGGGTGGGACTTGCGGTTGGTCTGTTGACCAAAGGCTTTGCGGTGGCTTCCGAAGAGTCTGACAAGCGTTGCTGGCGCACCTTGCCCGACGAAATTCACCTGGCGCGCACATGGGTGTCTCCCGGCGACTATCGAGTGGGCACAGCGGCGAATGGGACAGGTGGCTCGACCAAAATGCTATCACTTCGTGCCGGGGAAACGGCCGTCGTCATTCAACGGGTGATGCAATGAGCCGTGGGCGTATCAGCGCGTACGGCCGGATGGTCGCTGTGCTGGGCACAGTGCTTCTCGTCGGATGTGCATTCGGTCAGTCGAAGCCGGCCTGGATCGACGGCGTCAGTCCCGACTATCCCTCCGCACAATACCTCACGGGCGTAGGGCAGGCCGACAATCGTGCTGCGGCCGAAGACCGTGCCTATGCGGCTCTCGCGCGCATTTTCAAGGCGGAGGTGTCGGCCCAATCCAAGGATTGGGAGTCCTATCTGGTCGTGGAGCAGCGCGGAACGAGCCACGACGAGCGGCGGCTCGCGCTCGATCAACTGACGCGCGTGTCCACCGACAAGGTGCTGGAAAACGCCACGATCGTCGACCGGTGGTACGATGCGAAAAAAAACCTCCACTATGCGTTGGGAGGAATGCAGCGGGCTCATGCCGAAACGGCATTGATGGAGCGGTTGGCCGATCTGGATCACACCATTCACTCAGATGTCGCCGAGGCTCATCAAACGTCGGATAAGCTCGCCAAGGTTCGTGCACTCAGACGGGCCACCCGCAACCTGGTCCTGCGCGAAACCTATAATGCGGATCTCCGCGTGATCCGCGCCAGCGGGCAAGGGACGGCTGCGGATTATCGCGTCCAGGATCTGAGCCGTGAACTGGATGAGTACCTCTCCTCGAATTTCGTGCTGGCGGTCAGAGTCACCGGCGACCATGTGGAACCGGCAGAGCGGGCCTTGACGGAAGGTTTGATCAGGGAGGGCCTCCGAGTCGCGACCATGTCGTCAGGAACGGAGGCGGGCGCCGTCGACCCGCATACCAATCCGGAATTGCTGATCCGTGGAATGGTTCGAGTCTGGCCGATCGATGTGCGCGATCCCCAGTTCACGTACGTGCGATGGTGCAGCGATTTTGAGGTGGTGAATCTGTCCGAACAGCAGATCGTCGGAGCGATCTCCAAAGGCGGCAAGGAAGGCCACTTGTCCGAGCGAGAAGCGACCGCGAAAGTGATCAGAGTGATGCAGCAAGATTTGTCGACGGACGTCGCCAGGGCGATCGCCGCTCACGTCTATGGCGAATCGGAACTTCCGGCCGAGGCGATCCGACCTGCGGGATGCCCGCGCGAAGGAGTGAAAGGGAAACCAGCGGCAGCAACTCATTAACCATTTCAAGGAGGGGAGAGCACTCGCATGAGCAGACTGAAACAGGGAGGGCGTGCGCCGCGGAGCCGCGGCAGGGGATTAACTGCAATGCAACAACGAGTCCCGAGTCGGCTCGCCAAGCGGCGGCTGAACGAGCGGTTGAAGAACGATACGGCCGGCTTTAATACAGGAAATTTGGCGGACAAGCTGCGGCGGGAGGGGTACGAGGAGGTACCGCTGGATGAGCTGCAAGATCGGCTCTCGAAAATGCCGGGGCCGTTGGCCGCGGTGATCCTCAAAGGGAGGGCCTGATCCATGCCCTATTACTATTTCGACTCGACGGCGCTCGTGAAACGCTACAGCATGGAGCGCGGGACCAGGATCGTGAACAAGTTAATGGTGAAGCGCGGTAAGGTGGCCATTCTTCCGACCTGGACCGTCACCGAGCTATATTCCGCGTTTTCGAATCGAGCACAGCAAGGCGAACTGACCAGAGATGATTGCTACTCGGTCATTCATAAATTCGAGCGGGAATCGGCGGAAGGACTGTTTCAATTCATCGTGCCAACGATGGAGACCTATCTTTCGACGAAAGAGCTGATGATGGAATACCCGGGACTGCGGACACAGCAAGTGCTGCACTTGGCCCTAGCCCTTGAGCTGAAGCCGCTTCGCCTCACCGTGGTGAGTGCCGACACGCAGCTGTTGACTGCGAGCAAAACGGCAGGCCTCCACATTATCAACCCTGAGGAGGATTAGCCGTCACGGACATTGATAGTCGACGATCATGGCCGCCACGACCGTGACCCAGTCGTCCGCGGTCTCGCGCCAGTGCTTCGCCCGCCCCATCAATGCCTCCGGCGGAGAGTCCCCAGTGGCCAGATCAGAGAGGGCATGTTGGACGCTGCCTTGCGCCAATGCCAGGCTGCCGCAGACCCCTGAAGATGCCGGCAGTTGCCCGCCCGCTCGCCTGAACAAGGCCATGGCACGATAGCCGTGTTCCTGGGAGCGAAACAGCGATTCGGCGCCTTGGTAGAGGCGCGCCGACGTGCCGTCGTTTCGATTCACCAGGCTCAGCCGTTTGGCCATCATCGCCGCACGGCCCATCGCCATGGCGGCGCCCTCAGGGTCGTCGCTCGCGATGGCATCTTCCGCCTTCGCCCGCAGCCGGTCGAGCTCCGCTTCGTCCCCGATGGTTTGCGTCCAGCCAGGTCCGGCTGGGAACCAGGTAATCGCCGAAATCGTGCATCCGATGAGACACACAATCGGCTTCAGCATACGTGCTCGGCGAACGATCGGGCTCACGGGTGTCCTACTGCAGATACTCCCACGTGTCGATCTGCTTGATGCTCCAGTTGACGGCTTCCTTCAATTTGACCAGTTGGGGATCGGCGTCGTTGTCGCGGACCTGATGCAGCGATTTCTGTAACGCATAGAGAGGTTCGTATGCTTTTCGATCGGGCAATTTGCCCAGGGCCCAGGCGACCTCGGTTTTCAATGCGACGTCGTCCGTCTTCAATGTTTCGAGCAGGGGGTCGACGATCGTAAAATCGCCATGCAGCGCTCCAAGAACACCCAACGCTTTGGCGGCCGACGGCCGCAACTCAGGTTTCCCGTTCTTCATCGTGTCGATGAGGACGGGAACCGTGTCTTTCTGCCCGATGTTTCCGAGTGCCAGCGCCGACGCCTTCGCCATTTCAATGTCGTCGCCTTTGAGTGCAGTCACCAGACGAGGGACGGCTCTGGCCTCGAAGAGGTAGCCGAATAAGCCAATCAGTCGCACTTTCCTCGCCGGCGGCGTGGCGGGATTATCATATACTTTGAACAGGCGTTCTTCTTGCCCCCACTCGGCCGTGATCAGCGCGGGGAAGTCATAGTCCTCCAACCGTTCCTTCAACTTGCTCATCGCGTAGTCAGACGGATCTCCGGCATGGGCGGCTTCGGCTGCCTGCTGTGCGTCCGCAAAATCGGTCCGGACCTCTTTCCGCCACGCCATCCTCTTGCCGTCCAAGACATAGGAAAGCTGGCAGGCTGGTCCCTTCCAGAGCCGTGAGGGAGAATCGGGAAGGTCGGCATCACTGCCCATTTTGGTCGTGCCTTCCCAGATCTTGTGCTGTTCGCATTTGACGTTGAACGTCACATCGTGAGGCTGAGCCGGATCGGTCACGACCGTATAGCCGAATTCCTGCAGGCGTTTGCTGACAACCTCTCGAAAGGGACCGGCATCCGTCGATTCCTTGTCGGACAAGGCGATGACTTCGATCAGCACCTTGTCGATCTTTTCAAGCTTCTGTTTTTCCTCCGGTGTCAGCGATTCTTGACGGGCCCAACTGGGTGAGACGAGCAGTACGAGGAGCGCGAGACCCGAGAGCGCCAACTGCTTCATGAGTGCCTCCCATCATCGAGCGATGATCCATATGATTTGATAGTGATAAATGCTCAGAATCGATGGGTATCACTCTACCGAAGAGCCATCGATATCGGCAAGTTCCACATTGAAGCGCTTTGGAGGCCGACAGTATAATCGCCCGCATGCTGTCGGACTGCACGATAGGCTTTATCGGCGCGGGGAACATGACTCAAGCGTTGATCACCGGTCTGCTGCATGCGCAGGGGGTGCTTCCGGCCCAACTCCTCGCGTCAGATATCGATGAGTCGCGACTGAGGTGGCTTCATCAGACCTATAATATCCGAACGTTTGCCAGTAATCCTGCCGTGGCACAAGAGGCTGACATCCTGGTTCTTGCGGTGGAACCGCAAATCCTTGACGACGTGCTGGCCGAAATCTCCGGAGCAGTGGGTGCTGACACCTTGATCGTCTCGGTCGCCGCAGGCTATCCGATCGCTCGGATTGCCCGCGGTCTGCCCGGGGTTTACAGGATAGTTCGTTCGATGCCGAACACGCCTTCTCTGGTCAGAGAAGGTGTGACCGCCGTGGCCTACGAAGAGGGGTTGCCCCCGCACGATTCCGCTTCGGCTTGGACATTGTTCGAATCGATCGGGCAGGTGGTCAAAGTGGAAGAGCGCTGGCTGGATGCGGTGACCGGGTTGAGTGGAAGCGGGCCCGCCTATGTCTATGTCCTGATCGAGGCATTGGCGGACGGCGGCGTGAAAATGGGATTACCCCGCGAGACGGCGCAACTCTTGGCCGCGCAAACGGTTTCAGGGGCGGCGCGCCTTGTGTTGAGTTCTCAGGAGCACCCCGGCGTCCTCAAAGACCGCGTGGCCTCACCGGGCGGCACGTCGATCGCCGGTCTATATGAGTTGGAGCGCGGCGGGTTGCGAGCCGCATTGCTGTCGGCGGTCGAGGCCGCCGCGCAGCGATCACACGAGCTGGGAACAGGTCTCTAACAAGGAGAAGGCCATCGTGCAATATTGGGTGAAGATCGTGTTCGTCGATAATCAAGAACTGGTTGTGAAGGATGCGATCAGGCATACTATCAGCGACGATATGGAGGTGCTCGAGGTGGATTCGGCGAAAGAAGTGATCATTGTACCGATGAAGCAGATCAAGTATGTGGCCTGTGACGCGACCGTCTTTGCTTCGAAGGGAGCTCCCCAAAAAAGTTAGCTGGCTCTCGATCGAGAGCCGGACGTGTTCAGCCTGCTAACCCCATTTCTCCAGAGAAGCTATGTCTCAGCAGCCGCAGCATTGCGTCGTTCCACCCTGCGGCTCCAATGCCCCGCGTGCGCACGAGTCGAGGGAGAAGGACATCCGTATCAAACGAGCCGTCGGGCCTCTGCACGAGAATCGGATGGTCGACGACTGCCAGCAGCGGAACATCAGCGATGCTTTCCCCGATCCCAACACTTTCGACCGGACGCGACTGAAATCTCA
>Ga0209998_10000259_pt1 | contig 17228 bp, 16 predicted proteins | sample EndophyteCoNSPM_FD_187576 | JGI IMG/M metagenome (GOLD analysis project Ga0209998, IMG submission 187576) | Arabidopsis thaliana rhizosphere microbial communities from the Joint Genome Institute, USA, that affect carbon cycling - Endophyte Co-N... | ecosystem: Host-associated > Plants > Roots >... | reverse complement strand
ATATGCGCTCGGTGATGTCGAGACTTGCATCCTTGTTCACGTCGATGGAGATGTCGTAGGACGTGATTCTTTCCTGTGCCCCGAGGCCAGACGCATACAGCGCGAGCGCGACGAGAAGGCGCCTCACTTGTCGAGCTCCACTTTCACTGCGGAGCGTTCGTCTTCCTCCGCGCTGAAGAATTCGTCCGGCGCAAATCCGCCGGCGTGCGCGACGAGCATCCCCGGAAAGCGCTCGATCGACGTGTTGTAGTCGCGCACCGCTCCGTTGTAAAAGCGTCGCGCGTACTGGAGGTTGTCCTCCACGTCGACGAGATCGCGCTGAAGCTGCAGAAAATTCTGGTTTGCCTTGAGGTCGGGGTACGCCTCCTTCAGTGCGAGGATCTGCATCACTCCCCGCTGCAGCTCAGTCTCTGTCTGCCCGAGCTGCGCGGGACTTTTCTGCGCCATCGCCTGAGATCGAAGCTCTGTCACGGATGTCAGCACCCCACGCTCGAACCCGGCGTAGCCCTTCACTGCCGAGACGAGCTGCGGAATCAGGTCATGACGCCGCTTGAGCTGCACGTCGATGTCCGCCCATGCGGTGCGAACGCGATTGCGAAGCTTCACGAGCTGATTGAATGCGACGATGGCCCAGACGGCCGCCACCAGCAGAACCAGGATTAGTAGGGTGCCGATCATTGCGAGCCTCGTTTGAGTCGTGTGCCGACGCGAGCGACCTGTTTGCGACAGCCCAAAATATCTCTATGCGGGCGCGGCGGGGACCTTCGAGTCGTTACTGCCTTCATCGGCGCGCTTCTCTTCAGTGACCACTTCGAGAGAGCCGTCATGAATCCATCCTTGCGCGGCCGCATGCCGCGCCGCGGCAAGCGTGTCGTCAGCGAGCACGAGCGTCGAGCCCGCCTCGAGCACCTCCTTCGCCAGTTTCTCCACCGACGATTTTCGCTCAGCGCTCCTGTTTACATCGCGTATGTAAACCGCCATCACACGCTCCGGAAACTCCCCGACGATCTCCCGATAAATCTCCGGATCTCTCTGGCTCGTGTCGCCGATGAGAATGAATCGCATTTCCGGATACAGCTTCATCAGGTTGCGGATCGCCGCGCCCTTGTGCTCACTGTGTCTCGATGATCCGAGCGCCGAGACGCTGATATCCCAGTCGCGAAGCACGAGAGGACCTTTCGGGATCTTCTGGATGTCCATGAAGTCGCTGATTACGTCATAGATGTTCCAGGGGCTGCTCGATACGTAGAAGATTGGATTCTTCTCCTCTCCCGACACTCCGGCCCGCAGCGCCTGGTAAAAGCCCGCCACTCCCGGGAAAGGCAGGCGGGTGCGCGCATTTCCCAGCATCACGGTACGTGCGGCCTGAAGAAAGCTCGTGACACGTGATTGAATCACCGTATCGTCGATGTCGCTCACGACGCAGAACCGTGCTGTCGATGGAGGAACGAGTATTTCCCCGTTTCCCGTGACCTTGCTTGCCTCCGCTGCGGGACTCACGAGCTCGACGTCGTACTTCTCCCACTCACCCTTCTTTGGCTCCGCATTTTCGATCCAGCCGCTGAAGAATCCTTCGTTGTCGGTCCGGCAGTCGACGGTGCTGCCGGCATACTGGGTCTTCAGGCTTGCGAACGCGAGAGGGTCGCTTTCAGCTCGCCGATAGGTGTTCAGCAGATTCCGCAGCGTCGAGTCCCCTTCGGTTGCGGCACTGACATTCGGCTTCTCGATCACTCTTCCGTAGACACGAGCTCGCATCGCATTCCCGTAGCCGCGATATGCGAGGATCTCGAACGGATCGTCGTCGAACGCTTCGAGAATCCGGCCGGCCGCCAGCCTGAGACCATCTTCGATCTCGCCGCGGAGCGCACCGATCTGAGATTTGAGCTCACCGATGTCCATGAGCGTGTTACTCCTTTTCTGTCAGCGTCCCCGGAATGACACTCCGGGGGCCGAACCGTGCGCGCACGCGGTCGACCGCCCTCGCCAGGACCCTGTCGCGGTGGGTTTCCGCGCCGGGATCCGATTTTGACGCGAACAGCGCGAACTGGTCCGCCTCGGGATCCTGCGCAAGCGACGACACCGCCACGCCGAGCAGCCGTGCCGGGACGCGCCGCGCCTGCCTGAGCTTTGCAAGAAGCTCTCTCGACACCTTGAGAAGCACCCGGTCGGACACGACTGGCTGAGCCAGAGTCCGGCGTGCGGACCTCGTTCGAAAATCCATGTCGCGAATGCGTACGGTAATCGTGCGCGCGGCGAGCCCATCACTTCGCAGATCGAACGCAGCCCGTGTGACGAGTGCGACGAGCTCCCGCTCGAGCTCGCGGTCGTCGTCGATGTCCTGCGCGAAGGTCTCGTCCCGGCTGATGCTCTTTGCCTCCCCGCCCGGATCGACCTCGGAATCGTTGATCCCGCGAACCCGCTCCCAGAGCCATTCAGCCTCGCGCTTCCCGAGCCAGCTCGTAAGCGTCGCGATGTCGTACTGAAGAACGTCGGGAACCGTCGTCATTCCGAGCGCGGCCAGTCTCTCCTGAAATTTCGGCCCGATCAACGGGATGTCGGCAAGCGGGAACGTCCGGAGGAATTCAGCTTCATTGCCCGGCTCGACAATGTGAACTCCGGTTGCGCCTGAACCCGGTTTCGGCTTCGCCCGCTCGACTGCAAGCTTCGCGACGAGCTTGTTCGTGCCTCCGCCGATCGATATTGAAAGGCTGGTCTCGTGCTTTACAGCGTCGCGGATCCGGTGCGCGGTGGTCTCGAGGGATTCGTGATGATACACACCCTCCGTTCCCCCGAGGTCGAGATACCATTCGTCGATGCTTGCGCCTTCGACGACGGGCGCGAAACGCTCGAGCACGGTACGGATCTCATGGCTCTTGATCGAGCACGCCTTTCGCGGTACCGGGACGCAGAGAGCATCAGGGCAAAGCCGGAGCGCGCGGGAGATCGGCATCGCTGATCGAACCCCATACTTGCGGGTCTCATATGATGCTGAGCAAACGACTCCCCTGCTCTCGCGCGAGCCGCCGACTATGAGGAGCGGGGCTTTCCCTGCTCCGTCGGGGTCGACCATTCGCGCGACTGCGACGTAGAATGCGTCGGCATCGGCGAGGAAGATCCGGCGCGCGGCTCTGTCGGTCATTCATATAGTATAGCGGGCGCTGACAGGGCATGAACTTCGTGAAGTACGGAACAGCGCGTACTGCTCTGGAAGCACAGAATACACAGAATGGGCACAGATACACAGACACTGCGTAAAGGCGTTCATTGATTTTTTTTAAACGGCGTAAGAGCGCAGTTACGCGGTTTAACAAAAATCAAACAAGCAGTTCCGCGGTTTCTGTGTATTCTGTGCCCAGTCTGTGTATTCTGTGCTTACAGAGCAGTACCCGCTGTTCCGTCGTTCACGTAGTTCACGTAGTTCACGTAGTTCACGTAGTTCACGTAGTTCACGTAGTTCACGTAGTTCACGTAGTTCACGTAGTTCACCGCAGTTCAGGCAGTTTCACAAAACCTGAATCCGCGCCGCTACAGCCTCCAATCGTTGCACCAGTCGCTGATCCCCGATCTTCTCCGCAACCCGCGGGAATCCCTCTGTAAATCCCTTCCACCGAACTTCATCGACATTCCTGAACAAAGGAGCATCAGTCCGCAGTGTCGCCAGCCGCTTGAAGAGAAGCGCCGCCTCCCTGTTCGACCCAAGCACCTCCGGCGGAAATGATTCGATGTGCCCATGCTTCTCGATCAATCGCACCGCCGTCTTCGGTCCGCATCCCTGAATCCCCGGATATCCATCCGCGGAATCGCCAACGAGCGCGAGATAATCGGCGATGTACTCGGGCCCCACACCGAACTTCGCTTTCACCGCGGCCTCATCTCTAATCGCGCCGCTCTTTCGATCCACCTGAACGACACGATCGCCGACAACGCACTGCGCAAGGTCCTTGTCGGGAGTCCAGATCGTGACTTTCTCGACACGCTTGTCCTTCGCCGCGAGATATGCGGCGGACGCGAGCGCATCATCGGCCTCGAGCTCCACCATCGCCCAGGTCGCGACACCCATCGACTCGAGCGAATCCTCGAGTGGAATGAACTGCCTGTACAGCGCCGGCTCGATCCCCTCTCCCGTCTTGTAATCTGCCCATAGCTCGTTGCGGAATGATTCCACAACGTGATCAGTTGCAACTCCAATGTGCGTTGCCCCCTGCTCCAGCATCTGCACGACAGTGCGAAGCACTCCGAGCACCGCGCCGAACGGCGCGTCGGTCTTGCTGAACCTGCGGAGCCCGTAAAAATGGCGGAACAGCTCGTATGTGCCGTCCACGAGATGAACGATCATTCAGCGATCTCCCATTTCGCGCCGGGTTTCCTGCGCAGCCTGATGGGCCACCCGTCGTCGAGCGTCATCCGGGAGTAGGCGCGCGCTCCAGCGGCAATGCTTCGACATCCTCGAAATCGGCGGGCTGCGCGCGAAGCACGAACGCCGGCATCGTCGTATTGAGAATCGTGTACAGCACGAGCGCGCCTGCAAGGTCGTCGGAGATTCCAAACCGGTCGTCGAGCAACCCCAGAATCACGAGCGTGAACACGAGCGTGGGAACCATCGCGCTTCCAACGCGACGCGAGACAGCGAAGCTCTCGCCCAGCGCCAGCCGGCGATGCAGCGATATCAGGCCGATGCGGACAGGTACGAGAATCACGAGCAGGAGAATGCCGATGCCGACGGCGCGGAAAGTGATGTGCTCTCCCACGATTTCCGTTCCCGCATGAAAGAAATAGAACGGAATGAAGACCGACCCGAACGATTCGAGCGCGTCCACCATTTTCTCCGACGACATCGCCGGATGGCTTGCCCTGAATCGCTGCGCCGCGACGCCGACAAGAAACGCTCCCACCAGATAGTAGACGCCGAGCAGCCGCGTCGCGTATGCGCACACCACGGCGACCATCAAAAGAAACGCGAACTCGGATCGCGGCGCGTGCGGCGCTACCACCGATGCAAACGCGCGGAACGCCAGCGGAATAACGACGATCACTCCCGCCATCGCCGCAATCGACAGCAGGAGCTGGTGTGTTGACGTCGACTGAAGGATGAAGAACAGAACAGCGAGCGCGATCAGCTCCGATCCAACCGCATAGGTCCTCACCGTGTTCTGCTCACCCGGCGTCAGCCCGAAGCTGGACAGTGACGACAGAATGAATCCAGTCGACGGAGTCACGAGCGCGAGTGACAGAAGGGCAGACGCTCGAAGAGGCATGCCAAGCAGCATCGCAACAAGAACAGTCGTCACAGCCGCGAGCCCGCTCCAGATCGCGGCATGAAGCACCAGCGGTTTTACATTCCGCTGCAGCTCTGACCCGTCGATCTCCAGTCCCGCAAAAAGAAAGAGTGCGACGATTCCGAGCGTAGACAAAAGGTTCAGCGTCGGATCATGAGGAAACAAGCCGAGCGCGGTCGCTCCTGCCCCCATGAGCAGACTCGTGACTGCGCCTGGAATCCTGAATCTTTGAAGCAGCTTGGGAATGAGAAACAACCCGAGCAACAACGCGATGAACCCGATCTGACTGGGAATTTTCTCCGGCTCGGGCGGAGCGGTGACCTCTGGCGAAGTCAATGCGCTCAATATCGGCTCGGCGGCCGGCAAAACGACCGTGTCAGGCTGAACCGGCCGCGAGAGGATCGCCGCGGTGGAATCGAGGAGTGGCTCGAGGACTTTTGCTGCTTCCCGCGAATGCCCTGACCAGAGCTCGGTCACGCCGCGATAAAAGAGCACGCGCGGCGGACCGCTCCCTTTCCAGTCGCGGAGGGCAATCAGAAGGCCAACAGTATCCCGCGCCTGGTACAGCGAGTCCATCGTCGCCAGCGACGCGGCAGCGCTATCCGCAAACTGCCGGGTGAACGTTGCTGCCTTGCGCTGCGCCGCGGCTTCCGTCGATGCAAAAAGACTCGCCGCCACAAGCACCAGCACCAGCTTCATGCGGTCAATCAGCGAGCGACCGCGCCCGCTCAATAAGCAGATCGCGCTCCCGCATATTCCTGGTGAGCGATGCTGCACGCTCGAGGTCGTTCCGCGCTTCATCGTGCCTGCCGACCCGTGCAAGAAGATCGCCTCGCACGCTGAACAAAAGGTGATACGATTCGAGCGCACGATGAGAGACCAGCCGGTCTACGATCTCGAGTCCGGCCTCGGGGCCAGCCGCCATCGACACGGCGACGGCTCGATTGAGCTCGACCACAGGCGAACCGGTCACCGCGGCGAGCTCCTGATACAATCCGGCGATGCGTCCCCAATCCGTCTCGTCCGCGGTCCGCGCGCGCGCGTGACACGCCGCTATCGCCGCCTGCAATGCATATGGACCGCGCACGCTGCCAAGTGAGTCCGCGCGCTCGAGTGACGCAAGCCCTCTTCTGATCAGCAGGTAATCCCACCTGGATCGGTCCTGGTCGGGAAGGAGTACTGGATGTCCGGTCGATGTCGTTCGCGCGCGAGAGCGCGACGCCTGGATCTCCATCAGCGCGACGAGTCCGTGAACCTCCGCGTCATTCGGGGCCAGTCCGGCGAGAATTCTCCCGAGGCGGAGCGCATCCTCGCAAAGTGACGGCCGCATGAGATCGTCGCCCGCTGTTGCCGTGTATCCCTCGTTGAAGATCAGATAGACGACCTCGAGCACCGACGCGAGCCGCGCATCACGCTCGTCAGCCCGCGGAACCTCGAAAGGCACACGCGCATCAGCCAGCGTTTTCTTCGCGCGCACGATTCGCTGCGCGATCGTCGGCTCAGCGGCAAGAAACGCCCGGGCAATCTCCTGCGTGGTCAATCCGCCCAGCAGCCGGAGCGTCAGCGCCACACGCGCGTCCGTCGGAAGCACAGGATGACACGTCATGAAAACAAGCCGCAGGAGGTCGTCGCCGATGTCGTCGTCGATCGACGCATCGAGACTGGTCACCGGGTCTTCCTGCGCTTCGGCGATGATCGGCGCGAGCTCCGCGTGCTTGCGGTCGATCATCCTGTCGCGACGAAGAAAATCCAGCGCGCGGTGTTTTGCCGCCGCCATCAGCCACGCAGCGGGATTGTCCGGAATGCCGGAACGCGGCCATTTCTCGAGCGCTGCGACCATCGCATCCTGCGCAAGATCCTCGGCCACGCCTACATCATGCACAAGCCGAGTCAGAGCGGCGATCAGCTTTGCCGATTCCATCCGCCACACTGTTTCGACGGTCGTGCGAGCTTTCTCCGAGGCACTCGGAGGCTGGGCAGGAACCATTCGGACAAGTTACGATAAACGCCATGGAATCGACCGAAATCCGGCCAATATCCCATCAGAGCACCAACGCCCTCGTCTTCGAGCTCGTGAAGCCGTGGATAAGAAAGGGTGCGGTTATCGCGGACGTCGGAGCGGGAGAAGGTTTCTTCTCACAGCTCGCTGGACAATACGCCGAGCGCGAAATGGGCGTCGCTCCATCGGATGTGGTCGCGCCGTCGGACCTTTTCCCGGATCTCTTTCGCTACCAGGCCGTGAAGTGCGCGGCGATCGGGCAGGATGGGCGACTTCCGTACGATGACGACTCCGTCGATGTTGCGTGCAGCCTCGAGGTCGTCGAGCATCTCGAGGACCAGTTCGCGTTCGCGCGCGAGCTCCATCGCATCGTGAAACCCGGTGGCATCGCTGTCATCAGCACGCCGAATGTTCTCAATCTGAATTCCCGATGGCGGAATCTTCATTCGGGGTTCGCGGTATTGTTCGATCCGCTGCTGCTCTCGAGCAACGATCCAGTACATACCTCCGGCCACATCCATCCCGTTTCCTACTATTATCTGGCCTATCAGCTTCGTCGTGCGGGCTTCATCGACACGACTGTGAGATATGATCGATTCAAAACATCAGCCCGAATGCTCGCCGTTTTCCTCGCGCCGTTCGTCTACTGCGGCAATTTCCTGCTGCGGCGAAGGCTGGCCGGGCGCAAGCCTGACGTGGCGCGTGAAAATGCCCGGATACTCGATGATCTGTGGTCATTCGGCATGATGACCTCCCGCAGCATAGTCGTAATCGCGACCAAGGGGACCAGTGCCGGCCATGCCTGATTCCGCGGTGGAACACTTCTGGCACCATAGCCCCCAACTATGAATAGAAAGATCTGGCAGGCAGCTCCTGGCTTCATGCTCCTGGCAGCAATACCGTTGCTCCCTGCCGCGGGGCAGAACGTCGTGCGCGTCATTCCCGGCGAGGAGTACGAGGCAGGCGCGATGAGGAAGAAGCTCCTCGGCGAAGGATGGCGGGATCTCTGGACCACCAGGATCGCGGTTCCGGTCTTCGACATCGGAACCTACGCGGGGGGATTGAAGGTTACGAAGCGCGGCGGGGGACATCAGACGAAGACTCTTCGATTCGCGACGAATGATGGCCGCGAGATTCTGTTCAGGTCGGTGAACAAGTATCCCGTCGGCCAGGCCATGCCCGAGCCGATTCAGCACAGCCTTCTCGGGGACATCATCCAGGATCAGGTGAGCTCGCTTTTTCCCGCGAGTGCGTTGCTCGTTCCCGCTTTTCTCGATGCGAGCAGAGTGCTTCATGTGTACCCGCGGCTTTACGTGATGCCGGACGATCCGCGGCTCGGCGAATTCAGAAAGGATTTCGCCGGAATGCTCGGCACGGTCGAGCTGAGCCCGCAGGAAGACGACAACGACGAACCGGGATTCGCGGATTCGAGGAAGATCAAGAGCTCCGAGAAGTTTCTGGAGGATGTCGAGGCGAGTCGTGTTCATCATCTCGACGAGCGCGAGTTGTTCGCGGTGCGGCTCATTGATTTTCTCGTGAACGACAACGATCGCACGACTGACAACATGCGCTTTGCGCGGTACGGAACGGACAGCGCGTATACCTGGCGGCCGCTGCCACGTGACCGCGATCGCGCATTTTCCGACGCGGGCGGACTGCTCGTCAAGTATCTCATCCATCCCGTCTATCCCAAGCTCGTGTCATTCGGTCCGAAGTATGATTTCGAGGGCCTGGTGTTCGAGAGCTACAACATCGACCGCCGGCTTCTGCAGCGGATCACCCGGCGGGATGCCGAGGAGGTCGCGCTTCACGTTCAGCGCGCGATCGACAACTCGGTGATCGAAAAAGCGATCAGCGCGATGCCGGCGGAGTGGCGTGCGCGGACGGATGCAGTGCAGAAGCTCCGAACTAACCTGCGCGCGCGTCGCGACAGGATTCCCGAAGTTGCGCGCGACTTCTATTACTGGCTGGCCAGCGAAGTGGATCTTCACGGCACGGACCAGAAAGAGCGCGCGATCGTCGAGCGGCATCGTGATGGAAGCATTACCGTGACGGTCCGCGGAAAGGGAGAGTCGCCTTCGGCCCGGCCTTTCATCGAGCGCACGTTCGTTCCCGAAGAGACGAACGAGGTGCGCGTGTATCTTCACGGCGGTGACGATGTCGGCATCGTTCGCGGAGCGTCCGAAGGGGCGATCACGGTGCGTCTCATCGGTGGGGGCGATGACGATTTCCTCGCTGATTCAGCAGGTGGCGGCGCAACGCGGTTCTACGATGAGAAGGGAAAGAACGAGTACGTTCGAAGGGACGGCACACGAGTGAGCGAGAAGAACTGGAAGACGCCGCGCCAGGGAGGTGGAATCCGGTTCGATGCTCCGTGGCGTCCCGACTGGGGCAAGAGCTCCGGGTTTGGTCCGACGTTCGACTTCGTCGAGGGCGGCGGGCTCGTCATAGGCGGCGGCCCGCGCTACTTCTCGTACGGATTCCGCAGGCTGCCGCACAAATGGAAAGCCGGGGCGAACGTTCTTTTCGGAACGGGCAATGGCTTGCCGGGTGCGAACGCGTACGCGGATTATCGCTTCGAGAACTCGCCGCTGATGTTTCTTTTCGACGCGCGCGCAACCCGGTATGAGTCGTTCCGGTTTTTCGGGTATGGCAACAATACTCCGAAGCTCTCGAGAAGCCGCTCGATCGTCGAGCAGGATCTGGTCGCGATCGAGCCTCAGCTCGCATGGCAGATCGGATGGAGGTCCCGCGAGAATCTGAATACCGGATTTTCGAAGGACAGCGCGAAGTCCGAAAACAAGCTTCGTCCGCTGGTCGGTACGATACAGGCTGGACCTGTGTTCTACTGGAATGATGCGAAGGCGGCGGCCGGCAGTGCGCCGGGGTTTCTAACCGGAGCGGACATGACCCGCGCGGGATTGAGCGCGGCACTCGATCTCGACCAGACCACGAGCGGCCCCGCGATACGCGGCTTCACTTTCAAGTCCGAGGCGTTGTTGATGCCGCCCATTTTCGACGTCGACGAAACTGCTGCAACGGTTCGAGGGGCGGTGGCCACCTACCTGCCGATAATGAGTGACGGGTTGCATCTTGCAGCTCGCGTTGGCGGAGCATCGTCGTGGGGAGACGTTGCCGTGCAGGACGCGCCGTACATCGGCGGGCGCTCGTCGGTGCGCGGGTTCTCGTCACGCAGATTCATCGGCGACAGGACGGCGTTCGGGTCAGTCGAGCTCAGGATGCCGCTCACCGGTACTGTCCCGCTTCTGATCAACTGGAAGCCCGGTGTTTTCGTTCTCGCTGATGCAGGTCGCGTCTGGCTCGACGGTGACAGTCCCGGCGGATGGCATGCAGGCATTGGTGCAGGCGTGTGGATCTCGGCGCTGGGACAGACGTTCAGCGCGGCATTCGCACATGGAGACGGTAATCGCTTTTATCTGACGAAAGGAATGTCATTCTGATGCGCAGGCAACTCGTTCGCGCCACTCTGTTTCTTCTCGCCGTGGTCACGCTCGACGCGTGCGCCAGAAAAATCCACATCAAGGATCTCGAGCCGGAGGAAATTGAGACCACTCTGTTTCTCATCGGCGATGCCGGCGAGCCCGATCCGCGCAACAATTCATTCGTCCTCGACTCACTGAAACGACAGGCCGCGGAAGCACCGGGCCGTGCCGTGATCGTGTTCCTGGGCGATAACGTCTATCCCAACGGCGTGCCCATCGACAGCTCGTTGACGTGGCCCGATGCGAGGCGGAGACTCGAGGCTCAAGTCAATGCCGTACCGCCTGGAGCGAGAGGGATTTTCATACCGGGCAATCACGACTGGCAGCAAAGCGGACCGTACGGGCTTTACTCCGTTCGGCTCCAGGAGCGGATGATCGCCGGTTTCGCCGCAGGCCGCGACATCAGGATGCTCCCCGGAAACGGCTGCCCCGGCCCCGCTGCATTCGAGGTCGGGAGACTTCGCTTCATCGCCCTCGACACGCAATGGTGGCTCCACGATTTCATCGTTCGCGATGCTCAGTCCACCTGCAACACAACTGTACGCGGAGTCACTGCCGCGCTTCGCGAGCTGATACGAACGACAGCCGACGGCCGTGTCGCCATCGTCGCCGGTCATCACCCGATGATGACGGGCGGAGAGCATGGTGGCTACTGCGGAATCACCGGCCCGTTCCGCCGCCTTGGCGGCAACAGTCAGGATATCCTGTCGTCGCTGAATAGGACGATGCGTGACTCACTGGAGAGCGCGTTCAAGGTCAAGCCGCCGCTGATGTATGCGGCCGGTCACGATCACAACCTGCAGGTGATGAAGGGTGCGCCCAATGCGCAATACTTCGTCGTCAGCGGCGCAGGATCGCAGGCAAAGGCGGCATGCGCGGTTTACATGCGGGAGAGCTACTACGTGAGCCAGCATCGCACCGGATTCATGCGGGTAGACATTCTCAGGAACAAGGGCGTGCTCCTCAGCGTATTCGATTATTCGGGTGCGGGCGTTCCAGGCGCGAGCTTCTCACGCTGGCTGGAGGTAAGATGAAATCGGTCGTGAGACTCACCGCGCTCGCATTGGTGACGCTCGTGCCAGTGATCGCCAGCGCACAGGCGACGGAGGCCGAGATCGCCACGCTCCGTTTGCTCGCTGTTCCCAACACTGCTCTTCCGCCGCTGTCGCTTCCGATGCCTGCGAGCAGAAACCACAACTATTTCATCGGGCGATTTCAGGTCGGATACAGAAAGGGACCAAGCGGAGACCGGATGCCGGCATTCGCAGGCGGTGTCGATTTTCAGTATCGCGGTGGCTCGATCGTGGGAATAACCGGTGGAATGCAGCGTCGTGATTGCGGCATTCCCGGAACCGATTGCGGAACTCATCCGCTTTTCGGGGTTCGATCGCAGATCAATCTGACGACAGGCGGGTCCATCTTCGCTGGTTTGCTTCACGACAACAGCGCGACCAGCACACTCGGCACGGAGTTCGGTTTCGGTTATGCGCCACGGTATTCAGGCGACAGGAATGCGTGCGCAATCGACTTCGGCGTTCCCTTCTCCGTTGCGAAGCGCCGTCAGCGCCCGCGGCTTGTCGGTTATCTCAGTCCGGGAATTATCTGGGACTTCAATTGCGGTTCGCACGGTCCCGGATCGACGAAGACGTACAAGACCGATTTCGGCCTCGCTCTTCAGCAGGTGGGAAATCGTTCGTTCGATATTTATTTCGGAATGCAGAAGCTCTTTCGCGGCCGGACCGGTTTCCAGACAGGCTTGAGCTTCTCGTACGTTCGGCTCCCGTGATTCCCGGCCTAGAGCATTGTCACGGAGCCACGAAGTCACGGAGGGATCACGGAACTGCTTCTTGATTTTTGTTGAACTGCGTAACAGCGCTTTTACGTCGTTCAACAATTACAAAGGTAGTTAACGCAGTTTCTGTGTATTCTGTGTTCACTTTATGAGGAGCAGTTAATCCGCACTCCTCCGTGATGCCTCCGTGACTCCGTGGCTCCGTGACAATGCTCTAAGCTCAGGCCACGATGATCCTACCTTGAAGCGTTGAGCTTCGCCTCCTCAGCGACCCGCTTCTCCTGTTCGCGAAGCTCGGGCGTGAGATTGTCACCGAAATCCTCTGTCTCGAACACCTGACGAATCTCGACCACGTCACCATCCTCGAAGGGCGCGCGCTTCAGCCACTCCACCGCCTCGTCCATCGACCGAACCTGCCAGAGCCAGAAGCCCGCGATGAGCTCCTTCGACTCCGCAAAAGGACCGTCGATGACCTCGCGCTTGCTTCCGTCGAATCGAACACGCTTTCCATTCGCGCTGGCGTGAAGTCCCTCACCCGCGAGCATCACGCCCGCCTTCACCAGCTCCTCATTGTACTTCCCCATCGCCGCCAGCATCTCCGTGCTCGGCAGCTTGCCCGCTTCGGACTCCCCGGTGGCCTTCACTATCACCATTACTCGCATTTGTCGGATCCTCTCATGTCAGTTCAGGAGCTGGCTCATCCACGCTCTACTCATACGTCGAACAACTCGGGGCAAAATCGACAAAACCACGAAAAAAATATTCCCCTTGACGCTGTGTAACCTCTAGGTTACACTGGTGATGTCACCTAAAGGTTACTTCACCCGGAGCATCGAATGCAGTCCAAATCACCCGTAGAACTCGCAGACCAGGTTTCCCGCAAACGCGCAATCGCCGTCGCGCTTGCTGCAGGCGTATTCCTCGTGATCCAGGTCGTCACCCGGCCGGTATTCAACAGCGAGCCCGATACCGCGCATCTCTCGCGCCTCATCATGTGGGCGCTCAACGCCGCAGCGCTTCTGCTCCTTCTGTACACCGGCGGCGGACTGATTCAGAAGCGCGAGATTAGAGCCCTCGTGAACGATGAGGTCACACGAGCCAATTCCAGGACTGCAGTGAGCGCCGGATACTGGATAGCGATGAGCATCGCGATGGGTCTCTACGCTCTCGCGGGCTACAGAACCATGACGGCTCGCGAAGCGATCTACCTCATCGTCACGCCGAGCGTAGGCATTGCGCTTCTCGTGTTCTCATGGCTGGAGCTTCGCGCGCACAGCGATGCCTGAGCATCTGAAGAATCACCTCCGCGAGGAGCGCGCGCGCCGCAATCTCACGCAGGCGGATCTGGCGACGATGGTGGGCGTTTCGCGGAAGACGATCAACACGGTGGAGAACGGCGTTTTCATTCCGTCCACCGTGCTGGCGCTTCGCCTCGCCCGCGCGCTCGATACGACTGTCGAAAAGCTGTTTCAGCTCATCGGCTGACCGTGAACGGATCGCGCGTCGGCACAAAGTCCACTCGCACGCCCGGAACAAGTGGACGAAGCCAGCGCGCGAATTCGGCCATGCCCGCCTGCTCCGACGCGATGTGCCCGAGCACGATCATCCCATCGATCTGGCCCGCGGAGATTGCATCGGCGACGTACTCGATCGTCTCCCACTCGTGATCCTCCCCGATGATCACAACATCGGGCGACCCTCGTTGAATCGCGTGACGATTCGCGGCAAACCCGGGAAATCCTTCGGTCAGGACCGCGCTCCTTACGACGGCGAGCGGATCACCTGATATCCGCACCGCGCGAGCGCCAAGCCTGCTTGCCAGCTGCGCCGCCAGGGCGCGGACGGTAGTCCGCGGAATGTCGAATACTTCCGCATCACCATTTCGAATTCTCGAATCCCAGTCGAGAGCGTGAATGATTCCAGCCCGGATCATATCCGGCTTCATCGCGTGCGGCGTATCGTGAAATCTCCAGATGACGAGCTTATGATCGCTGATGTATTTCTTCTTCGCCGCGAGAACCTCGTCATTCTCTGATTCGAGAACGCCGAGAGTATCACGGTGACTGTAGAACGTGGGCTCATGTGTGATGACGAGATTGTCACCGCGCTCCACCGCGCGCTTGAGCACGTCGAGCGTGGCCATCATCGTGACCGCGATGCCCGTGACACGCGCCGAGGAATCTCCGGCCTTGAACGTATCGACTGTTGGGTTGCGCGCTTCGACACCCGCGCGATCCCTGATGCGCGCGATCACCTCTCCCGCGGTCGGCGCTGATCCCTGCGCTGATGCGGCTGACGCGAGGAGTGAGAGCGGGACTGCAATCCGAAGCAATTTCTTCATGCGCAATTGTGCCCAGCCATTCGTTTCCCGGCAAGGATCCTCTCTCCGCACTTGCGCGCCATGACGCGAGCCTGCATCCTCACGCGCAATGCGCGTCGCAATCGTTGGCGGACCCGGAGTTGGAAAGAGCACGCTCGTTCGCCAGCTTGGCGATCTGTATCATCACGGATCGTACGGTGAAGGCGAGAAAGGCGTGTGGGATCCGCGCGTCCTGATGGACATCGAAGCAGGACTAAACCCGGTTGGCGTCACTGCCTACTTCGGCGATCTCTACGAGGCCAACTATCGCGATGCCGCCGACCACGATCGTCACGATCGCGTGATCTTCATCGAGGGCGCCCGAATCACGCTCGAGGCGCACATCGTCGAGTATCCCCGCGAGAGTCACGCGGCGCTTCACGAGACCATCAAGGTCGGCGACGAGTGGAAACCCGATTGCACGATCGTCCTGACATCGAGTACCGACACCATCGAAAAGCACATCAGGCTCCGCCGCCGCGCTTACGAGCAGGTGGAGAACATGGTCCGGCGATTCCGCCTGATCGACGGGGAGTTCCGCCGCCTCGCGCTCGCGGAGCCGAATGCGATTCTGCTCGATCGGGACGGCATCGAGTTTCACGAGCGCGATGGGCTTCTCACTGTAATAGAAGCCGCGGGGCTTCCGATGTTCGGGGAGATTCCATACCGGCAGATCGAAGGCTGAGCCTGTAGCTTCAGCACGGCTCGGCTAGATTGTCGGATGTCTGAAGGTGTCCTTGCCGCCGGGTCACGCGCGGGAAAGCGCGAATGGATCGGACTCGCTGTCCTCGCTTTTCCATGCTTCCTGCTCGCTGTCGACTTTACCGTCCTGCACCTCGCGGTTCCCAAGATCACCGCTGACCTGGCGCCGACAAGCGCGCAGCTCCTGTGGATCGTCGACATCTACGGCTTCTTCATCGCCAGCTCGCTCATCACGATGGGCACGCTTGGCGACCGGATCGGGCGACGAAGACTGCTCATGTTCGGCGGCGCCGCGTTCGGTGCGGCATCGGCCGTCGCCGCTTTTGCCGGCACGGCATCGACGCTGATCGTCACGCGCGCGCTGCTCGGCGTCGCAGGTGCGACGCTGATGCCGTCGACGATGGCGCTGATTCGAAACATGTTCCACGATCCCGACCAGCGGCGCATTGCGATCGCGGTCTGGATCAACTGCTTTGTCGTCGGCGGCGCGATCGGACCACTGCTCGGCGGAGTGATGCTCGAGCATTTCTGGTGGGGCTCTGTCTTTCTCCTGAACGTGCCGGTGATGATCGCACTGCTCGTTCTAGCACCGCTGCTTCTTCCCGAGTTCAAGGATCCGGGCGCAGGCACGCTCGACCTTCTGAGTGCCGCGCTTTCGCTGGTGGCGATACTCTCGGTGATCTACGGGATCAAGCGCATGGCTCAGGACGGCATCGGTGCGATTTCGATCGCTTCGATTGCTCTCGGTATCGGGCTCGGGACGATCTTCGTATTTCGGCAGCGCCGGCTCACCCATCCGTTGATAGATCTGGAGTTGTTCAAGGTTCCAGCGTTCAGCGCCGCTGTCGGAACGCAGCTTGTCGCAACGATCACATTCGGCGGACTGTACCTCCTGGTATCGCAGTATCTCCAGCTTGTGGTGGGTCTGTCGCCTCTGCACGCAGGAATTGCCCTTCTTCCCGCAACCGTCGCGGGAACGTTCGGAACGATTGCGGCTCCGCTTCTCGTCAAGAGACTTGCAGTCGGCCTCGTGATGCCGGCAGGGATGATTCTCTCGTCGGCCGGCATGGCGCTCATCGCGCTTATGAATGCTGCGTCGGGAATCGGGCTTCTCGTTGCCGCATATGTAGTCATGAGCTTCGGCGTCAACGTCGCGATGACGTTGACCACGGACACGATCATGGGTGTTGCACCGCCGGAGCGCGCCGGCGCTGCATCCGGAATCTCCGAGACAGCGGCCGAGCTTGGTGCCGCGCTCGGAATTGCGCTGCTTGGCAGCGTTTCGACTGCGTACTATCGGAGCGCGATGGGAGCTGGAATGCCGTGGATGATCCCGACGGGAGTTGCGGTCGATGCACGCGCGACGATTGGTGGGGCAATCGTATCCGCCACAAGGATCGGCGGCGAAGGCGGCGCTGAGCTGCACGCCGCTGGGAGGCGGCGCGTCGGGGGGTCGAAAAGGGCCAGGGGTGGAGGGGGCGAGGGGTGTCATCGCCTTCCTCCATTCCCGATGGGGGCGGCTCGGGTTTCGAAATCGATCACGTCCGGGTGCGCGGCCGTGTGTTGCTGCTGTGGGCTGAACGGTTGTTCGGGCGGG
>Ga0209998_10000256_pt1 | contig 17465 bp, 17 predicted proteins | sample EndophyteCoNSPM_FD_187576 | JGI IMG/M metagenome (GOLD analysis project Ga0209998, IMG submission 187576) | Arabidopsis thaliana rhizosphere microbial communities from the Joint Genome Institute, USA, that affect carbon cycling - Endophyte Co-N... | ecosystem: Host-associated > Plants > Roots >... | reverse complement strand
ACCACTTCGGCCTGTCGCGCCCCTACGTGCGGTTCAAGCCCGGCTCGCGCACCGAGCGCGAGATCGTGTGGCCGTCCACCGACTTCTCGCTCGCGCAGCCCACCGAGCTCGACCGCGACGTCATCGTGGGGGTGGCGATCGAGCCGCACCTCAAATGGCGGACCTACTGCGCGGCGGTGCTCGATCTGGCGCGGCGCTCCGGCGCCTCGCTGGTGCTCACGCTCGGCGCGCTGCTCGCGGAGGTGCCGCACACCAAACCGATTCGTCTCGTCGGCGGCTCCCACGATCCCGAGATGTCCGCGCGACTCGGGCTGCGTCCGACGCGCTACGAGGGCCCCACCGGCATCGTGGGCGTGCTGAACGTGCTCTGCCGCGACGCCAGCGTGCCCACCGCCAGCCTCTGGGCGAACGTGCCGCACTACGTGTCCGGCATCGAGAACCCGCGCGCGGCCCTGGCCCTGGTCACGCGCGTGCTGACCTTGCTCCACGCCGAGGCGGATCTGTCGGATCTCCGCGAGGCGGCCGAGCAGTTCGATCAGAACCTCAGCTCGATCGTGGCCCAGAACGCCAAGATCGCCGACTACGTCCGCAAGCTCGAGCGCCGGCACCCCGACGAGGAGGAGGAGTCGCCCGCCGCTCCCGCCCAGGACGAGCTGCCGCCCTCGGCGGATCTGGTCGCCGAGATCGAGCAGTTTCTCCGCCAGCAGCGGCCCGAAGGCTCCTAGGCTGCGCGGCTCCGCCCCGCGGGCGGACTGCCCCTCCGGCCGGCGCCTCGCAGTAGAATCGAGCGATGGTCCGCTCGACCCGGCTCGCCGCGATCCTCCTAACGCTGGTCTGCGCCCCGCCGGTGACCGTCATGGCTGCGCCGCTGGACGTGCGCATCGTGCCCGCCGCGCCGCGGCAGGGCGACGTGGTGATGCTCTTCGTGAGCGGCGCGGGGACCGCGCGTGACGTCGAGGGCAGCCTGGGTGGTCGGCCCCTCGTCTTCTTTCCCCACGGGGCCGAGTACGCCGCCCTGGCCGGGCTGGACCTCGAGACGAAGCCCGGCAAGGTGGCCTGGAGCGTCGGCGCGGTGGACGCGAGCGGGACGGCGCGAAAGGTCGCGGGCAGCGTCACCGTGAAGGCGGGCGGCTTCCCGGTGCAACGCCTCACGCTGCCCACCCCGATGGTGGACCTCGATCCGGAGGCCGAGCGGCGCGCGACCAACGAGGCCGCGCGGCTGCGCGCGCTCTATGATACGGCGTCGCCCGAGCGGCTCTGGCGGGGCGCCTTCACCCAGCCGGTTTCGAGCCGCAAGCCGGGCAGCGGGTTCGGCTCTCGCCGGGTCATCAATGGCCAGCCGAGGATGCCGCACTCGGGCATCGACTATTCGGCCGACCGTGGCACGCCGGTGGTGGCCTCCAACCGCGGGCGCGTGGCGCTGCTGGGCGAGTTCTTCTTCGCGGGGCGGCTGGTGGCGCTGGATCACGGCCTGGCCCTCTACACGCTCTACTTCCACCTCGATGGCGTGGCGGTGACCGAGGGGCAGATCGTGGAGCAGGGCCAGATCATCGGGACGGTGGGCACCACCGGCCGGTCGACCGGCCCGCATCTGCACTTCGCCGCGCAGCTCGGCCGCGCCCGCATCAACCCGCCGGATCTCTACCGGCTACCGGTCCGGGACTGACGGCCGCGATCTCCGCGGGGCGCCGCTCCGGACGTCGCGCGCGGCGGTCAGGGTCCCGGCGTCAGGCTGCCGTGCAACACGGTGACCGCGCGTCCCCCGACACGCACGCGGGTGGCGCGGCCGGTGGCCGTCGTCGCCTCGACCCGGAGGCGGCCGGGGCGCCCCAGGCCGTCGCCCTGCTCGGCGGTGAACCGCGTGCGGTCGCCGCGCACGTCGAGCGCGCCGGCCTCCAGCAGCCAGACCGCCATCGGCGAGTGCACCGAGCCGGTCGCGATGTCCTCGGGCAGGCCGTAGTGGGGAGCGAAGAATCGGCAGTGCGTGCCGGAGTCGGCGTCCACCGTCTCGCGCGAGACGCAGCAGACGCCGCGCGCCTTCTGTCCGCTGCGGAGGGCGGCCAGGCGGCTCATGTCGGGCTGGAGCGCGCGGAGCGTCGCGAGATCGCGCAGGGGCAGCAGGAGGTCCCCGTCGGACGTCGCGGCCGGCCGGGCCCAGCCGGCGAGCCCGGCGCGAGGGAGCCCGATGGCGTCCAGGATCTGGATCACGTCGTGGTCGGGCACCGTGCAGGCGGGCAGGGGCGGCTCGAGCCACATGAGCGCGGGCCCCTTGCCCCGCTCGATCTCCACGCGGAGCCGGCCGGCCGGGGTGTCGAACGTCACCCGGGCGCCGGGCACGCGGCCCGCCTCCACCAGCGCGTGGGTCGCGCACAGGGCGGTGTGGCCCGAGTAGGCGACCGGGCGCTTCGGGGTGAACATGCGGAGCCGCCAGTCCGCGTCGGCGCCCCGCGGCGCGGACACGAAGGCGGTGCCGGGCACGAGCATCTCGCCGGCGATGCGCTGCATGGCGGCCTCGTCGAGGTGCTCGGCGTCCAGGACGGCGGCCGCCGGATTGCCCGCGAACGGCTGCGTGGTGAAGATGTCGGCCTGGATGACCGGGATCGGCGCGATCACGGTCGGATGCGCGCGCGCAGCCGCCGCGCCTGGCGCCCGAGCGCGCGCGTGGACCACACCGTGCCGAGCGAGTGCGCCATCAGACCGTAGACCGCGACGCGCGGCACCTTGAGCGTCACCGCGGGATCGAGCCAGCCCGGCGTGGCGGCCAGCCGGTCGAGCGTTCGCAGCCCGATGAGCAGCGGCCAGGCGCAGGCCAGGCGCATGCGCGCCTCCCGGCGCGGGATCGCGAACGTGTACTGCCAGCCCGCCTCGTAGTGATCGAGCGCGCGGTTGAGCCATTCCATCAGGAGCGGGCGCACCGCGGCGTCGCGCGCCGGGTCGAGCAGGTCGCGCGGCTCGAGCCCGAGGCGGGCCAGGTCCTGGCGGGGCAGGTAGCAGCGGCCCTGACGCAGGTCCCGCGGCAGGTCGCGCAGCACGTTGGTGAGCTGGAGCCCTTTGCCGAGCCGCACGCCGAGCGCGCGCATGCGGGGCAGGTCCCAGCGACGCAGGCGCGGGCGATGGGCCACGTGCACCTCGGTCCAGAACTCGCCCACGCAGCCCGCCACCAGATAGGTGTAACGATCGAGATCCTCCGCGGTCTCCAGCGCGGCCAGCTTGCCCTCGTCCTCGCCCGGGAAGACACGCAGGTCCTGGATCTGGCCCTCGATGATCGTGGAGAGCACCGCGCGGACCCGACCGCGATCGGGTCCGGGCAGCGCGCGAAAGGCGGTCAGGCACTCGGGCAGCCGCTCCAGCAGCGAGCGCTCGGATGCGAGTGTCTGGGACCCGGCGGTGGCGCCCGCCACCGCGGCGACCGAGCCGCCGCCGTCGTCGAGCGCCGCGCGCAGGCGCTCGAGATGCCCGATACGCGCGGCGCGCTCGATCAGACGGGTGTCGGCGATGGTGTCGGAGGCACGCGCGAGCAGGTAGGCGAGGCCGATGGTCGGGCGCACCGCCTTCGGCAGGACCGCGACGGAGAGGTAGAAGGATCGGCTCACCCGCCGGAGGAGGGCGGTCGTGAGTTCGCCGCCCGCCACGGCGACTAGTCGAGATCCAGCGGATTCAGGGGACGGCCCGGCATGTCCTTGGCCTTCTTCACCCCCTCCTGGAACATCTTGTCCAGGACCTGCGCCTTCTTCTCCTGGGCTTTCAGCTCGTCCTTGAAGCGCTCGGCCCGGCGCTGCGCCGCCCCCTTCAGCGAGCTGAGCGCGTCGTCGAGGCCGATGCCCGACTTGGGCCGGGGCGGCGCTTCGTGAGCGATGACCGCCTCGAGCGACGGATCGATGGTGAGGCGGCCGTTGCAGCCGGGGCACGTGACGGTGAACGTGGCCATGGCCCCGAGGGTATCAGAAAAGGACCCTCAGCGGCGCGAGCGGCGGGCCTCCGCGTCGAAGCCGGGCAGGATCGCCTTGAAGAAGGCGTTCTGCACGAGCCCGACGACCGTGTCGATGATGCTGGTGTTGGGGTTGTCGAGTCGGCCCGAGATGTCCACCTTCGTGGCGACCTCATCACGCGGGCGGTTCTCCAGCATCTTGGAGACCTTGCCGACCACCGCCTCGTAGGCCTTCCGCACCACGCTCTTGTCCCGGTCCTGCGATGGGTCGTAGACCTGCATGTCCTGGAAGAGCGGCTTGACGTAGCCGGAGATCTGCCGGTTCTTGGCGTGGAGCTCGGTGTAGAGGGAGAAGCGGCCGGCCACCACGTCGAACTTCCCGTGCGCGCGGAGGAGGTCGTTCATGGTGCGCAGATCGGCCTCGTCGATCTGCACCGCCATGTCGAAGTCGGGTCCGGGTCGGGTCGGCAAGAGCTTGAAGCTCAGGCTGGCCGGCCCCGAGTTCATGAATTTCCCATGCACCTCGGCCACCGCGGTCTCTCCGGTGGGCAGGCTGCTGAGGTTCGTCAACGACGCGTTGGTGTCCGCAATGAACACGCGATAGACCGGGCTGGCCGTCTTGTTCACGAACCCGACGTTGCTCTTCACGATGTCGAGCCGGTCCACCCGGACCTGCACGCCCGGGGCCTGTGACTCGTCGACGGCCGCAAGCGCCTCCTTGGCGGCGGTCTGGGGGGCGGCGGTCTTGGGGGCGGCGGTCTTGGGGACGTCCGCCTTGGCGGCCGTCTGGACGTAGTCCAGGTGGATGCTGTCCACCGTCGCGTTCCAGAGCTTGACCGACTTGTACGCGGGCGAGATCTCCACCTCCCCATTGGCGGAGAGGGCGCCCTTGTCGATCGTCACGTTGTAGCGGCTGGTGATCGGCTTGAAGTAGTCGAGGCCGACGGAGTCGAGCGCGATGTCGGCCATGAACGCGGCGTGCGGCTCGGCGAGGAAATCGGCCCAGCCCTCCGCCGAGATCGACCCCGTATCGAAGATGCGGGCGGTGAGCGTCATCGGCGACGGATAGACGCCCTCCTCGGAGCGGACGTTGCGGATGTTGGACGCCGTCACGTCCAGCTCGTAGACGCGCAGTGGCTTGAAGGGGCCGTTGTCCTGGTAGGTGATGTCGCCCTGGCTGATGCGCAGCTCGTTGATCTTCAACGGATAGATCGCCTGCAGCGCATCCTGCCAGCCCTTGTCCTTGACCGGGGTGGGGTCGTCGATCTCGGCTCGGGCCTGGGGCAGATTCAGGAAGACGACCGGGTGGTCGATCAGGATGTCGCCGACCACCTTGCCGGAGAGCAGCGCCTTCCAGTGCACGCTCGCGTAGAGGCGGTCGATCTTGGCCACCGGGGGATCCGGATACTGGTTCTGCACCACCGTGGTGTCGCGCAGATCCAGCGAGAAGTTGAGCGGGCTGAAGTGCAGGCGGCCGATCGTAACCGTGTAGCCCTTCAGGCTCGCGTTCATCTTCGCCTCGGTGTAGCGACGGAGGGGCTCGTCGATGAAGAACAGCGCGACCACCGAGGCGATCAGCAGCAGCGCGACGAGGGCGCCCGCGGCGACGATCCACCGCCGCGTCGTCATCCTGGACCACCAGCCCGGCCACCTCATGCAGTCGGGAATAGCAAGGCTCGTGCCCGCCGCCGGAAGCCTTCGGGAGGAGGCCGCGCGCACGTTGTCGAGGAGTTTCGACCGGGAACTTCTGACTACGTGTGAAGGGGAAGGTCGGCGAATGCCGGCTCCGCGCGGCGCTTGCCTTTGCGCCGCCGCACGCGGCGCTTCAGGTGATCGGTGGCACAGGAGTTGTAGCCTGACTCGGCGCATGGCCAGCCAATCGGAGACGCGTGTGCTCAAGATCGGGATCTCGGGCTCGTACGGCGGCCTGAACCTGGGCGACGAGGCGATCTTACAGTCGATCGTGACGCAGCTACGCGCGGCCGCCCCGTGCGAGGTCACCGTCTTCTCCCGTGACGCCAAGGACACCGCGGCGCGGCACAAGGTGGAGCGCAGCATCCCGGTGCGGGATCTCTCGCGCGACGAAGTGTTGCCCGAGGTCGTCGAACTCGACCTGTTCATCCTGGGGGGCGGCGGCATCCTCTACGACGAGGCCGCGGCGGTGTACCTCCGTGAGGTCGCGATGGCCCAGGAGCACCACGTGCCGGTGCTGGTCTACGCGGTGAGCGCCGGTCCGCTCCACGACGCGGCAGCGCGGACGCTCGTCCGCGACACCCTGAGCCGCGCCGACGCGGTCACGGTGCGCGAGCGGCGCGCCCGCCAGCTGCTAGAGGAGGTGGGCGTCCGCGACATCGAAGTGACCGCCGATCCCGCGTTCCTGCTCGAGCCCGAGCCGCTGCCCACCGATGCGCTCCATCGCGAAGGGCTGAACGAGCACCGGCGGCTGATCGGGCTGTCGGTGCGCGAGCCCGGCTCGGCCGCGCCCGATATCGACGAGACCCACTACCACGCGCTCCTCGCCAATGCGGCCGACTACATGGTGGACCGGCTCGAGGCCGATCTGGTCTTCGTGCCGATGGAGCCCCGGCGCAAGGACACCCAGCACTCGCACGCGGTCGTCTCCAAGATGGCGTACGCGCATCGGGCCACGGTTCTGAAGGGCGAGTACACGTCGGGCCAGCTCCTGTCCCTGATGGGGCACTTCGACTTCGCGGTGGGCATGCGGCTGCACTTCTTGATCTTCGCGGCGCTGAACCGGGTGCCGTTCGTGGCCCTGCCCTACTCGAGCAAGGTGGCCGGCTTCCTCGAGGATCTCGACATCGCGATGCCCCCGCTCAAGCACGTCAATGCGGGCCAGCTCATCGCCTACATCGACCGCTGGTGGGACCTGCGTCGGAACCTCCAGGCGCGTCTCGAGAAAGCGGTGCCCGAGATCCAGGCGCGCGCGCGGCGCACCAACGAGATCGCCCTGCAGCTGCTCGACGGCCAGCGCCGGCGCCGGGACCCGGAGGGCGGCCGCGGACCCGGAGCCTGAGCGCGATGCCTCCGCTCGTGCGTCCGAAGGACCCCGAGACCATCACCCTGGCGCCCCGCACCGCCACCATCGCCGCGCACTGCGACGTCCTGGTGGTGGGCGGCGGCCCGGCCGGGCTCGGGGCGGCCCTGGGCGCGGCGGGAGCGGGCGCGGAGGTGGTGCTGGTCGAGCGGCACGCCTTCCTGGGCGGCAACGCCACCGCCGCGCTCGTGATGCCGCTGATGTCGTTTCACACGCAGCGCGGCGCACCCGCCCCGGGCGCCGCCGCGGACCTGCTGCCGCAAGACCACGGACCGGGCGAGCCGGTGGTGAAAGGCGTGCTGCGGCGCTTGCTCGAGCGCCTTCACGGGGCGGGCGGCTCGCTGCGGCCGTCGGAGCAGACCGGATTCGTGGTGCCGTTCGATCCGGAGATCTTCAAGCTGGTGGCGCTGGATCTCCTGGACGAGGCGGGGGTGCACGTGCTCCTGCACGCGCTCGCCACGGGAGTCATCGGCGCCCCGCGCCCGGACGGCGTGGTGTTCGAGACCAAGTCCGGGCCGATCGTGATCATGGCCCGCGCGGTGGTGGACGCCACCGGCGACGGCGACATCGCGGCCCTGTCCGGGGCGCCGTTCGAGATCGGCCGCGAGGGCGACGACCTGGTCCAGCCCATGACCCTGATGTTCCGCATGGTGGAGTTCGAGCGCACCGCGTTCGCCGCCTACCGGCAGGCCCACCCGGACCAGTGGCGCGGCGTCCACGGGCTGTGGGATCTGGTCCGGCAGGCGAGCGCGACCGGTGAGCTGAGTCTGGCCCGCGAGGACATCCTGTTCTTCGGCACGCCGCACGAGCGCGAGCTGTCGGTCAACAGCACGCGCGTCACCGGCGTCCTCGGCACCAGCGTGTGGGATCTCACCCGCGCCGAGTGGCAGGCGCGGCGGCAGATGCGGCAGATCGCCGCGTTCCTCCGGAAGTACGTGCCCGGCTTCGAGCGGTCGTACGTGGCCCAGAGCGGGGTCACCATCGGGGTGCGCGAGACGCGGCGGGTCACCGGCGACTACGCGCTGACCGCGCAGGACATCCTGGGCGCCCACAAGTTCGACGACGCGATCGCCCGCGGGACCTATCCGATCGATATCCACAATCCCCAGGGCAAGGGAACGCTTCTGATGCGCCTGCCGCCCGGCGACTGGTACGACATCCCGCTCCGGTGTCTGCTGCCGCAGCGCGTGGATCGGCTGGCGGTGGCGGGCCGGTGCATCTCGGGCACGCACGAGGCGCACTCGTCGTATCGGGTCATGCCGATCGCGATGGCCACCGGTCAGGCCGCCGGAGTCAGCGCGGCGCTGGCCGCGCGCGAGAGCAAGGCGATGCGCGACGTGCCCGCGGACGACGTGCGCGGCGAGCTGCGGCGCCAGGGCGCCGAGGTCTGATCGCGCGGCCGGGTTCTACCGGGTAGGAGCTACCGCCGGGAACGCAGCCGGACCGTCGATCGCGGAAATCCCTGGCTGATGACCGCGAAACCTTCTCGATTTCGCGGCACGTCCCTTGCGTTTGTGACCAGGTGAGCCGCTCGACGCGGTCTCGCGGCCAACTGCACCCAAACTTCAAGGAGAAGAACCGTCATGAACAAGGACATCGCGGCTGGCAAGTGGAAGGAGATGAAGGGGAAGGTGAAGGAGCAGTGGGGCAAGCTCACCGACGACGAGCTCGACCAGGCCGAAGGCCGGGCCGATCAGATGGTCGGACTGCTCCAGCAGCGCTACGGCTACACCAAGGACCGGGCGCAGGAGGAGTACGATCGTTTCATGACCGACTACGAGCAGCCCGCGGTACGCCGGTAGCCCTCGCGCCTCTCCCTCTCGCCTGGGGGGAGAGGGCAGGGTGAGGGCAAGAGGGTGAGGGGCAGTGGCGACGGCGCCTTCGGGCGCCGTCGTTTCACTTCGTCACAGCGCGAGGTATTGCTGGCGCACGGCGTCGTTGTCGCGGAACTCGCGCGCGGTGCCGTCGAAGCGGATGTGACCCTTCTCCAACACGTAGACCCGGTCGGCCAGGTCGAGCGAAAACGCGATGTTCTGCTCGGCCAGCAGGATCGTCAGCCCCTCCGTCTTCAGACGGGCGATCTGCTCCTTGAGGTGCTCGACCACGAGCGGCGCCAGGCCCTCGGACGGCTCGTCGAGCAGCAACAGCTCGGGGTTGCCCATGAGGGTGCGCGCGATGGTCAGCATCTGCTGCTCGCCACCCGAGAGGAAGCCGCCCTGGCGGTTCATCAGCTCGCGCAGCTTCGGGAACAGATCGAATACACGCTCCACCGTCCAGCCGCCGCCGTTCCGTCCGCCGCGGCTCGCCACGTCGAGGTTTTCCCACACCGTGAGGTCGGCGAAGATCCGCCGGTCCTCCGGGATGAAGCCGATGCCGGCGCGCGCGATCTGGTAGGACGGGCGCCCCGCCACATCGCGTCCCTTCCACACCACGCGGCCCCGGCGCGGCGGGGTGAGCCCGATGATGCTGCGCATGGTGGTGGTCTTGCCGACGCCGTTGCGGCCGAGCAGACAGACGCACTCGCCCCGCGCGACCTGCAGGGACACGCCGAACAGGACCTGGGACAGCCCGTAGTAGGTGTAGAGGTCCTCCACGGTGAGGATGGCCTCGCGCGCCACGGCCGGACCGGCGGCCATCAGTGGCCCTCTCCCAGGTAGACCCGTCGCACCTCGGGGTCGCGTCGCACCTCGGCGGGCACGCCGTCGGCGATCACCCGCCCCTGGTGGAGCACGGTGATGCGGTGGGCGATGGAGAAGACCACCTCCATGTCGTGCTCGGTGAAGAGCAGGGTCAGCCCCCGATCCGCCGCGATCCGCTCGATGAGCCGGATGGAGTCGCGGGTCTCGGTGGCCGACATGCCCGCGGTGGGCTCGTCGAGGAGGAGGATCTCGGGTTCGAGCGCCAGCGCGATACCCAGCTCGAGCTGCTTCTGGTTGCCGTGCGAGAGGAATCCCGACGTCTCGCCCGCCTTCTCGAGCAGACCCACCGCTCCGAGCAAGCTCTCGGTCTCGTCGCGGTAGAGGCGCTCGACCGGAGTGAACAGGTTGAAGCCGCGGCCGCGGTGCGAGACGAAGGCGGCCTGGATGTTCTCGTACACGGTGAGTCGCGGGAAGATGTTGGTGCGCTGGAACGACCGGCCCATCCCGAGGCGGCAGAGATCGTGCGGGGCGATGCCGGTGACGTCCCGCTCCTTGAACACCACGCGCCCGCCGTCCGGCCGCAGGTGGCCGGTGATCAGGTTGAAGAGCGTGGTCTTGCCCGCCCCGTTGGGCCCGATGATCGCGCTGATCGAGCCCTGCGGCACCGTGAACGAGACGCCGCCCACCGCCGCGAAGCCGTCGAAGCTCTTGCTGATCTTGCTGACCTCAAGCACCGGCGGGCCTCCGCTGCAGGCGCCGCCAGAGCGCGATGACCGCGCCGGCGAGCCCGCCCGGGAACACGAAGAGCAGGATCACCAGGATGCTGCCCAGGATGAGCGGCCAGTACTGGGTATAGGACACGATCTGCTGGTTGAGCCAGATCAAGGCCAGGGCGCCGACCGCGGGCCCCCAGAACGTGCCCATGCCGCCCAGCAGCGTCATGATCAGCACCTCGGACGACTTCGTCCAGTACGCGAAGTCGGGGAAGACTCCGCGGTTGAAGATTCCAAACAACCCGCCGGCCAGGCCCGCGAAGATGCCCGCGATGACGAAGGCGGCCAGCTCGTAGCGGCGCACGTTGACCCCGATGAACTCGGCGCGCTCCGCGTTCTCGCGGATGGTGGTCAACATGCGGCCGAACGGCGAGCCCACGATGCGCCGCAGCACCCAGATGCAGAGCGCGACCATGACGAGGCAGGTGAAGTAGTAGTAGTCCGAGGTGCGGTAGCCGCCCACGAACGGCAGCACCGCAGCGAGCCGCTCGACCCAGTCGAAGCTCGGGTAGGGGATCTCCGGCATGCCCTGCTCGCCGCCGGTCACCTCGTTCCACTTGAAGCAGATGGCCCAGACGATCTGGGCGAAGGCCAGCGTGAGCATCGCGAAGTAGATGCGGGTGAGGCGCACGCAGAAGAAGCCGAAGACGAGCGCGCACAGGCCGGCCACCACGCCCGCGGCCGGGAACGCGATCAGGAACGGCACGCCGAGCTTCTTCATGAGCAGGCCGGTGGCGTAGGCGCCGATGCCGAAGTAGGCCGCGTGGCCGAAGGACACCAGGCCGGTGTAGCCCACCAGCAGGTTGAGGCTGGTCGCGAACAGGGCCCAGATGACCACGTCGTTGGCCAGGAAGGTGTAGAAGCGGGAGCCGACGGTGGGCACGAAGAACGCGGCGGCGAGCACGAGAAGGGGCCAGGGGAAGCGGCGCGCTCGTGAAGGCACTAGTTTGTATTGGGGGGGAGCGGCGCCGCTCCTCCCCCAAGCCCCCGCACCACATTCGGCATTGCCCGGTTCCTGGTCATTCTTGTCGCTCATTTCAGGGGACGGCCGAGGAGGCCCCAGGGGCGGACGATCAGGACGGCGGCCATCAGGGCGAACACCGAGAAGATCGAGAAGCGCGGGAAGAACAGGATACCGAAGGAGAGCACCTGCCCGTAGATGAGGGCGCCCAGGAACGTGCCCCAGAAGGAGCCGAGCCCGCCGATCACCACCACCACGAAGGCTTCCACGATGACTTCGGTGTCCATGCCGGGCGTGGTGGCCCGCATCGGCGCGATCAGGGCGCCGCCGAGGCCGCCCAGGAACGACGCGAGCACGAACACCCAGGTGTAGAGCCCGTCCACGTTGACCCCGAGCGCGCCGAGGGTCTCGCGGTCGAGCGCGGCCGCGCGGATGAACCGGCCCACCCGGGTGCGCTGCAGCACGAACCAGAAGGCGAGCGCGATGGCCGGGCCCAGGAGCAGGATGAACAGGTTGTAGTGCGGAATGGTGGCCCCGAACAGATGGAAGGCTCCGGTCAGCTCCGGCGGCCGGCTCACCGACTTCTGCTGCGTCCCCCAGATGATCTTGGCGCAGTCGCTCAGGATCAGCACGAGCGCGTAGGTGAAGAGCAGCTGGTACAGCTCCTCCTTGCCGTACAGATGGCGGAAGAGAAACCGCTCCACCAGGCCGCCGAGGATCGCGACGGCGGTGGCGGCGCCCAGCGCGGCCAGCCAGAAGCGCCCGGGCCCGACGCCGATCCACTGCACCAGCTGGAAGGCGCTGTAGGCCCCCAGCATGTAGAAGGTGCCGTGCGCGAAGTTCAGCACGCGCAGGACGCCGAAGATGAGCGAGAGGCCGGAGGCGATGAGGAACAGGAACATCGCGGCGGTGAGACCGCTCAGGCTCTGCGCGAAGACGAACGACGGATCCGGCATCGGGGAACCCCCTCACCCCGCCCTCTCCTCTCGACGGCCAGAGGGAATCGAGCGCAACCGCGACGCTACCCTCTCGCCTCGGGGGAGAGGGCAGGGTGAGGGGAGAGCGCGCTAGTCCATGAACTTGGTCGGGTCCAGGTACTCGACCGGCTTCATGATCGGGAACGGATACTTGGGATCCTTCACGGTCTTGCCGTACAGCTGGCCGCGGTTGGCCTGGTGATCTTTTTCTCGAATCGTCTGCTTGCCGATGGGCGTGTCGATCGTGAGCCCGAGCAGCGCCTTGGACACCTTGTCGGAGTCGGTGCTGCCCGCCTTCTTGATGGCCTCGACCAGGAACTGCATGCCGGTGTAGCCCTGGATGGCCCACGACGACGGGTACTCGTCCTTGAGGTACTTGGAAAGCTTGTCCGTGTACTCCTTGTGCGCCCCCGTCTCGCCCCAGTAGAACGCGTCGTAGGAGTTGCCCCAGATGCCGACCGGGTAGTCCGCGCCCATCGACTTGGTGGTCTCGGGAGAGCCCGCCTCGCCCAGGCCGATGAAGTTGTACTTCACCGCGTCGAACATGCCGAGGGCCTTGCCCTGCTTGGAGTAGGTGACGAAGAAGCCGCCCCAGATCGACGACACGATGGCCTCGGGCTTCTTGGCCATCTGCGCGTTGATGAACGGGTTGTAGTCCTGCTCGCCGAGCTTGGGCCACTGCTGGTCGACGATCTGCACGCTCGGCTTGATCTTCTTGATGTGGTCGACGAACGCCTTCGTCACGTCCTGCCCGTAGGCGTAGTCGAAGGCGATGGTGGCGATCCTGGTGACCGGCCACTTGGCCACGATCTCGGCCGCGCTGCGGCCCTCCATGGTGGTGTTGGCCGCGATCCGGAAGACGTAGGGATGCAGCTTGTCGGCGGCGGTGAGCTGGTCGGTCTTCGGGATCGGCGCGATGAAGACGACCTTGTTCTCCTTGGCCACCACCGAGACCGCCGGCCCTTCCGCGGAGGTCAGCGTGCCCATCAGGAAGTCGACGTTGTCCTTCAGGATCATCTCGCGGGCGACGCGCACCGCCTCGTTGGCGTCCGCCTTGGAGTCGCGCACGACGAGCTCGATCTTGCGGCCGAGCACGCCGCCCTTGGCGTTGATCTCCTCGACGTACATCATGGCCCCCTTGGACGCGGGCTCTCCGAAGAGCGCGGGCGGGCCCGACAGGGGCAGGGGCACGCCGACCTTGATCGGCTTCTGGGCCTCGGCGGCCATCGGGACCGCCAGGGCCACCGCCAGCAGCATCGTGAGTACGCGCAGCATCATGCCGAGCCTCCTTTGGCGACGGGAAGATTGCAGGTGACGGGAGACACCGGGCCGATCCTCACCGGGCAGGCAGGCCGGGCGTTGCGGTCCGGATCCGGAACACCGACGTCGAGGCGGTGATGAAGAGGCTCCGGTGGTCGGAGTCGCCCCACGCGAAGTTCGCCGCCGGCTCGGGCGTGTGGATGACGCCCAGGCACTCCGCCTGAGGGCTGAAGACGTGGATCCCGCCGGGCCCGCAGCAGTACACGTTGCCCTGCGAGTCGATCTTCATGCCGTCGGGCGCGCCCTTGCCCTCGCCCACCGTCTCGGCCCACACGCGCCCGCCGGAGAGCGTGCCGTCCCCTTTGACGTCGAACAGGCGGATGTGCTTGCGGGCGGTGTCGTTGACGAAGAGCTGCCGGCCGTCCCGCGAGAAGCAGAGGCCGTTGGGCCGATCGAAGTCGTCCACCAGGAGCACCGGGCTCTTCGGATCGGGCCCGACGCGGAACACGCCCTGGAATGGCAGCTCTTGAGGCCGCTTCACGCCGTAGAACTCGGCGCGGCCGTAAGGCGGATCGCTGAAGTAGATGCCGCCATCGGCGGCGCACACGATGTCGTTCGGGCTGTTCAGCTGCTTGCCTTGGAAGTGCGTGGCCAGCGGGGTGATCCGGCCGTCCGGCTCGGTCCGCGAGACCTGACTCGAGGCGTGCTCGCAGGCCAGCAGGCGGCCCTGGCGGTCCCACGTCAGGCCGTTGGATTTGTTGCACGGCTTCCGGAACGTCGTGACGCCATCCGTCGCGGACCACCGGCGCAGGTGGTCGCCCGGCATGTCGCTCCAGAGCAAGTACTGGCCGGTCGGATGCCAGAGCGGCCCTTCGGTGAACAAGCAACCGGTGGCGATCGGCTCGAACGTGACGGCTGTCCCGACGACCTGGGAGAACCGGGGGTCGCCGGCCGTGAGCGTGCTGTCAGGCATTGTTTGTTCTAATTGGGGGGGAGCGGCGTCGCTCCTCCCCCAAGCCCCCCCACCACACTGTTCATGCGGTTGGCGGCCTTTGCTGGCGCGCTCACTTCTTCGCCATGCGCTCGCCGGGCTTGCCGCCGACGTACCAGTCGGGAGGATCCACCTCCTCGAACACCACCCAGACCGCCTCCTTGGGCAGCTGGGTCACGTCGCTGATCGCGGCGGTCACGCGCTGGGCGATCTCGTCCAGCCGATCCTTGCCCCATCCCTCGTAGATGCGGATGTTCACGAACGGCATTGGACTCTCCCCGGCCCAGCGTGGTGAGAAGCGCTACGAAAGTGCGGGGAGCCTAGCACGCCGGGCCGCGGAGGGGCAAGAGCGCGGCGCGTCAGCCGACGCCGCCGCGCTCCCGGCCCCGCGCGCGAGGTCGGATCAGGCGGTGACCTGGATGCGATCGCCCGGCTTCATGACGTGCACCTTCACGCTCGGTGCGACGGTCGACACCGCTCGGCGGAACTCCTCGCCGGCCTGCACGCCCATCACCTGCGCGTTGTGGGCGTAGTGCACCGGCACCGCGTGCGAGACGCCCATCATGTGACAGGCGCGGGCCGCGTCCTGGGGGCCCATCGTGTACGGCCCGTCGCCGACGCAGAAGAAGCCCAGCTGCGGCCGGTAGCGCTCGCCGATCATCTTCATGTCGCCGAAGAGGTCGGTATCGCCGCTGGCGTACACCCGCACCCCGCCGAGCCTGCAGCAGTAGTCGCCGATGTGGTCACCATGAACCGGAGAATGACGCGGACGAACCTCCGTTCCGAAACTGCTGGCCGCCGGCGCCGGTTTCCCAGCGCCGGGTGCCGCGGCTACTGGCCCGACCCGAAGCGCTTCGCGGCCCTCAGCTCGGGCCGGTCGCCGTCGGCGGTCTTGCCGAGGGCCACCAGCAGTAAATAGTACGCGCGAGCCTTGCCGCCGTCCCCGGCCAGCTCCGCGGCGCGCGCCGCGCCGTAGAGGCCCTGGAAGCGGTTCGGCTCGACCCGCTGCGAGGCCTCGAACTCCTTGAGGGCCGCCGCCGGCTGCCCGGTCTCGAGCAGCATCTCCCCGAGCAGCTCGCGGGCCGGCTTGACCGGGCCCGGCGTCACCGGATGCTTCTCGGTGGCGTCCTCGGCGTCCGCCGCCGCGCGCATGAGCGACAGCGCTTCGTCGTTGCGGCCCTCGGCCCGGGTGATCCAGGCCACCACCGCGAGCCGCTGCACCTCGCTCTGGTGCGCCCAGTAGAGGCTCTTCGCTGCGGTGAGCGAATCGCGCAGCGCCTCGATGCGCGCGAGGTCCTGCCGGGCCCGCGCGGGGTCGCCGCTGCGAGCGGCCCCGAGGCCGCGCGCGAACCAGACGATCGACTCGGCCTGGGGGAATCGGTTCCAGGCCAGGTCGGCCGGGGTGGGCGACAACGCCGCCGCCTCGGCCCACTGGCTACGCTCGAGCGCGTAGCGCGCGGGGATGGCCGCGAGGGCGAAGGCGCCCGCGAAGTGGTCGACGTTGAGCTTCCGGGTCGCGGTGACCTCCTCCACGAGCGCTCGCGCCTCGCGGTCCCGGGCGAGCTGCATGTAGCCGTACATCATGTAGTCGTAGGCGTGCAGGCCCTCGTACGACCGCAGGCCGGTCTGCGATCCGCCGGCGGCCAGCGTGTCCGCGGCCGCCTTCGCGGAGGCGCGGTTGGTCTCGATCGACTCCTGCCAGCTCCCCACCCGCGTGAAGATGTGCGAGGGCATGTGCAGGGCGTGCGGCGCCGACGGGGCGATGCCCGCGTACCGCTTCGCGGCGGGCAGGCCCTTGGCCGCGATCGGCGGGAAGTCGTAGCTGTGGATCAGGTAGTGAGCGATCCCCGGATGATCGGGCTGCTCCGCGAACGCCTTCTCGAGGATGGCCGCCGCCTTCAGCTGGTTGGCGTAGGTCTTGTCGTTGGGATCGAGGGTGATGTTGAGCGCGAGCGCGTAGAACACCGCCGCCTCGCGATCGGCGGGATACTTCGCCGCGATCTGCTCCATCGCCCGCTCGTAGGCCAGCGCCCGGGTGCGATGGTCCACGCGATCGGCATCCTTGTAGAAGATCTCGATGGCCGCGATGTAGTCGCGCTCCCGATCGGTCTTGGCCCCCGCCGCCTTCGCCTTCTCCACCGCGGCCCCGCCCTCCTTGAGGCCGCGGGCGTTGGGCGGCCCGGCCAGCGGGTTGCCCAGCCACGACATCGCCACGCCCCACCAGGCCATGCCGCAGGCCGGATCGGCGGTGGCCACCTCGGTGAACGCGGCCACCGAGGCGTCCAGCGCGAACGAGTGCAGCAGGGCCACCGCACGATCGAACCGCGGCTGGACGGCCGCCGCGCAGGACGTCCTGAACCGCACGGTCCCGAGCCGCTCCCGGTCCTGGGCCGGGAGCGGGGTCGTGGTGGCGGTGACGAGGCCGATGACCAGCAGCGCCGACACGAGGGTCTTCATGGCGGTCCTCCTGTGCACGGGGCAAGCGCGTGGGCGAAGTGTGCATGAACCGATGTCCGGCTGGCAAATGCTATGCTGGGGCCGTGGCCGATCTCGCCAACGAGTTCTCCTGGTCGCGGACGCGCGACAACGCCTTCCAGGAGTGCCGCCGGCGCTACTACTACCAGTACTACGGCGCCTGGGGCGGCTGGGACGCCGACAGCGACCCGCTGGTCCGCCGTCTCTACGTCCTGAAGCAGCTCGCCACCCGTCAGATGTGGGCCGGCCGCCTCGTGCACGAGGCGGTCGAGCGCGTGCTGCTGGGCCTGCGCGACGGCCACGGACTCAGCGAGGCCGCCCTGATCGAGGACACCGTGCGCCAGATGCGCGCGGAGTGGAAGGGCTCGCGCGACGGCGTCTACCGCGAGAGGCCGAAGCGGCCGTC
>Ga0209998_10000255_pt1 | contig 17497 bp, 17 predicted proteins | sample EndophyteCoNSPM_FD_187576 | JGI IMG/M metagenome (GOLD analysis project Ga0209998, IMG submission 187576) | Arabidopsis thaliana rhizosphere microbial communities from the Joint Genome Institute, USA, that affect carbon cycling - Endophyte Co-N... | ecosystem: Host-associated > Plants > Roots >... | reverse complement strand
TCTCATTCCGATCGCTCGCATCACGAAAACCGTGGTCGCAGTGAGCGTGTCAACGTCACTCAACGTCAACTCACTCAAAGAGCTCGAGGCGCTCGCGCGCGAGAAGCCCGGTCAGCTGAACTGGACGACCGCAACCGGCTTCACCGATTTCGTGTTCGCCGGTTACCTGCATTCGGTCGGATTGAAGATGACTAAGGTGCCCTATAAGAACCCAGCAGGCGCCGCGACCGATCTCGCAGCCGGCGTGATCCAAGTCTACATGCCGGCCTACGCAATCGTGCGGCCGCAGGTGGAAGCCGGCAAAGTGAAGGTGCTCGCGGTTACCAATCGCGAGCGCGCGCCCGCCATTCCCGATATTCCGACCGCGGTCGAAGCAGGCTACCCGTCGCTACAATTCGACGGGCTGGTTGGACTGTTCGGTCCGCCGGGGATTGCGGACGAAGTGCGCGCCAAGATCGCGACAGGCGTCAAAGACGCGGCGGCTGATCCCGAGATCGTCAAGCGGCTGACCGCAACGGGACAAATCGTGGCCCCGGGCAACGCCACGGAGTTCGCAGCCTCGATTGCCGAGCAACGGGATCAGGTCGCGGCCGTCGCAAAATTGTTCGGAAACAAACCGGTTCAGTAATTACAGGCCGTAACGGCCCCACATCGCGCGCACTTCCAGCGCCGATATCAGGTCGTCTGCAAAGCCGGGATAACGCGCGATCGCGTCGGCAAAATTGACGCCGGGTAGCCGCCGCCCAAGCAGCGAGCGTTCGGCGGAGATGAGCGGCGTGTAAACCTTTTCGCCAAAGCGCTCGCGCAAGATCGAACGCAGATCACCCATGCGATCGGCCAGCCCGAGCTCAATCGCTTTGTCCGCCGTCCAGAACTCTCCTGAAAACAGCGCCTTGTCTGAGCCGTTGAGCTTGCCGCCGCGGCGCGTCTTCACAAGCGCGATGAAGTGCTCATGGATGTCCTTCTGGATCGACTTGATGCGCTTCACGTCGTCGGGCTTCTCTGGGAGGAACGGGTCGAGCATGACCTTGCGGTCGCCGGCCGTGTAAAGCCTGCGCTCGATGCCAAGCTTGTCCATCAATTTCGTAAAGCCGAACGTTCCGCCAACCACGCCGATAGAGCCGACGATCGAATATTGGTCGCAGATGATTTCGTCGGCCGCGCAGGCCAGCATGTAGCCGCCGGAAGCACCGACATCTTCGACGAAAGCCAGCACCGGAAGGTGCTTTTCATCGGCCAATTGCCGGATACGGCGGTAGATCAGGTGCGATTGCGAGGGCGAGCCGCCCGGGGAGTTTATGACGAGCGCCACGGCGCGCGCACGCGGCGTCTCAAAGGCGCGCTCCAGTGTCCGGGCAACCGTCGACAAAAGGACCCCCGGCCGCAACGGCGTAACCACGCCGATGACGCCGCTGAACCGCACGACCGGTACAACGGGGATATCGCTGCGGAAGCGGCGCGGCACCAGCCGCGCGAGAAATTGAAGCATGCGTTTACCTGGATTGTGCGAGGGACGAGCCTAGGGAACCTGCCATAACACTCAGATAGGTAGCTGCCACCCATTTAGTCAAAGGCTGCCGCGCGCCCATGCAGGCGCGCACGCGCCTGCCGTTTGCCAACGGTCGCAGCGCATCAAATACCGGCGACCTGCATCGAAAATGCGGGCGTTGCATATTTTTTAACTTTGGAATGCTTTTTGCACCGCGGTTGGCGTGCCACGCATTGCGACGCATTGAACGGGACGGCCCGATGGAGCCCAAGATCGCACTTTTCTTCCTTCTGATTGCCAGCGTTATTGGGCTTTCGCACCTGAACGATGAGGTTGTGGGCCGCATGCGGCGGCAACTCGGCGAGGGCCGCTGGCGCGAAATTTTGCCGCGCCGGCGCAGAGTTTAGGCAACCTCAGGCTTCTGCAAGCGGCAGCGTTTTTCCGTCGCGCATGATCGCCTCCGCAACGGGGGTTGGCCGGCCTGCTTCATCGTTGAGAACAAGTGGCGGATAGCTCTTCCGCGAAATGCCGCCTCCTTTTTCGGCACGCACCAGCACGCGGATCGGGGCGGCATCCTCCCGGGGATGCACATGCAGCACCGCTATGGCGCCGAACACCGGTTGTAACGTTTCGATGACATCGCCCAAGGCGTCCGCGCGCCAGATCAGGACCAGCACACCATTTGTCTTCAGAAGCCAGGCTGCACTGTCGACCCAACGCTTGAGCAAGCCGGCCTCGCCGGAATGCGCCAGCCGCCGTCCGGGATCGGGAGAGGCATTGTGCCGGCGCGCGTCATGAAACGGTGGGTTCATCAGCACGCGGTCGAAACTTTCCGCTGACAGGCCCACCGATTTCAGGCTCTCAGTGCTCTCCGCATCGGCGCCAAATACCGTGACACGGTCTTCCAGCCTGTTGAGCCGCGCGTTGTGTCTAGCCAACGCACAAAGTACCGGATCGATCTCGACCAGCGTCACCTTCATCTCCTGGGCGCGCGCGGCAATCGCAAAGGCGGCAGCGCCCACACCGGCACCAAGCTCGATTGTGCGCTCGGTCGCACGCGCGCACGTGGCGGCAGCGAGCAGAATGGCGTCATGGCCTACGCGATGACCGCGCAGCGGCTGGCGCACGCGCAGCCTGCCGCCGAGAATGGCATCTTCGCTGGTTTCGCTATCGGTCGTCATCGGGACGCAACTCGTGGCCCAATCCAGCGTCCTCCAAAAGCTCGCGCGCGCGAAGCTCATGCTCATCGGCGACAAGCACGCGGCGCGGCAGCACACCGAGCGAGCCCTCAAGCACGCTCATGTTTTGATCAAAGACCATCGGACGGATGCCGGCGCTTTCCAGCAACGCGACCACCGCCGACACCAGGACTGCGTCATTCGTGCGGATCAATTCACGCATGCAATTTCTGTGTGCCTCAGGGGACGGAATATCACGCTGCTGCGGCTATTGTCTGTGTCGCAGTCATGGCTGCCTTTTTTGCCCACTGCACCTCGCATCAAATTTGCGGTAGGAGCCAATCTACCGCACTTGCCGCATGAGCATAGCGTTTCTATGCTCACTTTTTCTCACTGCCGGGAGATGCATTTTGGCCGTCGTCCTTCCCTTTGAAAGCCCGAACCCGGCTTCGCTCAATCGTCTTGTCGCACTGGTGGCGCCGGACATGGAGCGTGTCAACACGACAATCCTGGCCCGCACCGGCTCTGAAGTCGCGATGATCCCGGAGGTGGCCAACCATCTTATAGCCTCCGGAGGCAAGCGGTTGCGTCCAATGCTCACCCTCGCCATGGCAAGGCTCGCGGGCTACGCCGGCGACGGCCATATCAAGTTTGCTGCAGCGGTCGAATTCATGCACACGGCGACACTGCTGCATGACGACGTTGTCGATGAAAGCAGCATGCGGCGCGGCAAAGTCGCTGCCCGGATGCTGTGGGGCAACGAAGCGAGCGTGCTCGTGGGTGATTTTCTTCTCGGCCAGGCATTCAAGATGATGGTCGAAGTCGCCAACCTGCACGCGCTCGAAATCCTTTCGTCGGCGGCCGCCGTGATCGCGGAAGGCGAAGTGATGCAACTCGGTACGGCCAAGAACACCGCCACTAACGAAGATGAGTACCTGTCCGTTATCCGCGCCAAGACCGCCGAGCTTTTCGCAGCCGCCTGCGAAGTCGGACCGGCGCTGGCCGCAAAGGAAAAGGCCGAATTGGCGGCTTGCCGGTCGTTTGGGATGAACCTCGGCATCGCATTTCAGCTCATCGACGATGCGCTCGATTACGGCGGCAAGTCGGCCAAGCTCGGCAAAAACGTCGGTGACGACTTCCGCGAGGGGAAGATTACGTTGCCGGTTGTCCTGTCGTTTCGCCGCGGCACCGAAAGCGAGCGCAAGTTCTGGAATCGAACCCTGGGTGACGGCGACATCCGTGACGGCGATCTCGACCAGGCCCTTTCATTGATGGCAAAGCATCACGCGATCGAGGATACCGTCGGACGCGCCCGACACTATGGAGCGATCGCCACCGACGCGCTTGCCTTGGTCCCGCCGTCGGACATCAAGTCGGCATTGGAAGAAGCGGTCGCATTCTGCATCGGCCGCGCGCACTGACGCGCAGGGCCGGCTACAGCGGCGAATATCCCGTTCCCGGATCACGCATCAGCTGCAGCCGGATGTTAGGGTCGGGATCCTGGCCGATGTATCTGCCGTAGTTATAGACGGGCGGCGCGCACCCATTGGGCTGCGGCGCGCGCTGCCCAGGGATCAGAAAATTCCACGAAAAGTCTTGCGGACGGTCGACGCATTGCGACCGGGTTTTGGCTTTCGTCCGGGCCAATGCAGGATCGGCGGCAACGATCACGAGCGCCGCAAACAAAAAGACCGCGCAATAAAGTCTCATGGTGCACCCCGCATTCCGCCGGTGACTATCGGAAAGCCGGCAAGTTGCGAATCGTTTCCTGCAAAACCGGCGAATTCATGTTTTCCCCGGCACGGCTCCGATCGCGGCCGCCTGAACCCACCAATTCGTGCGCTCGCCTGCGAGTCGTTGCGCCGCAGCCGCCGCCTCTTGGCGAGAGCCGAACAGCGCAAAGCATGTCGCACCTGATCCGGACATCCTCGCAAGCACACTCCCTGGCGCACTGCGAAGGGCCGCCAAGACTTCTCCGACGGCCGGCGAGCATGCGGTTGCCGCGACGGTCAGGTCGTTGTCCTGCTGTTTGAGAAGTTCGATCAATGGGCCGGTTTTCGTCGGCACGCCGGCAAGGCTTGGCCCTGACTGCGCACCCTTGAATTTTCCGAATACCTCGCGCGTAGCAAGCGCAACGCCTGGGTTCACCAGGATCGCCGGGATGGGCGGCAGATCGAGCGGCGGCGACAGCACTTCGCCGATCCCGCGCATGATGCGTGGCCGTGAATCCAGGCAGACCGGCACGTCGGCGCCGACAGACTGCGCCGCAGTCATCAGGTGGGAATCGTCGAGCGCAATTCCGTTTGCTCTCGCCAACAGCCTGAGCGCTGCCGCGGCGTCCGCCGAGCCGCCGCCGATGCCCGCGGCGACCGGAAGATTTTTTTCAAGGCGAAACCGCCCACCTTTCAGGCCGGGGATACGCCGGCGCAGTTCGACAAGCGACTTGAGCACAAGGTTGTCGTCAACCGGACCGCTCTTGCCTGCGAACGGCCCCGACATCTCCAGGCCGTCGGTCGAGCCCGGCTCAAGCGTCAGCGCGTCCGCTACATCTGCGAAGGCGACCAGGCTTTCGAGCTCGTGATAGCCGTCGGCGCGCCGGCCAAGTACGCGCAGAGTAAGGTTGATTTTGGCAAATGCCTTTTCGGACGGCAGCGCGCTCACGCCAAAAGCCTGTCGCTGCGCATCAACTAGCCGCCGTCGCCGCTCTTCTTGCCGGCTTTTGCCTGCGAGGACGTTTCTTCGGGCAGGCCGTCCTTCAGTTTTTCCTCGATCTTCGGAAGCTCTTCGGGGTCCGGCTTGAGATCACGTGCGTGTGCCCACTGGAATCTGGCCTCGAGCACGCGGCCGACTCGCCAGTATGCATCACCCAGGTGGTCGTTGATGGTCGGGTCTTCCGGCTTGAGCTCGATAGCGCGCTCGAGCTGCTTGGTCGCTTCCTCGTAGTTGCCGATCCGATAATAGGCCCATCCGAGGGAGTCGACGATGTAGCCGTCGTCCGGACGCTGCTGCACGGCCTTTTTGATCATTTCCATTCCTTCGTCCAGGTTCACGCCCTGGTCGATCCAGGAATAGCCGAGATAGTTGAGCACGTGCGGCTGATCGGGGTACAGCTCGAGCGCCTTCTTGAGATCGGCTTCCGCCTTCGGCCACTGCTTTGACCGCTCGTTGCAGATGCCGCGGAAATAGAAGAGCACCCAGTTCGCTTTTTCGGGATTGGGAACGCCGGCAACGCCCTTCGAATATACACTCGCGCACTCCGAAAATTTCTTGTGCCCGCGCAGGACGTTTCCAAGCGCCATGATGGCTTCCATGTCATCAGGACGTTGTTTGATCAGCCCTTCGAGATGCCTTTGCGCTTCGTCAGCGCGATCTAGGCTATCGAGATTAGCGGCCATTTGAATTGCCGCATTCCGGTGCAGCGGCGAATTTGCCGGCACGCGCTCGTAGACCTTGATCGCCAGCTCCGGCTTCTTGAGTGATTCATAAAGATCCGCAAGCGACAGCAGCGCCAGTGGATGGCTGGGAACAAGGAAGAGCGACAGCTGCAGATAAACGAGACCCAGGTCTTCTCCGCCGCGGCGTCCCAGCGAGGCGCCGAGCCCGTACAAAGCCTCGCCGGCTCCGGCCTGCGCGTTCGACACCAGTGGCGGCAGTTTTTCGCCAGCCTTGAGCTTACCCATCGCTTCGAGAACAAGGGGATGACGCGGCAGCGACTTGTCGAACGTCTCGAAAATCGTCAGCGCTTCTTTCGGCGAGCGGTTGCGTGAGACCCAGCTGCCATAGGCCTCGACGACGCGCAGCGCGGTCGCGTCGAGCTTGTAGGCGTGCTCGAGACGCTTGCCGGCTTCCTTCTGGTTGCCCGCGGCATCGTAGATCATGCCCGCGTGCAGATCTTTGAAGATTGCATACCAGTCCGGCCCCGCAAGGCGGTCGATCGCGGCTACTGCGCCTTTGGAATCGTTGCCGCCATACATGCTCCAAGCCGACAGCAATGTCGCCGTGAGATCGGTGATCGGTCCACGGACGGATTGGGCAAGATCGCGGCGTGCCGCCGGATATTGCTTGCGTTTGAGTGCGTGCACGCCGAGCACGAGCCGAGCAACACGATCGTTCTTGTCAAGCTGAACGACGCGATCGGCATATTTGACGGCTTCATCCACCTCACCGTCCACCAGGAACGAAAGGAACGCACGGTCGAGCAATTCACTGTTGCCCGGATCACGTTTGAGCGCCGCCCGGTAATACGCTGCTGCTGCCCCGGCGTCGCGTTGCTGACCGGCATGACGGGCTGCAAGATAGTTGCCCGACGCAGAGATGCTGCCGAGTTGCGGTGGACTCGACGCCTGCGCGGCAAGCTCGACGGGTACTGCGGCGAGAATGGCAGCAAGCGCGCTGCCGGCAATGCAGCGGGCGAGTCTCGAAGACGTCACGGGCTAATGCTCCAATGAGGCGGCCGGTCGCTGATTACGCGCGAACCGCAATGTTGTGCCGAGAATGGCCTTTTTGCGCCGCTCCTGCAAGAACGTGTCGGGCGGCACCGACGAAAACCAGCATGAAAGCCCTGATGTGGCGTTATCGTGACGATGCCAGCAGGCTGAAACCACTTCTTTCAGGTATTTTCGCCATCTTCGGGAACTGGTCCGACCTGCGACTCAGTGAGCCGCCCTCAGAACGTTGCTCAAGCGTTCCCGTACCAATTCGGCGAGTTTTGTGACCGCAGGCGAACCCGGCGCTTTGGCCCCATAAAGCGACAGGCTCAGGCGGCCGAGCGCCGGCAATCTCCGACTTTGCTGCACATAGTGCAGGTCGCTTTCCCGCGTCGTTGCGGTTCGCGGCGTTATGCCAAGGCCAGCTTTCACAGCCGCGCGCAAGCCGGACAGGCTCGAGGTGCTGTACGCGATACGCCAGGGAATGCCGTGACGCTCGAAAGCCTCGAGCGCCAGGTTCCGGAATATGCACGGTGCTTCCAACAGGACCAGCGGAATCGGTTGGCGTGGGTCGAGATTGAAGTCTCGCGCCGCGATCCACACTACTTTCTGCCTCCCCAGGATTTCGCCACCCGGCGCCTCGCCCAGCGCGAGCGCAAGGTCGAGTTTGCCGGCACGGTACGACTTGACCAACTCGTGGCTGCGCTCGACCACGACTTCGAGCCTCACGCGCGCATGCGCGGCGGCGAAAGCTTTCAGAATGTCCGGAAGATAGTCTTCGGCGACATCAGTCGGCGCACCCAGACGTACCGTGCCTTCGATCGCTATGCCGCGCAGCGCGTGCAGCGCCTCGTCGTTGAGCGCAAGCAGCGTGCGGGCATGATTGAGCAGCAGGTCACCGGCATCGGTCGTCTCCATCTGACGGCCGTTCTTCCTGAACAGCGGAGCGCCCGCGGCGGCCTCCAGCCGCTGCATCTGCAGGCTGACCGCCGATTGTGTCCGGTGCACCTGCTTTGCGGCCTGCGTAAAACTGCCGTGGTCGGCAATGGCAACAAAGGTTTGCAGAAGGGCCAAGTCCAAGTGTCTCATAATATATAAGTATTGCATATGGATTGTATTTTGACAATCAATTTTACAAATGTATGGGCGGAGCGTACATCCCAAGCATCAAAGGTTCAAACAAGAGCACCGCCATGCCGTTCGTTTCACTGAAGATTACAGGGACTGAACTGACCCCGGTCCAAAAACGCACCCTGCAAACCGGATTCACCGACTTGATGGCAGGCCCGATGCGCAAGGTGCACGACCTCACCGCGGTGGCGATCGAGCGCATCGAGACGAGCGACTGGTCGACAGGCGCCCGGCCGTCCGATGGCCGCTCCGCCTATGCCGAAGTCAAGGTAACGCAAGGCACAAACTCGCCCCAAGAGATGCAGAAATTTATCGCCGAAGGTCACGCCTTGCTCACGGCGACGCTCGGCACGCTCCCGGAGGCGACCTATGTCGTCGTGCACGAGATATCGGCGCAAGCCTGGGGGTATGCCGGAAAGACCCAGGAAGCACGCCGGCAGTTGAAGCAGGCTTCGTGAGGAGACACCGCCATGCCTCTGGTTCGAATTTCACTGATGCAGGGAAAGCCTGCGAGCTATCGTGCAGCGATAGGGGCCGCAGTGCATAAAGCGATGGTTGAGACCATCAATGTCCCGCCGCTCGACCACTTCCAGGTCATCACCGAGCATCCCCGCAGCGACATCATCTATGACCCCGCCTATCTCGACATCAAGCGGACGGACGACGTCGTCTTCATACAGATCACGCTGAACGGGGGTCGCACGACTGAAATGAAGCGCGCGCTCTACAAACGGCTCGTTGAGCTGCTCGTTGCAGAGCCAGGCATCCGGCCGGAGGATGTTTTGATCAATCTGGTGGAAGTCGGCAAGGAGAACTGGTCGTTCGGCAACGGCATTGCGTCATACGCGCAATAGCGGAGACAAGCCGGGTTACATGTTCGGATAGTTCGGCCCGCCGCCGCCTTCGGGAGGAACCCAAGTGATGTTCTGGTTGGGATCTTTGATGTCGCACGTTTTGCAGTGGACGCAGTTCTGCGCGTTGATCACGAATTTCGGCGAACCTGCTTCTTCCACCCATTCATAGACGCCGGCCGGGCAGTAGCGCGCAGAGAGCCCGGCGAACACATCGTGTTCGGACTTTTTTTGCAGCCCAAGATCGGCAACGCGCAGGTGGACCGGCTGATCTTCTTCATGATTGGTGTTGGACAGGAATACCGATGACAGCCGATCGAAGGTCAGCTTGCCGTCCGGCTTGGGATAGGAAATCGGGTTGCATTCGGACGCGGGCTTGAGCGACGCATAGTCAGGCTTGCCATGCCCAAGTGTGCCGAATAGCGAAAATCCGAGCGTGTTCGTCCACATGTCGAGCCCGGCAAGTCCGACGCCGAGAACGGTACCGAAGCGCGTGAGGAACGGCTTGACGTTGCGCACCTTCCACAGATCCTTGCCGACTGGAGAAGTGCGCCAGGCTTCCTCGTAACCCGAAAGCTCGTCGTGCGCGCGACCCGCCTTGAGTGCCCCGGCGCAGGCTTCCGCCGCCAGCATGCCCGACGTCATCGCATTGTGCGTGCCCTTGATACGCGGCACGTTCACGAAGCCGGCCGCACAGCCGATAAGCGCGCCACCCGGAAAAACAAGCTTGGGCACCGATTGGAAGCCGCCTTGCGTGATCGCGCGCGCGCCGTAGGCGATGCGCTTGCCACCTTCGAAGGTATCGCGCACGAGGGGATGAGTCTTGAAGCGCTGAAATTCCTCGAACGGCGATAGATAGGGATTGTCGTAGCCGAGCGGCACCACGAACCCGACGGAAACGAGGTTGTCGTCGTAATGGTAGATGAACGAGCCGCCGCCGAGCGAGGTGCCGAGCGGCCAGCCGAAGGAGTGCTGGGTCAGGCCCGGCACGTGCTTCTCCGGCACGACCTGCCAGATCTCCTTGAGGCCGATTCCGAATTTCGAAACGTCGCGATCTTTTGCCAAGTCGAAGTGCTTCAGAAGGGTTTTGGCGAGGCTGCCGCGCGCTCCCTCTGCGAACAGCGTGTATTTCGCACGCAATTCCATACCGCGAGTGAAACTGTCTTTATGCGCGCCGTTTTTGGCAACACCCATATCGCCGGTTGCGATGCCTGCGACAGCACCATCTTGATCGAACAGAACTTCCGCCGCTGAAAAGCCCGGATAAATCTCCACTCCGAGGGCCTCGGCCTTGGCCGCAAGATATTTGCATAGGAGTCCGAGCGAGCCGATGAAACAGCCGTGATTGCTCATCAACGGCGGCGCAAATATCAGCGGAAAACGAATCGCACCTTTTTCGGTGAGCCAGTAGAAACGGTCGTCAGTCACTTCGGTCTTGAAAGGCTTCTCGGGATCGGCGCGCCATTCGGGCAGCAGACGATCAAGCGCCGAAGGATCCAATACGACGCCGGACAGAATGTGGGCGCCGACTTCGGAGCCCTTCTCCACCACGACAACTGAGATTTCGGGATTGACCTGCTTGAGACGGATCGCAGCCGCCAGCCCGGCAGGTCCTGCGCCGACGACAACAACGTCGAATTCCATTGCCTCGCGCGCAGGTAGATCAGCCATAAAGGGCTCCCGATTCTTCGAAATCTAGCGCGGCCCGGCGCTAATGGCCCGCTTGAATAAAACCACCGCGCTCCTTGGGTCTTTTATCGCATCTCGCACGTTATAGTACCCAACACCTGATCATACCTGTGGCGCCCGGACATTCATAACTCATGACGCACTGGTCCGTTCGAAAAACGCCCGCCGTGCTGGGGCTGATTTTCCTTCTACCTTCATCTGCAGCGCCACAAAACGCGCCGGTTATCGCCAACGACACTATTGGCGTGCTGCGCCAGCACCAAGCCGGCTCAATCATCCTTCCGGAAGGACAGCCACCTTACCCCGCAGTCATTGTCCTGCATGGTTGCAACGGCGTATCTCCGAACACGTTCGCCTGGGCGCGCCGACTTGCCTCGTGGGGATACGCTGCGCTGATCATCAACAGTTTCACGCCGCGCCGTCTGGTGCAGGTCTGCGATGGCAGCAGGGCTTTGCCAGGTCCAGAGCGCGCCAAGGACGTATTCGCCGGAGCCGCCTATCTGCGCACGCGCTCCGACATCGATCCCGCCCGGATTGCCGTCCTGGGCTATTCGCATGGCGGCTGGACGGCACTCAACGCCTCCACCGTGAAAGGCATCGAGCAGGAAGGCGCGCCTGCCTTTCGTGCAATCGTCGCGCTCTATCCGTTTTGCCCACTCAAAATTGCGCCGCCGCTCGCCAGCGACATCCAGATACTCGCCGGCGAAGCCGACGACTGGGCACCGGCCTCAAACTGCAAAGCCTTTGTGGAAAAGTACGGCGAGGACGCGGCGCATCGGCCTACTTTGGTGGTCTATCCCGGTGCGCGGCACTCTTTCGATGCAAAGCGACCGGATCGGGTGTACTTTGGCCACCGGCTGGCTTACGACCCGACCGCCGCGGCCGACGCGTTTGAGCGGACGCGAAAATTTCTCGATGAGCGTATGCGCCGCTAACCGCAAGGCCATGATCCCTGACCGCACCGATGCCGCCCGCGACCTGCTCGCATTCTACAGCGAGTTCGGAGTCGACGCGGTCCTCAACGAAGAACCAACCGATCGTTTCGCAGCGACCGAGACCCCGGTTATCGCGCGCAAAGTCGCGGTTGCGACGGCCGGCATCGAGGTGGCGAGCGCCGGTCATCCGGCAGCGCCTCCCGCCCCGGATGAGGCGACCATGGCGGCACGCGACGCCGCGAAGCGCGTTGCAACGCTCGACGAATTACGCGCCGTGCTCGACAGGTTCGAGGGTTGCGCCCTCAAAGCGACAGCAACCCAGTTGGTCTTCGCGGATGGCAATCCGCAAGCGCGGCTGATGTTTGTCGGTGAAGCGCCAGGACGCGACGAGGACATCGAGGGTCTGCCTTTCGTCGGCCGATCCGGCAAATTACTCGACCGGATGCTGGCGGCGATCGGCCTCGATCGCACATCGGTTTACATCGCCAATATCGTGCCCTGGCGGCCGCCAGGCAACCGCACGCCAACCCCGCAAGAGTCGCAGATCTGCCTGCCTTTCATCTCGCGGCAGATCGAGCTGGCCGACCCGGACATTCTGGTTTGTCTTGGCGGCCCGTCAGCGCAAACACTGCTTGGCATCAAGGAAGGCATCACCAAGACGCGCGGGCGTTGGTTCACCTTCAATACCGGAAAGCGCGAAATCCGCGCCATGCCGACGTTTCACCCGGCCTTCCTGCTGCGCAGCCCGCTGCAGAAGCGCTTCGCCTGGCGCGACTTCCTCGCGATCAAAAAAGCGCTCGGCTAGCCGGCCACCGCGAATTTGATCGCGAACAACACCGCCAGCACCATGACAGCCGGCGACGCCTCACGCGCCTTGCCGGCGATAATCTTGGCGAGCGCGTAAGTGATGAAGCCAAGGCCGATGCCAGTCGCGATCGAATAAGTCAGCGGCATGGTGATCGCGGTGATGACGGCCGGCGCATACTCCGTGATGTCCTCCCAGTCGATCTCCGCCAATCCGCGCGCCATCACGCAAGCGACATAGAGTAACGCAGCTGCCGAGGCATAGGCGGGAACCATCCCCGCGAGCGGGGCAAAAAACAGCGCGAGCAGGAAGAACAATCCGACGAAAGCTGCCGTCAGTCCCGTGCGTCCGCCGGCGGACACACCGGCCGCGCTTTCGATATAGCTTGTGGTCGTCGATGTGCCGATGACGGCGCCAAACATGGCCGCGAAACTGTCGGATATCAGCGCTTCTTTCATACGCGCGAGCTTGCCGTTCTTCATCAGGCCGGTGCGGTGCGTGACGCCGATCAACGTGCCCGCGTTGTCGAACACGTCGATGAAGAGAATCGAAAAAACCACGATCAGGAACGTGAGTTCCCACAGCCGCGAGAAATCAAGCTGCAGGAGCGTCGGCGCGATCGACGGCGGCATCGAGACCACACCGGTAAACTTCGCGAGGCCGAACGGCAGGCCAATGATCGTTGCTGCGAGAATACCGATCAAAGTGCCGCCCAGAACGCGCCTGAAGTTGAGCGCGGCGATCAGAACGAAGCCGAGCAGCATCAGGACCGCTTCCGGATTTCTCAGATCGCCGAGCGTGACAAGCGTCGCAGGATGATCGACCACCACCTTGGCTTCTTCGAGCGCGATGATCCCCAGAAACATGCCAACGCCGGCGGACACTGCAAGCTTCAGGTTCTGCGGAATCGAGTCGATGACGTATTGCCGGATGCGGAACACCGAGATCAGGAAGAACAGCACGCCCGAGCAGAACACGGCGGCGAGCGCCTGCTGCCAAGTGTACTTGTAGGTCAACACTACCGTGAAGGCGAAGAAGGCGTTGATGCCCATGCCCGGCGCCAGCGCGATCGGATAGTTGGCGTAAAGCGCCATCACCAAAGTGCTGACCGCCGCGGCAACGCAGGTCGCGACGAAGACCGCGCCCTGGTCCATTCCCGCCTTTCCGAGAATGATGGGGTTCACGAAGACGATGTAGACCATCGTCAGAAACGTGGTCACACCGGCAATGAATTCGGTGCGGACGTCGGTGCCCTGCTGCGCAAGGCCGAAATAGCGGTCCAGCGCGGCGGCGAGAGAAGCCTCGCTCTTTGTGTTTGCCCTTTTGGCCATGTCCACCCCCCAGCAAGCGCCCGGGGCAAATCTAACGCGCCGGCATCCGACCCGTCAGAAGCGATTGAGGCGCTGTGGATAGCTTGGAGGCAGCCGTTTTCCGCTTCGATTTATCGCAGGATTGGAACGCAATAGGCTCGCCATGATTTAACGGCCGCGCCTATACTCCACGAGGGACATCCGGTCGGAGGGTGTGATGGATTTTGATCCTGTCCTGCTGGCCCGCCTGCAATTCGCCTTTACGATCATTTTCCACATCATTTTCCCGAGCTTCACGATCGGGCTGTCGGCCTATCTCGCGACCCTCGGCGTGATATGGCTGCGCAGCGGCAACGACCGCTACCAGCATTTGATGCGATTCTGGACGAAGATTTTCGCCGTGTCGTTTGCGATGGGTGTCGTTTCGGGAATCGTACTGTCATACCAGTTCGGCACAAACTGGAGCCGCTTCTCGGTTGCGACCGGCAATGTGCTGGGGCCGTTGCTCGGCTATGAGGTGTTGGCAGCATTTTTCCTCGAGGCGACGTTCCTCGGAATATTACTGTTCGGGTTCAATCGCGTGCCACCCTGGCTTTACGTGTTGTCGGCCGCGGTTGTCGCGACTGGCACGGCAATTTCCGCGTTCTGGATCCTGTCGGCCAACAGCTGGATGCAGACGCCGACCGGCCACGAAATGCGCGATGGCATCGCCTATCCGGCCGATTGGCTGAAGATCATTTTCAATCCAAGTTTCCCGTACCGGTTTGCGCATATGCTCAATGCGGCCTACCTCACGACAGGGTTCGTCGTGCTCGCGGTTGGTGCACGCTATCTCGTGGCGGGACGTCACATCGATGAAGGCCGTACCATGCTGCGCATGGCAATCGGCCTCACCGCAATCCTTGCGCCCTTGCAATTGGTAATCGGCGACCAGCACGGGCTCAACACGCTCGAACACCAGCCGATCAAAGTGGCCGCGATGGAAGCGCACTGGGACGGAAGCAAGCCCGGCGACTTCCACATCTTCGCGTGGCCCGACGAAGTGGCGGGTGTAAACCACTTTGAATTGTCGATTCCGAAGGCGGCCTCGCTCGTTTTGACCCACCGAATGAATGGACTGTTTCCGGGCCTCAGCAGCGTGCCGGTTTCAGATCGCCCGCCTGTGAAGATTGTCTTCTTCGCCTTCCGCATCATGCTGGCGGTCGGATTCTTCATGATCGCTGCTGCCCTGTTCGGTGCGTTCCTGTGGTGGCGCGGCACGCTATTCGAGACGCGCTGGTATCTGCACGTGATGTCGCAATGCTGGTGGGTCGGTTTCGTCGGAGTGATCTCAGGCTGGATCGTCGCCGAGTGCGGACGTCAGCCCTGGATCGTGCATGGGATCATGCGCACGTCGGATGCGACTTCTCCGGTGCCGGCTGCGACCATTGCCGGCACGTTGGCTCTTTTCGTGCTGGCATATGGCGTCGTGTTCTCGTTCGGCATCTATTACATCAACCGGTTGATCGCGCAGGGGCCGCGTCAGGTTGCGCCGGAAACCGGGCGTTTCTCACGAAGTCCGATTTCGGCCGCGCAGGATGTCGGCCGCGAAGCGTTGCAACGCTGATGGGAGCGTAACCATGGAATGGTATCTCCCGCTGATCTGGGCCGCGGTGATTGGCATAGCTGTCGTCATGTACGTGCTGCTCGACGGCTTCGACCTCGGTATCGGCATTCTGTTTCCGTTCACACAGAACGAGAGCGAACGCGATCAAATGACACGCTCGATCGCGCCGTACTGGGACGGCAACGAGACATGGCTGGTGCTCGGCGGCGCCGGATTGTTCGTGGCTTTTCCCAGGGCCTATGCGGTCATCATGCCGGCGTTTTACATTCCGGTGATTGTGATGCTGCTGGCGCTGGTCTTTCGCGGTATCGCTTTCGAATTTCGCCACGTTTCGCGCAGCAAGACCGGGTGGAACTTTGCCTTCGCGGCGGGCTCGACGCTTGCAACCTTCGCACAGGGCATCATCCTCGGCAGTCTGATCCAGGGCGTTTCGGTGCGCGACGGCGCTTACAGTGGCGGCTCGTTCGATTGGGCAACGCCGTTCGCATTTGTCTGCGGCGTTTCGCTGATCGCCGGTTACGGCTTGCTCGGCGCAACGTGGCTCGCGATGAAAACCGAAGGGCCGGTTGCCGAACGCGCGCGTGCGCACGCCAAGACATTGTTGATGGCGGTGCTCGCATCGATGATTGTCGTGAGTCTATGGACGCCGCTCGCCGAGCCCCGCGTTGCGGCACGCTGGTTCTCGTTGCCGAATTTTTATTTCCTGTGGCCGATACCCGTCATCACCGCACTGATTGCCTATCTTGAATGGCGCTGGCTCGAGGCGCGGCGCGAGGTTTCCCCGTTCCTGGCGACGGTGGCCTTGTTCCTGCTCGGCTATCTGGGGCTCGTGATTTCGAATTTTCCATATCTAGTGCCGCCATCGCTCACGGTCTGGGACACTGCTGCCGTACCGGCCAGCCAGATCTTCATGCTGTTGGGCACCTTGCTGCTGCTGCCGATCGTGATCGGCTACATCGTATTCATCTATTGGCTGTTCCGCGGCAAGGTTCGCGAGGGCGAGAGCTATCACTGAGGCGCCGACGGCCGCAGCATCGACCAGCCCAGGCGAATGAGCGGCAAGACGCCTTGCACCGTACGCGGAAACGAGCGCGGCACCTCGGTCACGAGGTCAGGAAACTGTGCTTTGAGCGTCGCGGGAGGCGTGCCGGTATTGTCGGCGGCCGGCCAGACGAGGATGCCGCCGTGGGTCCGGAAATCTGCGGGGCTGGCCCAAGGGCTGCGGTGAGGCGCCCACGCAAAATAAACGTGTGGCCGGTTCGGAGCAGCGAGCGCGATCAGCGGCGTAAGCCGCGGGTCGCCGCTCAGATATGCGAGCGGCTTGGCGGTGCGGCGCTGAAAAATATCTCCGTAGAATTGCCCTTCCGCGCTGGCCGGCTGCATGATCCTGAGGTCGATGCCGACGATCCAGGGTGAGATGGCAAGGCCGATCACGACCAAAGCTGGTGGCGCGAACAGCAGACCGAACCAGGCCGACGACACTAATCGTTCGCGATAAAGCAGAATCTTGTCGCCAGCGGCGAGAACAACTGCGAGCCCTGAAAGCACAACGATCGGTGTAACGCGATCTAAAGGGCCGAGGCGATTGCTGACGAAGACAACCGCAATCGCGACCAAAGCAGGTGCGATCGCAAACAGGTAGACGAACGCGCGCGCGAGCGGCTCAACAGGATGTCGCTCGATCTCCGGCGCGCGCTCGCGGGGATGACGCGGCCAACCGCTCGCCAGCGTGACGAGGAGCGCGAGCCCAAGATGCGTCATAAGGAGCACGGCGAACAGCCAAATGCCCGGCGCCAGCCGTCCCGCGGCGCCGACGCTCTCGTCAAAGCCCTCCAGAACCAGCGAACGATTTCCGCCCAGCCAGAGCGCATGCGGGAAGACGACGATAAACAGAAGGATCAGCGCGATCCACGGATCGGGATGCAAGAGCGATGCGCGACCGCGCGGCGTCAATGGAGTGAAGACTACGAACAGGATGAAAAGGATCAGGCCTGCGTAGCTTGCAAGCATGAGCAGACCGAGAACAAGCGCAAGCAGGAACCAGTAACCGCGGCGCCTCTCGCCGAGGGCGCGCCA
>Ga0209998_10000252_pt1 | contig 17573 bp, 17 predicted proteins | sample EndophyteCoNSPM_FD_187576 | JGI IMG/M metagenome (GOLD analysis project Ga0209998, IMG submission 187576) | Arabidopsis thaliana rhizosphere microbial communities from the Joint Genome Institute, USA, that affect carbon cycling - Endophyte Co-N... | ecosystem: Host-associated > Plants > Roots >... | reverse complement strand
GCTCCGGCGCAACGCCTTCGCCGTGTCGAATGGCAGTGGGGGCTGGAACTTGCCGCGAGCGCGGACGCTCAAGTGACACGTCTCGCAGTTGCTCGCATCGACTTTCGCGCTGTGCGGTCGATGGCACGTGAGACAGTTGGAGGCGACGCGTCTGTGCGCGGCACCCACGTGGAAAGGCTCGTTGCGCCAGTTGGCGTGGCATCCCGACGACGCGCATGTCTGCGCCGCAGCTTCAGGAGTTTTCTGGGTGTGAGGATTGTGGCACGTTCCACACTTCCCGCCGTGCGGATCTTTCGCCGCGTCGAAATCGGGAAGTACTTTCCGCATCTGATGGCAGCCAAGACACTGCGATGCGCCAGGCACCAGCGTCTGACCGGCCGAGTCGCGCGTCGCAAGCGCAGGCACGTCGGCTGTGAATTGATGGCACACCGTGCAGTGACGAACGGTCTGGCCTGACATCTTCGCGAGCGTGATCGCCGTTTTCTGCTGATCATGACACCCGCTCTGCCCGCACGTCTGCTTTACCGGTTCGAAGTGATGGAGCTCGCTGCCGTGACAGTCGATGCATCTCAGGTCCCTGAGCGCGCTCGAGTCCGATTCGAGGTGCACGCGGTGTCCTGCGGTGGCGGCAATCCGCTGCCATGCGGCCGTATCCTGCGTGACATGACACCTTTCACAAACGGCGTTGCGCACGTCGGCATGCTTCTCGATCTCCGCCGGGCGCTCGGAAACCCACATGTAGAGCTGGTGCGCGCTTGCAAAGACTGATTGCTGATGGCAATCGTGACACGACAGCTTCGCGTGCTTGCTTTTGCCCCGCGTCATCTTGTCGTAAGCGACATCCATCACGTGACACCCCGAACAGAATTCGTTCGAGTGCTGCGTGTAGTTCCACGTGACAGTGCCTGCGGCGGCTACGCCCGCAAAGATCAGGACGATGAGAGCCGCGATCGCGATCCTCACGCCTGCAGCCCGGGTAAAGAACCAGCTGAGAATCGCGCGGCGGTGCCTGAAGAGAAACCACAGGATGAGGACGGCGACAATCGCTGCGAGAACGACGCCTGCTTTCTGAATCCACGGCGGGACCGTCGTGAGCAGGAATCGCACGACCTGCGCGACACCCCCGGGCAACGGTGACTGGACGCGCACGGAGTCGATCGGCACGTGCGCCTCCTGCAGCGCCGCCAGCGCACTGAGTGCGCGTGCGGTAGCGTCCACCGATGATCCGATCACGTATTCAATCGCGATCGGGTCGAACTACCCCCGCGGCGAGGGTGAGACGTGCATCGAGTTGTTGAATTCGCCGCCGATTGGTCCATTCATTTGCGCCTGCACGCCGATTGAAGCCGCCGGAAGCCCGTAGTAAGTCTTCAGATAGCTGATAGTGGCAGTCAGGAGCGCTTCGCACAAGAAGGGGTTGTGAATGCCCTTCGAGTTATCGGTGTTGGCCTGGCCGATTTCACCACAGAGTCTTGCGTTGTATTCGGCGCCTTCTGCCGGAGAGAGCACTCCGTCATTGGCAGTCCACTCGCTCGGCCGCGTCGCTTTCAGCGTCGCCAGCATTCCGCCGTCGGTCGGGGATGCGTCGATCGTACCGTCACCATCCGAATTGATCCACAGCTGGTCGACATAGAACTTCATTCGGCCTCGTATGGTGGTGAACGCGCCCGCAGCTACGGCTGCACTCGCATGACAGCCCGATTGCGTGCAGCTCTGCCACGATCTTGCCGTCGTCGTGTATGCGCACGTCTTGTCGGCCGTCGGCTTTCCACTGGCATCGAGGCACGGAATCGGACGCATCAGGTGGCCAGTCGCCTGGAAAGCGAAGGCGCCTGTAAGCTTGTCCGTCACCTGGAATCTCGTCACGTGACATCCAGCGCACAGGCGTGGGTTCTTGTCGGTCGCATGCGACCCGAAGATGCGCGCCGTGTCGTAGGCGAAGCCCGGGGGACGATATCCCGCATAGCCGAGGAGCACGGCTCCCTGCGGAGCGTGCGGCGAGTTCGTTGTCGCGTCGGCCACAGCCCGTCGCAGGTGACACTGCATGCAAAGATTCTGCTCAGGATCGGGAGACGAGATCGAGAACCGAAGCTGTGCTGTATTCTCGGAGCCGTGGGGGTTGTGACATACGGCGCAGGTAATCGCCTGATAGTCGGTTGCGGTTCCTTTTTCCTTGAAGTTGTTCGTAACACCAAATCGCGCGAGCGCGCCACGTCCCTCGTGACAGCCTATGCACGATGAGTTCGTTGCATGGGTACCGGTCGGCACAACGCCATGCTCGGAGTCTTTCCACTCCTCCGCGAACGGCTGGTGCGCACCGGAGTGGCAGTCACCACAGGTTCCCGTGCCCGTCATCCCCACTCGCGCGAGTGGCCTGATGATGGTTCCCTGGCCTACGCCCTCGACATGCTGGAGTCCCGGGCCGTGGCAGCTCTCACATTGAACGTCGTAATACGTCGCGCTCGCTACACCGTCGTGACCAGCCGGCGTCCCCGATGCGGTGTTCCCCTTCCCCGTAACCGAGTGGCAACCTTCACATGTTGCAGCCTTGCCCGCGCTCGACGCGAGATTCGCCCAGGCTTTGGAGTGTTTCGTCTGGCTCCAGCTACCCTGGAAATCAGCGTGACAGTTTCCGCAGGTGGTCTGCTTGGTGACAGTATCGTAATAACCGAGAAAACCGGCGGCTGCGGCAACCGGTTGATTGAAAGGATCACGGTCGCGGAAAACGATCTTGTCGCCGGAGCACGCAGAAAGCGCAGCGGCGGCAACAATTGCCAGAGTGAGAAACAGTGGAGCTCGACCGGCTGATGATGCTCTGGGCATGGCTGATTCTCTCGGAGAAGTGAGCCTGACCGTAGCACGCGCGCGCGCGTGAGGCGATCGAAGCCGATCGTGCTGATAGCGGCTCCGTGCCAAGTATACGAGTAAGTCAACGAGTCGGTCAGTCAGGGTTTCCCCTGCGCAAGGTCCGGCAAAGACCGATTTGCATCACGCCGCAATTGCTTAGCGTACTCCGATGAAGCCGGTTGATCGGAGAACGTTCCTGAAAGGGATGGCTGCCGCATCAGCGGCAACCGCCGGCAACGCGCTTGTGCCAGGTACTCTTCACTCCTCACAGGCTCCCGCAAACTCTTCGAAAACCGAACCGCAATGGGTTGCGACGCCGTGTCGTCTCTGCGGCGTCGGATGCGGACTGCTCGTCGGAATCGAAGGCGGTCGCGCGGGCGCAGTGAAGGGCGACCCCGATTCGCCGGTGAGCAAAGGTCTCGCATGCGCAAAAGGATACTACTCGGCGCAGGCCCTGTACGGCCGCGATCGAATCCGTCACGCGATGATCCGACGCGGCAATTCTCTCGTCGAAGTCCCGGTGAGCGAAGCGCTCGATCTTGTCGCGCTCCGCATGCGCGAAACGATTCAGCGACATGGAAAGGACAGTGTCGCGCTGTACGGGTCTGCTCAGTGGTCGATTCCCGACGCTTACGTCGCCGCGAAACTGTTCAAGGGCGCACTTGGCACGAACAACATCGAGACGAGCACACGGCTTCATGCTGCGGGCGCAATTGCCGGACTCGAGAGCAGCTTCGGCGCCGATGGCGCGATCGGATGCTACGAAGACATCGATCACGCGGACGTCTTCGTTTTATGGGACACGAATCTCGCCGAGTCGGATCCTGTTCTTTTCTCGAGAATGCTGGAGCGAAGACGCAAGGATCCGGCGGTCCGCATCATCGATCTGACGAGGCGTACGACTCGAACGAGTTATGCGGCCGACACATCGCTGCTTCACTCCCCTCATTCCACGCTTGCAGTCGCGAACGCGATCTGTCACGAGATCATCGAGCGCAAATGGTTCGATCGCGCGTTCATCGATCGTCATGTTGCTTTCAGGCGCGGGAAAACTGACATCGGGCACGGCCTCGACGACGATTCACTCGTTGCGGACGATGCAACGACTGTCAGCTGGCAGGATTACGTCCGGTTTCTGTCGAGCGCGACGCCGGAGAGAGCTCAACGGGTATCTGGAATTCCCGCGGAACGCATAAGGTGGCTCGCATCCCTCTACGGTGATCGAACCCGCAAGGTGATGAGCGTGTGGGGAGCGAACGTCAACCGTCACTCGCGGGGCACGTGGACGAACAACGCTCTCTACAACATTCACCTGCTTGTCGGAAAGATCGCGTCGCCGGGAAACAGCGCATTCTGCACTACGGGACAGCCGGGAGGCGGAAGTTCGGTTCACGACGCTGGCTCACTGACGCACCTGCTGCCGCGAGGAAGAGTCGAGAGCGAGCGCGATCGACGGCGGACAGCAGCTATCTGGGGCGTTCCATTCGAAAAGCTCGATGCTCGCCCATTGTACCCCGCGCTCTCGATGTTTCGAGCGCTCGATCGCGGCGACGTGCGTTTTCTGTGGATACAGGCAACGAACCCGATGCAGAGCCTGCCCAACCTCGACAAGTATCGGGCTGCCGCAAAGAGACCGGATCGATTCATCGTCGTGTCTGAAGCGTATGCAACGCCAACGACAGACATCGCCGACGTCGTGCTTCCCGCCGCAATGTGGTTCGAGCGCGAAGGTGTGTTCGCCAATGCGGAGCGCCGGGCACAGCACTTCGCGCAAATGGTGCCTCCTTCCGGCGATGCGATGAGCGACTCATGGCTGATGATAGAGGTCGCGCGGCGACTTGGATTCTCGCGGCTGTTCCCGGCCGATGAGCGATCTCATGTTGCGGAGCTGTGGGAAGAGTACCGTCGCTTCCATCAGGACCCGCAGACCGCGCTCCCGGCGATGAGCGAGCTGCGTTCGCGACCCGGTGTGATCTGGCCGTTCGTGAACGGGCGCGAGACGAAGTGGCGCTACAACACTGCGTTCGATCCCGCGGCGAACAAAGCGCGTGGCGCTTTCGACTTTTACGGCCACGCGGATGGTCGCGCGTGGATCTGGCTGCGACCATACGATGCTCCTGCCGAATCACCGAGCGCCACTTATCCGTTGTGGCTGAGCACCGGTCCGGTGCTCGAGCACTGGGGAGGCGGGGCGATGACTCAGCGCATCCCGACACTCCACCACGCGGCGCCGACTGCATTCCTCGAGATGAATCGCGACGACGCGAAGCGGCTTGGAATAGGAAACGGTGACGTTGTGCGGGCGGTGAGTCCGCGAGGGGCGCTCGAGCTAGAGGCTCGCATCGATTATCGATCCCAACTGCCCCGCGGTCAGATCTTTGTGCCGTCGTTCGATGAAGCGCATCCAGTACAGAAACTGATGCTCGATTCCTTCTGTCCATTGTCCGGCCAGCCCGACACCACAACCTGCGCGGTGCGTGTCGAAAAAGTACGAGCGGGGAGCAGAGCATGAATGCGGTGCGACGCGGATCGGTAGGGCTGCTCGTTTTCGCAGTGCTCGCTGCATCAGCGACGGTCGCGATCGCCGCGTACATCGTGTCAGCGCGACGAAACTCGGCTATCCGCACCTCGATGTCTGGTCCGATTCCATCGACTGTAATCCAGTCGACGGACGAGCCGATCGCATCAGAGGCGGACGTATTCCGCACGAAGGCTTCGGTGCTTGCAATCGATCCATCGCTCGAGATCCGCCGCGGAGCGCATCCGCGCACGCTCGCCACATATCGTGCGTTGCGCGCATATCCGGGCGCGCCTCCACGAATTCCTCACGGGCTGACTCCGAACGAAGCCCTGAGAGGCGGATGCACTACGTGTCACGAGCGCGGTGGATATTCGCATCGCTTCGATGCCTATGTGCCGATCACGCCGCACCCGGAAATGGGCATCTGCCTTCAGTGTCATGTGGGGGATGTGAAGCTGATGGCGATACCGCTGCCATCCACCGATCCGAGCGCGCGCTGCCGCCAGTGTCACGCCGCCGGGGCAATGCGCTGGAAGGATTCATCCACGACGTGGAAGCCCCTCGCGTGGCCAGAGATTCCGCGCGTGGTGAAGAACGCTCCCCCTGCTATTCCACACACGCTCGAGCTTCGGGGGAATTGCGTCGCGTGTCATGCGGCGCCGTCGGCCGTGAATGAAATAAGGACGTCGCATGCAGACCGCGCGAATTGCCGGCAGTGCCATCTCGAGATCCGTGACGATGCGGACGAATTCATCCGGCGCAGCGGAGGCACGCAGTAATGCGGCGGCCGGCTGTGTCGACGGTATTCTGTATCACAGCGCTGATCCTCGCCGGATGTCAGAGAAATGACAGCGCGCGCGCGGAGTCGAGACCGGTTCTTCCGCAGGACACCGCGGGCAAGTCAAAGCTCGAGCCTGGAGCGCTCGCCACGGTTGCGACGGCGCCGGTGACAGAATGGAAGGGTCCGGGGAAGAAGCCTTTCGAAGTCACCGTCCGTACCGTCGATCCCGTTTCATCCACGTCGCGAAAATTCGGCTCGGTCACGCTGCGCACATCCTTGCGCGCGCGCACTCCCGACATCGCGCAGTATCCGTGCACGTCGTGTCATCTCGGAAGAGCAATCGTGATGGCGGATGAGCGCGTCAAGGATGCGCACCAGAACATCAAGCCACTCCATCCGAAACAAACAGGCGCGGCGTGCTCGACCTGTCACGCGAGCGACAACGTCGAGCTGCTCGCGCTGAAGAGCGGTGAGCGCGCGACACTCGATCATACGTACCGCCTTTGCGCGCAATGCCATTTCTCGCAGGCTGAAGACTGGGCGTCCGGCGCGCACGGCAAGCGGCTCGATGGATGGCAGGGACGACGCGTCGTGCTTGGCTGCGCGGAGTGTCACGATCCGCACAAACCCGCAATCGAGCAGCGAATTCCGTTCCGCGCACCACTCCTCGAGCGGCCCCGAGGCCAGGACAAATGAGCGACTTCAACGACGACATGAACGACTCGGATGACGGCACGATGCTTCAGAAACGTGTCGATCGCCGGCGCGCTCTCGGTATCCTCCTGGGAGGAATGGCAGCAGGTACGCAGGCTGTGAGCGCCTGCTCCCCCCTCAGCGCGGCCACTGACGAGAAGCGGGAGCTCAAGCATCTCGAATGGCAGGAGTTCATCCAGAAGCACTATCGCCGCATGAACGAGTCGGAGCGCGCGGAAACGATCGCGCGCCTCGAGCGGCTCGCAAAGCTTCGTCATGGCGAGGATGTCACCATCGCTACCACCGACGCGCAGCCTGGTGTCGTGTTCGGCTATGCCTTCAACATCTCGAAGTGCAAGGGATACCGCAGCTGCGTCGAGGCGTGCATCAACGAGAACAACCTCGACCGCAATGCCGATACGCAATACATCCGCATCTTCGAGATGCCGGATGGAGTCGTCGATCTCGACCATGCCGACCCAACCTACGATCACGAGGTTCCGGCAGCGGGTCATTTCTATCTCGGGACACAGTGCTTCCAGTGCGCGAACCCGCCGTGCGTGCCCGTCTGTCCGGTTGGCGCAACCTGGCAGGAGCCGGACGGCATCGTCGTCATCGATTACAATTGGTGCGTCGGATGCCGAATGTGCATGTCCGCCTGTCCCTACTGGGCACGGCGCTTCAACTGGAGCGCGCCCGAAGTGCCGCTCGAACAGGTCAACACCAATCAGCATTACCTGGGAAATCGCGCGCGCAAGAAAGGGGTTGTCGAGAAGTGCACGTTCTGCATTCACCGCACGCGCGCTGGCCGCCTGCCCGCGTGCGCTGAAGCCTGCCCCACTGGCGCTCGAGTCTTCGGAAACCTGCTCGACCCCGACTCCGAGATCCGCTGGGTCCTCGCGAACAAGAAGATCTTCCGCCTGAAGGAAGATCTCGGCACCGAGCCGCGCTTCTGGTACTTCTCCGACTGACATGACAATGCATCTACGCGCCTTTCTGCTGACGGCCTTGCGCTCGGCGACATCGGGCGAGAGACGCTACCACCTGTGGATGGGAAGTCTAACCGCGATCATGATCGTCGGCGGCTACGCGTACTGGTATCAGGTGCAGCACGGTCTCGCGGTCACGGGAATGAACGACCACGTGAGCTGGGGACTCTACATATCCAACTTCGCGTTTCTAGTGGGAGTTGCCGCCGCGGCCGTGATCCTCGTCCAGCCTGCGTACGTCCTCAAGGACGTCGACTTCGGAAGGGCGGTCCTGATCGCCGAGGGTGTCGCAGTCTCCGCGCTCGTGATGTGCCTTGCGTTCGTCATGGCGAACAGTCCGGGAACGCCTCAGAAGTGGTGGCGGCTCACTCCGGTGATCGGGCTGCTCAACTGGCCAAGCTCGATGCTCGCGTGGGACGTCATCATGCTGAACGGATATCTGGTTCTCAACATCGTCATTCCGTTCTACATCCTCTACATGCACTTCACCGGCCGCGAGCCGGAGCGAAAGAAGTATGTGCCGTTCATTTACATCTCCGTCGTCTGGGCGGTGAGCATTCACCTCGTTACGGCGTTCCTCTTCGCCGGCCTGCCCGCGAGGCCCCTCTGGAACTCGGCCCTGCTAGGTCCGCGTTTCCTCGCATCGGCATTCACCGCCGGTCCTGCCTTCATGATCCTGCTGCTCGGATTCATCAAGTCGCAAACCACATATCCAGTCTCTGACAAGGCGATTGCCAAACTGGCGACGGCGACGGCGGTCACTTCGCAGATCAACCTCGTCATGCTGATCTCCGAAATCTTCTACAAGTTCTACGCGCCGACTCACCACAGCATCAACGCGAGATACCTGTTCTTCGGCATCGAGGAACATCACGCGCTCGTGCCGTGGATCTGGACCGGACTGGCGCTCAATGTCATCGCGACTTTCGCGCTGATGATTCACCCGCTGCGGCGCAATCTTCGCTTTCTCATGATCGCCTGCATCATGCTGTTCGTCGGCATCTGGATCGAAAAGGGAATCGGACTTGTGATTCCCGGCTTCATTCCGTCGCCCCTCGGCGAGATAGTCGAGTACACGCCGACCTGGGTCGAGCTTTGCCTGACTGCCGGCATCTGGGCGCTCGGTCTGTTCGTTCTCACCGTACTCGTACGTGTTGCCCTGCCAATCGAGCTCGGCGACGCGCGCAGTCCCTATATCGAAGGCGCGGCCCGTGCGCCGCTTGTCCGTCCGCGCAGCTCGGTAGCGCGGCCACGTGACGTCAGACCAGTTAGAACGCGATGAATCATTCCGGTGAATTGCGACGACGTTTTCTTTAAATGAGGTGATCGACATGACTCGACACAGACCGAACGACACTCGCTATCCCGTCCCCGCTCTCGCGGCGGGAGTGATAATCGGCGCAGGCGTGGCCGGAGCGCTCTTTCTGCTTGGCGCACCACTGGCGCTGGTGGCACTCACGGGACTCGGCGCCGCATTGCTGGTTGCGAGCTCGATCAAGTACGCTGACCAGTGGGAACGGGCCGTGCTCATGCGCCTCGGCCGCTACAAGGGCCTGCGCGGTCCCGGCTACTTCCCTGTGGTCCCGATTCTGGACCGTGTTGCCTACACGATCGATCAGCGAATCCGCACCACGGCCTTCGGCGCCGAGTCGTGTCTCACCCGCGATACGGTTCCGGTGAACGTCGACGCGATCGCATTCTGGATCGTCCGCGATGCAGAACGCGCGGCACTCGAAGTACAGGACTACGACGAGGCGGTCATTCTTTCGGCGCAGACACAGCTTCGCGATGCGATCGGCAAGCACGACCTCGCCGAGCTGATCCAGTCACGCGTCGAGCTCGGTCACGGCCTCAAGATCGCGCTCGAGCAGAAAATGGAGAACTGGGGAATTCACGTGCAGTCCGTGGAGATTCGGGACGTAGTAATCCCCGCGGCGCTCGAAGATGCGATGTCGAGACAGGCACAAGCCGAGCGGGAGCGCCAGGCGCGCATCATTCTCGGCACAGCGGAGACGGAGATTGCGCACAAGTTCGTCGAGGCCGCTGACGCCTATCGCGATCATCCCGAAGCCATGAACCTGCGCGCGATGAACATGCTCTACGAGAGCATCGTAAAGCGCGGATCGCTGATGGTAGTGCCGTCGGGGCTCGCCGATTCGCTCAACGTTCCATCATTGCTTGGAATGGCAGGGGCGTCGAATCTCGTTCCCCACAATGGCGTGTCTGAAAAACCGGCGGATCAGAAGGAAGCGGTCGTCGTCCAACCTCTTCCCACAGAGCCGGCGATGACACACTGAACGATCAGCGGCTTCGCGCCTGCTCTATTGCGGCGCGAAGATCCGCGTCGTGGTCGGTGTATTCCTGAAGCGGCTTCGCGCGCTCGGCCTTTTCCGCGGCGAGCAATCGCTGCCGCGCGTTCCGGCTGCCGCTGGAATCTCCGCGCGCATCCGCGGCGCGCGCTGCAAGCACGAGCCCGAGCAGGTGGGTTGGCCGCTCCGCCAGAATGCTGTCGCTCTGAACGCGTGCCCTCGCTGTGTCCCCTGCAACGAGAGCGACCAGACCCATGTCATAGCGCTGATGCGCGTTGAGCGGGCTCAGCGCTTCGTACGAAGTCAGGGCCATTGGAGCAAAGAATGCGGCGCTGTCTGCCTTTCCTTCACTCCACAGCCGCATCACGTGATTGAAGAGCCGATCGGCGCGTTCGGCCGGTGACATCGCGGAAATGTCAGGCGGCTGCGCGCCGCCTGCGCTCAACGGAGCTCCCGCAGCTCCGGCAGCAGCGTCACTCGAGCCCGACCTCAACACTGTGAGAACGATCAGCGCGACGACAGCCGCTGCAGGCAGTCCCCACTTCATGACCGGAGATGCCGGCGCGGCACGCGAGCCTTCGGCGCCACCCCCAACCGGCGCGCCGCAGCTGTGACAGAAATGCGCGTTCGGAAGAAACTGCGTGCCACACTCGCTGCAGAATCGCGGAGGCGACGATACCGGTCTGCCCGTCATTCGCGAGGGCCGCTGACAGTGGAGTCGGCAGGCGTCGTCCACCGTCGTACGAGAACGAAAACCAGTGCGAGCCCGCCGATTACGAGAAGGACAGGCACGGCGTAAAGCACGACATTCAGGCCCGACATCCTGGGCTCGAGGAGAATCCACTCTCCATAGCGCGAAACGAAGTACGCCTTTACCTGCTCGGGACTTTCACCACTTCGCAACCGGTCACGGACTACCGCGCGCATCTGCTGCGCAAGCTCGGACGGAGAATCCTGAATCGATTCGCCCTGACACACTGGACATCGGAGAGTCGACGCGACAGCCGCAGTTCTTGCTTCGAGAAGAGAATCAACCTGAGCTCGAAGTGTCGACGGAAGAGCAAGCGTGACGAGAGCCAGCGCTCCGAGGATGCGGGACGGTTTCACCTCGCCTGCGCCTTCGACGCGGTATCTGCGGAATCGAAACTGACCAGAAGAGAATCGATCACGCGACGCAGGATAGGTCCGGTAACCGGACCGAGCTCCTTGTGCGCGACTTTTCCTTTTGGATCGATGATGAAAGTCTCAGGCACACCGTACAAACCGTAATCGATCGCGGTTCGCGACTCATGATCGAGAGCGGCGGGATAAGCCATGCCTCCCATCTCCGCAATCCAGCGATCTCCAGCTTCGGGTGTGTCGTTGTAGAGAACCCCGAGAAACTGAATTGGACGACCATGGTAAAGCTTTGCCGCCTCGGACAACGCAGCGTGTTCCGCGCGACATGGCAGGCACCATGAGGCAAAGAAGTTCACGACGACAATCTTGCCCGCGAGACTGGTGAGTTTGATCGTGTCACCCGACGCAGGCCCGGCCTGGTCGTCGCCCCCGCGGAATACCGCGAGAGTGAATGCAGGCGCCTGACGACCGGGAAGCGGCGACGGAATCTCAGCGGGATTGCGCGTGAATCCATAGGCGAACAGCGCGACTATCGGAACAGCAGCGAGAAGAGCAATCGCCGCGCGCTTCCAGTTCATGATGAGGCCGTTACGACTTCCGGTTCACTCGCGCGCGGAATCGGCGGAGCTGACACGACCGGAGCACGCGACGGAACCGCAACCGGCTCGCGTCGCCGGCCGTGGAACATTCCAATGACCGCTCCGATCACGACGATGAGCCCGCCGAACCAGATCCACGGAACCAGAGGCTCGACGATCAGCTTCACTGTCGCGTTCGCCCCGTTGGGATCGAACGCCATCAGGTTCGCGTAGAGATCGCCCTTGATGCTGCTGCGCACATCCGGCGTCGGCACGGGCTGGTCCGAAACGCGATAGTAGTTCATTCGCGGCTCGAGAATTCCCGACACTCTTCCGTTGGCGTCGATCACCTCGAGCGTCGCGCCGATCACGGAGCGCTGCGGTTCCTCCCTGCCCCACACGCCCTTTAGCCGAACTGTTCTCCCCGAAACTGTGAGAGTCTGCCCAGGCGTGATCGTCGCTTCGCGCTCCGTGCGGAAAGTCGCCGACGCGGTCACGCCAAGCGCAACGAACAGGACGCCGATGTGAGCGACATAGCCGCCGTACCTGCGCCTGTTTCCGCGCATCAGGCGCACGAATGCGACGGGCCAGCTCTCGCCGTGCGCGTTGCGACGTGCCCGCATTCCAATCCAGTATTCACGAAGATTCCCGACGGCCGCAAATCCCACGAACGCGAACGCGAGGATCGCGTATACGCCGCGCGCGCCGGAGACGACTCCGATCACTCCCATCACGAGCGCGCCAATCGACGGAGGGACAAGACGCCTGCGTGTATCCTCCCACGTCGTGCTTCCCCATGGAAGCGCAGGCCCCACGCCCATCAGGAACAGCAGCGCGACCATCGCGGGAATCGCCATCATGTTGAAGAAGGGCTCGCCAACGCTCACCTTCACGCCGCGAATCGCCTCCGCAATCAGCGGATAAAGCGTCCCCACCAGAACGGTGAGCATCACCGCGGTGAGAAAGAGGTTGTTCAGCAGAAAAACCGTCTCGCGCGAAGCCGCGCCGCCGAGGCTGCCGTGCGTTCGAATGCGATCGGAGTGGCCGGCGACGAGCACGAGAGTCGCGGCAAGAACGAGCGCGATGAAGCCAAGGAAATAGTATCCGATCGCGCCCGTCGTGAACGCGTGCACCGACGAAAGAATTCCGGAGCGCGTGAGAAACGTTCCGAGAATCGTCAGCACGAACGTCGCCACGCAGAGATTCAGCGTCCACAAGCGGAGCATGTTGCGCCGCTCCTGCACCATCACCGAATGGAGATACGCCGTTGCGGTGAGCCACGGAAGAAACGACGCATTCTCGACGGGATCCCACGCCCAGTATCCACCCCAGCCGAGCACTTCATACGACCACCACATTCCGGCGATGATCGCTGCGGAGAGAAATCCCCATGAAGCCAGCATCCACCGTCGCGACAGCACTGCCCACTCGTTGGATGTCGCTTCGTTCGACAGGATCGCGCCGATGGCGAACGCGAACGGAACGGACATCCCGACGTATCCGAGATACAGCAGCGGCGGATGCACAGCCATCAGGTAGTGATTCTGCAGCAGCGTGTTCGGGCCCGGGCCGTCGGCGGGGACAGGGAACACCGGAAGGAACGGGTCTGCCGGTCCAACGAGCAGAATTCCGAAGAACGCCGACACCGCAAGCAGTGTCATCGCCGCGTATGGAACGAGATTGCCCGGCCGCCTGTGATGCAGCCATACGACCGCAGCGGAATACATCGCGAGAACCCATCCCCAGAAGAGAATGGATCCTTCGAGCGCGCCCCACAGCGATATGATCGTGAAGAGAAGCGGTGTCGAGCGGCTTCCTACATTGGCGACATAGGAAATCGAGAAGTCATGCGTGACGAGCGCGTACACCATCGAGAACGTCGCGATCGTAACGAGCAGGAAATTCGTGTAGATCGCGCCATACACGAGCTGAAGCCATTCCCGCCTCTCGGTGCGTATCGCGACCGGCGTGAGAATCACGCCGAGCGCGACCACCACTACTGAGACGAGAAGCGCATTGTGCGCGATTGTGCCCGTCACTTAGATGACTGCTGAATGAGAGTCTTGTATTTCTCGTGCGCTTCCTCGCCCGGTTTCGGCGCCCGGTACTCGTTGGAATGCTTGACCATCAGGTTCGTCGCCTGGAAAAGCCCGTGCTGGTATTTTCCTTCGACGACTACGCCCATCCCATCCCTGAACATCTGCGGAGGTGCGCCAGTCGATTTCACCGGGATGTCACCGCTTCCGTCCGTCACCGTAAAGCGGAGATCGAGCGTATTCGCGTCCCATTTCGTAGACCCCGGCTTCACCTGTCCTCCAAGCCGCACGGGTACGCCGTCGCCTTCGGCCCCCTTGGCGAGCAGCTCCTTCGGCGTCAGAAAGAAAACGACGTTCTTCTGAAGCCCGCCGAAAAGCAGCCACGCGAAGATCGCGACGATCGCAACAAGACCAGAGATTATCCACTTCTTCTTCATCCGTTGCCTCCACCGCCGCGCTGCACCATGCGATCATAGTCTGCCCGCGCGCGAGATCCTCTCACCGTGAGACGCACCATATAACCAAGCACCACGATCCACATCACGGAATAAGCCGCGATGATGAAGTTGCGGTTCATGTCATCGTACATCATCTGCCTCCCATCGCCTGAGCCTCGGCGAGGTGTTCGACAGCGCGCTCGATGCGGGCTATCTCGTATCGCTTTCTAATGAAGTAGATCAGGACCAGCAGCATTGCGATGGCGTTGAGACGAAGGCCCATCGTGTAAGCGGGATCGAGCGTGCCGGGTGTCGACTGCGGCTGATGCAGCGTCCGCCACCATTTCACTGACATGTACACGATCGGCACGTTGATCGCCCCGATTGCGCCGACAGCCGCGCTCCATTTCGCGCGCTGCACGGAGTCGTCTACGAACGCACGAAGCGCCAGGTACCCCACAAAGATAAGGAACAACACGAGCGTGGACGTAAGCCGCGCGTCCCATACCCACCAGACACCCCACGCCGGACGGCCCCATATCATTCCGAGCATCAGAGTCAAACCGGTGAAAACCGCGCCGACCTCGGCCGCTGACGCGGCGATGAGGTCGTGAAGCTCGTTCTGCTTCCACAGATACCGAACACTGTAGATGAACACTACGAAGAAGGCGAGAAACGCCATCCATGCCGCCGGCACATGCACGTACATGATCTTCTGGAGATGACCCATGTCACGATCTGCCGGCGAGGACATGATCGAATAGGCCTGCGCTGCAATCACCGCCGCGAACGCCACCAGCCCGAACACCCTGCTCGTCGGCGGCGGAGCAACACCGGCCTCGGGGGCAGTCCCCAGTTTTTCAGTCACTCGACGTCAACCCTCGATGACATGTTCGAACGCAATGAAAGTCGCAATTATGAACACCAGATCGTATCCGATAAGCAATCGCATCCAGGCACCTGCCTCGTGCATCAGATCCGCGCCGAGCAGTGCCTTCGAGGCCGTCGTCGCGGCGAGCAGTACAGGAACCAGCATCGGAAACAGTAACAGCGGGAGCAGAACTTCGCGCGCGCGGCTTCGGCTCGACATCGATGCGTAGAACGTTCCGAGGACCACCAGCCCGATCACGCCGAGAGCGGCAACCGCAAGCAATGTGACCCACCGCTCTGGAATCGTTATTCCGAACAGCACAATCCCGACGGCCATCACGATTGCAACCATCAGCCCCACGAAGATCAGATTCGCGAGCAGCTTTCCGGCGAAAATCGGCCAGCGCGGACCTGGATACAATAGTAGTGGCTCGAGTGCGCCACTTTCGATTTCCACCTGAAACGAGCGGTTGAACGCGAGTACGCCGGAGAAAAGTGTCGCGAGCCACACCGCGCCAACCGCCGCGTTCCGAAGGGCCTGAGCGTCGGGACCGAGCGCGAGCCCCAGGAGGATCAGGATCGTCACCGCCAGCGAGGCGACTCCGTTGAATCCAGCCTTCGCGCGGAGCTCGGTAGTGAGGTCCTTCATGGCTATCGCGCGCACCCGGCGCCAGTCGTCGCGGAACGCCATCAGAACGAGGCGAGCACTGCGTCGTCCCGAACCGGCAGATCGCTATTCGCTGTCTCGATCCGTCCGTCGCTGAGCGTAATCGTGCGACTGAGAATTCCCCGGGCGGGCGCGAGCTCGTGAAGCGCGAGAAGCGCGGAACCTCCAGCCTCGGTCACATCGTGGATGACCGAGCTCATGAGCGCGATACCTTCCTCGTCGAGGTTGCTGTACGGCTCGTCGAGAAGAAGCACCCTCGGACTCCGCATCATGAGTCGCGCAAGCGCGAGCCTGCGCTGCATCCCCGCCGAAAACCCACGCACGCGCGAGCTCGCCATCGGGCCGAGCCCTACGCGCTCGAGGCTCGACTGCACCAGGGCGCGCGATCCGAGCATTTCTCCCGCGAATTCGAGATTCTCGCGCGCTGTGAGATCTTCATAGAGGCCCGGCGCATGCGCGAGATATCCGATCTTTCCTCGGACGGCACTCGAATCACGAGTGATGTCGAGCCCGTCGATCGTCGCCGTACCCGCGTTGGGCCTGAGAAGCGTTCCGAGAACGCGGAGCACAGTGCTCTTTCCGCTGCCGTTTGCTCCGAGCAAGCCAACCGCCTCACCGCGATTGACCGTGAATGTCACGCCACGCAGCACCCATCGAATGCCGAAGCGCTTGCCGATGCCTTGAGCTTCGATCATTGCTTCGGAGCTGCGGCGATCAGACGCTGGCTTTGATCTGCTTGTCGAGCAATGCGACGCAGCGGGCCGCGAGCGATGGTGTGTCGAATTCGCTGCCGTCTTCGGCGCGCCAGAGGCACCCCTCGGTCGAGCTTGTAATCGGACGAAGAACGTGCTCCGAAACTATCGATGCCTTTGCCGGCTTGCGGTGCGAGCTGCCGCCGCGCGAGACGACTCCACGCCAGACGTTGACATGCAGCTCGCCCAGAGTTTCGGACCGCGTGTCGACGAACCACGAGACGCTGAGCGCTGCATTCTCGGCCTGAAGAACGCATCCCACCGGAGTGCGATGCTGCTCGATGGGACCATGGAACGTGTCCCCCCGCTTGACCACTTTCTCCGGTGCGAGCGCATCGAGCAACGCCGTGACCGAGCGCTGCACGGCGCTTTTTTCCTTTGCCGTAGGTGCCGTGCTCCAGCCTCGGCCCGTCGTGATTTCAGGTTTATCCATGTCGGGTGAAACTTACCACATTTTCACCCCGGCTCGCCTGAATCGATGCGAACCCCGGCGGCCCGATGCGTGTTATCACAGAAAGGCAGGTGACGCGACCTGCCGCACCGGCAGAGCGCAACGCGTGAGTCCCGGCGAAGCACCCGGCCTTCGGGATCGGCAACCTCGATTTCTCCGTGCATGAGGAATGGGCCATCGCGGACGGTTCGTACCGTAACGTGGCTCGGAATTGGTTCCGGTTCCCCGTCGTTGCGGACGTAATGAAGCGCGCCTGTGGGACACTTGAGCACTGCCTCCGCGATCGCGTCCGCGTCAGCCGCGTCGATGTCTACCCACGGCCGGTGACGGGGATTGAATACCCGGGGCAGCGCCTTGATGCACGCTCCCGTGTGAATGCACCGCGAAGCGTACCACTGGACGCGTATCTCGCCTGACGAGTATTCCCGGGTCAGATCGGCAAAGACCTGATTGGCCTCGTGCTCTTCAGGAGGGGCACCTGCACCTCCCTGGCCCGCGTCCGGCTCGGTCATGAAAGAGCAGT
>Ga0209998_10000251_pt1 | contig 17585 bp, 18 predicted proteins | sample EndophyteCoNSPM_FD_187576 | JGI IMG/M metagenome (GOLD analysis project Ga0209998, IMG submission 187576) | Arabidopsis thaliana rhizosphere microbial communities from the Joint Genome Institute, USA, that affect carbon cycling - Endophyte Co-N... | ecosystem: Host-associated > Plants > Roots >... | reverse complement strand
GAATGCGGTTCCGGCCCTCGTGAAAGGGGTGCGCACTCCGTCAACGATGGCAACACGTCTGCCATTTCCGAACACAGGCATTCGGGGAAGTTAACCGTGTGGAGGTATCTTTCCAGAATGCCGCGGACGTTTACCGCTCTCGAATCCGGTGTTTTTGACGTGCTCATCATCGGTGGCGGAATCACTGGTGCCGGCGTGGCGCGGGACGCGGCGATGCGCGGAATGCGCGTCGCGCTCGTCGAAAAGGGTGAATGGGCGAGCGGAACTTCGAGCAAGTCATCGCGGCTCGTGCATGGCGGGATCCGGTATCTCGAGCACGGTGAGATCGGGCTGGTGCGCGAATCAGTGCGGGAGAGAGAGATTCTTCTGCGAATCGCGCCTGATCTGGTGAAGCCGCTTGAGTTCACGTGGCCTGTGTATCGTGGGGCCCGGCTTCCCAGGTGGAAGCTTCGCGTCGGCCTCGCTCTGTACGATCTGCTCGCGGGAAAAAAACGCGGTCGACGTCATCATTCTCTCGATGCCGCCGGAGTGCTGTCGCTGGAGCCTCAGCTCAAAGGCAATGACCTCGAAGGTGGCGCAAGCTACTTCGATGCCGCGACAGACGATGCCGCGCTCACTCGCGCCAATGTCGAGAGTGCGGTGCGGCATGGAGCGGTAGCGATGAATCACGCGAGAGCCGAACGACCGACGACGTCGTCGGGGAAGCTCGACGGCATCATCGTGCGCGACATGATCGATGGCGGCTCACTGCGAGTTGCGGCGAGAGCGGTAGTGAGCGCAACGGGACCATGGCAGGCAAAGGGCACGAAAGGATCGCACGTCATCGTGGCGCGCTCGCGCATCGGAAACAATGGCGCCGTGACGATGATCTCGCCCGATGACGGGCGAGTGATGTTCGCGCTTCCCCACGGTTCGGAAACGATTCTGGGCACCACCGACCTTCGCACCGATGAATCACCCGACGAGGTAAAGGCAAGCGATGCCGAAGTCGATTACATCCTGCGCGCAGCCAATTTCTATTTTCCCGATGCCGGACTCAGTGTCGACGATGTGATCGCGAAATGGGCCGGCATTCGGCCGCTCGCGGCAGCGCCTGCGGGAATGAGCCCGTCGAGCATCTCGCGCGAGCATCGTATTTCGCGCGACACCTCGGGAATGATCGTCGTGACCGGAGGAAAGCTTACGACGTACAGGTCGATGGCTGAGGAAATCGTGGACGAGATAGAGAAATCGATCGGGCGCGCCCACGTCGGCACGCAGACGGACACCGAGGCTCTATCGTCCTGAGCGGTCAGTCCTGGTGAATGGTCTTCAGGGAGATGATCCTGAGCCGCCGCACCATCGCGGGAAGCTTGAGAATGGTCGATTCACCGACTCCCTTCCCAACTAGAGAGAGACCGATTGGCGATGACATGCTCACGTGACCCTCCTCGAACTCGACGGAGTCACCGAACACGAGACTGAAGGTCTCGCGTGCTCCGGTCTTTTCATCCTCGACAGTCACCTCCGACCCCAGCCCAACCTTATCGGGCGGTATCTGGCTGATGTCGATCGACGACAGCTTGCTCAGTCGCTGGCGCAGCTGGCCGAGGCGGGCCTGCACGAACTGCTGTCGCTCGAGGGCAGCCTTGTATTCGCTGTTCTCACGGAGATCGCCGTGTTCGACGGCTCTCCTGATCTCAGCGGGAAGCGTGACGTTCAGCTCATGCTGCAGCCGCTCGGCCTCTGCGCCGAGTTTGGCTTTGAGTTGCTCGATCATTGGGGACGCACTGCTGTCGGTGAGATAAAAATCCGAGCGCCCGTTCCGGCGGAGCGGGCGCTCGCTGATTCAAACTAGGCGCGACGCGACGAAGTCGCCAGTATCCTCAGACTGGCCTGGTCTGCGCCTTCCATTCCTGCGTCTGGGGCTTGAGCGCGGCGATTACCGCTTGCGCGGCTTCTGCGGGATCGTCGGTGAGAACCATGAGATCTATGTCGCCCGGCGAGATCTTTCGCTCCGCCAGTGCGCGCGCCTGAAGCCAGCGCAGCAGGCCCGCCCAGTAATGCCGCCCAAAGAGAATCACCGGAAACTGATAGATCTTTCCCGTCTGAATCAGCGTGATCGCCTCGAACAGCTCATCGAGCGTCCCGAATCCGCCGGGAAAAATTATGAACGCAAGCGAGTACTTGATGAACATCGTCTTGCGAACGAAGAAGTAGCGGAAGTTGATGAGCGTGTCGACGTACGGGTTGGCTCCCTGCTCGAAGGGCAGCTCGATGTTGCACCCGATCGAGCGTCCTCCGCCCAGATGGGCGCCCTTGTTGGCAGCTTCCATTATGCCGGGTCCGGCGCCGGTTATGATTGCAAATCCGGCCTCGGAAAGAATCCGCGCGACTTCTTCGGCGGCCTTGTACATCGGGTCTTCGGGGGAGATTCTCGCCGACCCGAAAATCGTCACTCCCCTGTCGATAGAGGAAAGAGTATCGAATCCCTCGATGAACTCTCCCATGATACGCAACACGCGCCATGGATCGGTGCGCGTGAAATCCGCGTCCGATCTCGAGGGCTGCTGAAGGAGCTTCTCGTCCTCTGTCATCGGAGTGTAGCTGCGAATGGCGTCGTCTACCTTTCGTGTTGCGCCAGCCTGCCGCGCGGGCGTTGCACGGGATGGTGGAAGGCGGCCGGCCATGATGTGGCCTTCTTCAGTTCGTTCGCGGAGCCCCGCCCTTGCGTCCTGCTCGGCCGATGCCAGCGAGCTGGCGTCTGCTTTCTTCCCGCTGGCTGTGCGAGGATGACGCTTGCGTCGTTTTGGCTCCGCCGCTTCAGCAGCGGGAGTAGCTTTCTTTTTTTTCATTCAGGAATTTTGAGACGCTCGATTTGGATCATTCCCCATCGCATGTCACGCACCAATCTCCGCAAATGTGGATGCGTTCGCATGACGCTCGCCAGATGAGCGCGTGCCCGTAATCGTCATTGTCGCTGATGGCGCGCGTCCCGATACGCTCGAGCAGGCAATCGACAAGGGGTCTGTGCCTGCGCTCAAAGGACTGCGCGACGAAGGGAGCCTCAACACAGTCACGACCGTATTTCCCTCGGTGACAGGACCGGCGTACACGCCGTTCCTGATGGGGAGGTATCCAGGACCTGTAGGGCTTCCCGGGCTTCGCTGGTATGATCGCGAGCGGCTGACATGCCGCCTTCCAGGAAATTCACGAAGCTACGTAGGCTTCGAGATGCGCCGCGTCGATGGCGATCTGGATCCCGCGGCGCCGACCATGTTCGAGCTCGTGCCGAAGAGCATCGCGGCCCTCAACGTGATCGGCCGCGGGCTCGATTCCGCCAACATGATGGGTCGCGGAGCCGGATTCGTCGTGAAGGCGGCGCGCACGCACTTCACGGGCCGCGTGGGGGGCTGGCTCCAGATAGATCAGGAAATCGCGGGGGAGGTCGTGAGGAGAATCAGGACTGCACGGCCCGACTTCGTTTTCGCGGCACTTACAGGGATCGACAAAACTTCACACTTCGAAGGCCATGGGGGACCATTTGTAGAACAGGCTTACCGGATCGTGAACGACATGGTTGCAGAGATCCGCCATGACGCTGAACGAAGTGGGACATGGACCGACATGCATCTGTGGGTCGTCAGCGATCACGGCCATTCGCCGGTGCGACAGCACGACGACATTGCGGGTCTCATCGGCCGGCTTGGATTCAGGACTATCGCCCACCCTTTCGTGTATTCGACCCGCGGCGAAGTGGCGGTGATGGTGAGCGGCAACGCAATGGCGCACATCTACCTGGACCTCACGCGCCGCTCTCGCCCATGGCTCGGCGACCTCGGAGGGAAGTGGCAGGCGGTGCGCGATGCGCTGCTCGCGCGGGACTCAGTCGACCTGATGATTCTTCCAACAAGGACCGGTTCCTGCGAGGTCCATGCGCGAGATCGCGGATTTGCAATCCTGACGTGGGCGGACGGAAGAATCTCCTATCTGCCGGCGACTGGAGACCCACTTGGCACGGGAGCGCTGCATGACCTCTCCGATGACGACGCGTATGAAGCGTCGTCGCACACCGACTATCCCGATGCGCTCGTTCAGATCTCCCGATTGTCGGATTCTCCGCGATCCGGGGAGATAATTCTTTCCGCATCGCGCGACTGGGATTTTCGCGCCAGATATGAGCCTATTCCCCACACATCGTCACACGGCGCGCTGCATCGCGAGCACATGCTCGTGCCTCTCCTTACGAACAAGCCGATCAGCGCGCGGCCGCGGAGGACAGTAGACGTGATGCCCAGCGCATTGACGGCACTGGGCATCACGATTCCGCCGGGAGTCGACGGGCGGAGCTTTCTCTAGCCTACTCGACTTTTATCGACCCGGTCATGCCTGCGTGCTGCGTGCAGTGGAAATTGAACGTTCCCGCATCGTTGAAGGTTCGCGGGAACGTACCCGCGTTGTTGAGCGGGACGTCATTGACGCCTGGGGGACGTGTTCCGTCGAAATTGACTGTGTGCGATATCGCGGAGTTGTTCACGAACGACACTGTGGTTCCCTTTGCGACGGTCAGGGAGGCCGGATCATAGGAGCTCGAGAGCATGCAGACGGAATTCGCCGGACAGCTGCCCCCACCGGAACCGCCGCCATAAGGATCGCCGCCTGACCCGCCTGTACCGCCGGTCCCTCCCGTCCCGCCGCTGCTTCCGCCCGGGCCGGTGCTGCCGCCACCGCCCGAACACGCGGCCGCGATCAACAATGTCAGAATGACCGAGTAACGACTGAATTTCATTAATTGCCCCCTGGTGGATCGTACGCAGCTAATCCTGCAAGGGCGTTCGGGGCATCGCCATCGTCGTGCGGTGAAGGTGTCCCAACAGGCGGCAGAATGCCTTACTTCGCGCGAGACTCAATCCCAGCGCGGGGCGCCTTTCATCTCCACGTTCCACTCTCCCTGCGATACGACTACACCCACGAAGTCGGGCCCAAGGTCGAGGTACTCGACCCTCCAGCCGAGGCGCCGGGGCGAATTCTCCATCTCCCCATTCTTCCACGAGGCCAGACCGCGCCATACACTGTCCCCCCGCGCCTTCGCCGTACCTTCCCGCTTTACCCATATCGACAGAAAAGCACGAGCGAGCTCCTCCGATTGAAGCGACACCAGCATTTCGTGCTCTTCCGCGGAAAAACATCTCCGGGAAACCTTGAGCGCCCGCTCCACCGGACGAACTCTCTCGACGTCGACACCAACATCGCGCCCCGCCGTGACCGCAATGACGACGAGATCTCCGGAATGAGTCGTGTTGAAGGTCAACCCGATGTCATTCGGGTAAGCCAGGGTAGGCTTTCCCATGGCAACTACACCGAAGCGGATCTCGCTCGGATGGCCTCCGACGTATCCGGCGAGAAGCTGGCGCTGCATTGCACGCGATATCACGTACTGGCGGGATGCTCGCTCCTCGGGCATTGCCTCTGCGCGCATTCGCTCGACGGGCGAAAGCCGCTCGAGCATTTCGTGCATCGCATGCGCGTCGATGTTCATTCGCGCGGTCCACACATGAATCGCGTCCGGAGCGAGCTCAATCGATCGGGACAATCTCTGCCTCTGCGATACCATTATTTATCGTAAGACGCGCCACACTCGGCCCGACGTTGAAGCGGCGGGGACCGGCTGCGCCCGGATTTACAACCAGTCTTCCATCGGCACGCGTGACGAGCTGCTTGTGCGTGTGCCCGTAAACCAGCACTTCCTGCGAATACGCGGCGAGAAGCCTTTCCGGCGTCGGACTGCCAAGCTCGTGGCCGTGACTCACGTGAATATGGATGCCGCCGGCTGGAACAATCAGCTCCTGTGACAGGCTCGGATCGTCGACCGCGTCGGTGTTTCCATACACCGCCTGGACTGGCGCGATGATGCGCAGCTCGTCCAGTATTTCCTGCCCGCCGACATCGCCAGCGTGAAGGATCAGGCCAACTCCCTGTAATGCTTCGTGAACGGAGGAGCGAAGAAGTCCATGAGTATCCGAGATGAGTCCAATGACGATGGGGCCCGAGTGATCCGGCATGCTTCCTATATTACCTGAGTAATGTCGTGGTCACGGCTTGTTCTGACTCTCGCGCGCCGCGCGCTCGTCAGGCCCGCGCTGGCAACCGACCTTCTCCGTATCGCATGGAGATTTCGGTCGCGGGACTGGTATTCGCGGTTCCCGTTTCTTCCTCTTCCAGACAAAACCTACGTCCGCTGGCGCATGTATACGGCCTATGGCGACTATGATGCCATCCCGCCCGCTGATGACGTGGAACGTTACGCCCGATGGGCCACGGAGGAATCTTGACGGCGACGGGAGTCGGGACCGGTCTGGAGCAACTGATCAAGGCCCAGGCCTATGGTGTCGGATTCGATCTAGTCGGCATCACGACGCTCGGCCCCGCCGATACGACTAACGCATTCGACGAATGGATTGCGCGTGGATACGCAGGCGACATGGCATATCTGCCTCGCGGAGCCGAAAAGCGCCGTGACACGCGTCTCCCGTTTCCAGCAGCACGAAGTGCGATCGTCGTTGGCCTCAACTACGGCGGAACCAGTACGTCCGGCCCGGTCGCACGGTACGCGAGAGGTGACGACTATCACGAGGTCATGTGGCGCATGCTCGACACATTGCATGCGTGGATCGATGATCACATCGGCCTTGCAACTGCCGCCAGATCATACGTCGACACCGGACCCATTCTGGAGCGCGATCTCGCCAGACGTGCGGGGCTCGGCTGGTTCGGGAAGAATACGAATCTCATCAATCCGGACATCGGATCATTCTTCTTCATCGGCTCCCTGCTTATCGATCTTGAGCTCGAGCCCGATACACCGTTTGAAGCGGACAGATGTGGAACCTGTGTCCGCTGCATCGATGCGTGTCCAACGGGCGCCATCCTCGAGCCACGCGTGCTCGATGCGACGAAGTGCATCTCGTATCTCACGATCGAAGCCAAAGGCGCGATACCATTGGAGCTTCGCGAGGAAATCGGGGACCGCCTGTACGGGTGCGACATCTGCCAGGACGTATGCCCGTGGAATGTTTCGTTCGCGCGTGACGCCGCGCATGAAGCGTTCGCGCCTCGCCCCGGCATGCTGGAAAGTGCGCGCGACTTGTCGCGAAGAATGCTCGCAATGAGCGTCGAGGAATTCCGCTCGACGCTCAAGGGTTCGCCCATCAAGCGTGCGAAGCTGCGAGGTCTCAGGCGCAATGCCGCAGTCGTGCTCGGCAATGTCGGAGATGGTGACGATCTGCCAGCGCTGCAGTCTGCGCTCGATGATCCCGACGATCTCGTGCGCGAGCATGCTTCATGGGCGTTCGGACGGATCGACAGCCGCACGTCACGATGATCCGGATCGAGCGGATCGAGCTGCGTGAGATAATCCTTCCGCTTGCAGACCGATTCAGCACCTCTGCTGGAGCTGTCGATGAGCGGCGCATTCTGCTCCTCGAGTTTCACGATGCAGATGGCTCGAGGGAATGGAGCGAGTGTGTCGCCGAGACGCTCCCCACGTACGCTCCCGATACGGTCGACACCTGCTGGCTCGCAATCTCGAAGTGGATCGCTCCAATCGTCATCGGAGAATCATTCGACTCCCCCGACCTGGTCGACGCAGCGCTCGCAAAACGAATTCGCGGCCACCGCATGGCGCGAGCCGCAGTCGAGATGGGCTTGTGGGCACTCTTTGCCCGGAAGTCCGGTGTCTCCCTCGCTGCAGCGCTCAATGACAAGACCCGCAGCCCGGCTCCAGATCGCAAGCCGAGATCGAAAGTCGAGAGCGGCGTTGCATTTGGAATTCAGTCGAGCCCCGAGCTGCTTGCAGACCGGTGTCGTGCAGCAGCTGATGAGGGATATCGAAGGATCAGAATCAAGATTGCACCCGGCGCGGACGTCATGTATGTCCGGGCTGCCAATGACGCTCTCGAGTCTCGTATTCCGCTTGCGGTCGATGGGAATTGCGCCTATTCACTCGACAATGCACATCACGTCAGCGCCCTCGAAGCGCTCGACAGCTTTGGACTCAGCATGATCGAGCAGCCGCTCGGCCATGACGACCTCATGCAGCACGCGACTCTTCAGCGCTGCATCTCGACTCCGATCTGTCTCGACGAAAGCATCACGGGCGTCGAGCGTGTTGCAGAGATGATCGCGCTCGAGAGCGCCCGGATCGTCAACCTGAAGCCAGGGCGGGTTGGCGGTTTCCGGCAGTCTCTCGCGATTCACGACGCCTGCGCGGAGTCGAGCCTGCCACTATGGTGCGGTGGCATGCTCGAAACCGGCATCGGCCGCGCGTACAACGTCGCTCTAGCCTCACTGCCGCACTTCACGCTGCCCGGTGACCTCTCGCCGAGCGCGCGCTACTGGGCACAGGATATCGTCAAGCAACCCTGGACGATGGACGCTGACGGAACGGTCGAGGTTCCGCTCGATCGAAATGGAACCGGCGTGGAAGTGAATGAGGAGCTCGTCGACGAGTTGACCGTTCGACGTCTTACTCTGGGCCAGCGTTAGTTCCTTCCAACATTTCGCGCAGCGCGGAGCGACGAAGCTTTCCAGCCGCCGTTCTCGGCAGCGGCTCTTCCGTGAAGCGGAACTCGCGCGGAATCTTGAACGATCCGAGCTGCAGAGAGCAATGAGCAGTCAGGCTGGGCGTGTCCGCGTGTGTCGAGTCTTTCAACTTCACGAATGCTACCACCCGCTGTCCCCACTCGGCGTCCCTCGCGCCGACGACCCCGGCTTCAGCGACTGACGGATGCGACGAGAGCGCTGCTTCCACCTCGGCGGGATAAACATTTTCCCCGCCGGTGATGATGAGATCGTCGCGGCGATCGAGCACAAACAGAAATCCATCATCGTCGATAGAGCCTGCGTCTCCAGTGTGCAGCCATCCGTCCACGATCGTCGAGCTCGTCTCCGCGGGCCGCCCGGCATAGCCCTTCATTACGACCGGTCCACGCACGAGGATTTCCGCGTCATGAGAAATACGCAGCTCATTGGGATATAGCGGCTTGCCTGAAGACCCGAGCTTTCGAATGGCATCCTCAGGAGAGATCGTCGCTATCTGCGAGCACGTTTCGGTGAGACCGTATGTCTGCACCACGGGTATGAGAAGCGATGCGCATCGATCGAGCAGTGACCGCGGAACAGGGCCGCCGCCAACCAGAACACATCGCAGGCTGGGGGGATACGGGCTATCCGGGCGCGCGTCGAGCATTCGCTGGAGCATCACGGCGACAACGGAAACGATGCTGACTTCGTTATTCTCGATCGCGACGTTCACAGCGTCGGCGTCGAATCCGTCGTGAACGACCGCGGTGATTCCATAGATCGCCGAACGAATGAGAATCGACAGTCCCCCGACGTGAAAGAGTGGGAGACATGCAAGCCACCTGTCGCGTGGACGGGTGCCGAGATTCAACGCCGATCCGATTGCGCTCCACCAGAAGTTTCCGACGGTGAGCATTGCGCCTTTCGGATGACCGGTGGTTCCTGACGTGTAGATCACGGCAAGCACCGACGTGGATGGATGAGCCCTTCTGAGATCGACATCCATTTCGGAGGCCGCGGCGAGAGATGCTTCGTCCCGTATCACTATGCGCGGATCGATATCGTCGATCTGCCACTCTAGCTCCTTTTCACTGAGCCGCGTGTTCAGCGGCACGAGAGTCGCGCCGAGCCGAAGCGTCGCGTGAGGAAGAACTGCCGATGTGAAACCGGCTTTCAGAATTGTCGCAACGTGATCTCCTTCCCTTACACCGAGCGAAGCGAGACGTCGTGCCGCACGGTCAGCTTCTGTGTCGAGCTCGCTGAAAGTCCATTGCCGGTCCTGGGCGATGAGGGCAACCCGTTCAGGAACTGTCGCGGCGCGGCTATGAAGCCAGTCCGGAAATTCCTGCATCAGGTCGAGCGGCCGAACAGCGCGCCCGCGCTCAAAAGAACTCCGAAAATGAGCAGGAGCTGGCCTGTTTTCTTGAGGAGCGGATTGAGATCACGCCCCGAGGTTCCCCGGAGAACCTTTCGAACGAGACTCGAGGCGAATGGCGCGCTTATCAGAATGATCAGAAGCACGCGACGCCCGGGGTCCGTCAGCGCGACCGCGACAGGAATCAGATAGGCAACCGCGATGAGAATCGCATATTGCGCGCGCGTTGCGCGATCACCGATGCGAGTCGCGAGCGTTCGCTTCCCGGCAGCGACATCAGTAGGCAGATCGCGAAGGTTGTTGATCACCAGAATGTTCGTGACGATCAGACCGATCGGAATCGAGAGCAGAAACGGGAACAGAGTCCACTCACCCGCCTGCAGGTAAGCTGTTCCAGTTACCGCTATGAGCCCGAAAAAAACGAACACGAAGAGATCACCGAGCCCGTGGTAGCCGAGCGGATATGGTCCTCCCGTGTATGCGAGTCCGGATATGATCGATGCGATGCCGATGAGAGCCACTGGCAAACCGCCGATCCATACGAGCACCGCGCCGAGAAGCACAGCAAGCGCGAATGCGACGATGATTCCGCGCTGAATGGCCGACTGAGTGATGAGTCCGCTCTGGGTGACTCGCAATGGACCGAGACGACCTTCACGATCAGCGCCGCGATGAAAGTCGGAGTAGTCGTTGGCGAAGTTCGTTCCGACCTGGATAAGAAGGGCGCACGCGAGCGTCGCGAGGAAGACGAATGGGCGGAACGCTGCTCCATCGCTTACTGCCGCAGCCGCGCCGACAATGACCGGCACCGCAGCGGCGGGGAGCGTCGCGGGCCGCGCAGCAAGGATCCATGCGCGCGCGGGAGACATGTTCGCGACTGCGCCCGCGCTCACGGAAAGCGCGGGAACTTCTGAAAATCAGGTTTACGGTTTTCGAGGAACGCGTTCTTTCCCTCCTTCGCCTCTTCAGTGAGGTAGTAGAGAAGCGTCGCATCGCCGGCGAGCTGTTGAAGACCGGCAAGTCCGTCGGTGTCGGCGTTGAACGCGGCCTTGAGAAAACGAATCGCCATCGGGCTCTTCTCGAGAATCTCGCGCGCCCATTGAAGTGATTCGGCTTCGAGCTGCTCGAGCGGAACGACAGTGTTCACGAGGCCCATCGCCAGGGCATCCTGCGCATTGTATTGCCTGCAGAGATACCAGATTTCGCGCGCTTTCTTGTGACCGACGACGCGAGCGAGGTAGCTGGCGCCGTATCCGCCATCGAAGCTTCCGACTTTTGGCCCGGTCTGGCCGAACCTTGCGTTGTCCGCCGCAATCGTCAGATCGCAGACGAGATGAAGTACGTGTCCGCCGCCGATCGCATATCCAGCGACGACCGCAATGACAGGTTTGGGAAGGTAGCGGATCTGCTTCTGGACATCGAGAATGTTGAGGCGCGGGATCTGGTCCTCTCCGACATATCCTCCGTCTCCGCGGACCCGCTGGTCGCCGCCCGAGCAGAATGCCTGATCTCCTTCGCCTGTCAGGAGAACGACACCGGTCGTCATGTCGTCGCGCGTGTGATTGAACGCGTCGATCAGCTCTGAAACCGTATGGGGCCGGAATGCGTTCCGGACTTCCGGCCTGTTGATGGTGATTTTCGCTATGCCTTCATCCGCCAATCGCTCATATCGGATGTCGGTGTATGTCGTGATGGGAATCCACTCAGCGGTCATTCATTCTCCTCAAGTGTCGTGCAGCGTCGCTCGCCGGAATTTACACGCCAGGCGTGTCGGCCCGTACCGGGACGTGGCCGCCCAGGAATTCCAGCACGGCGTCGAGCATCGCTCGGGGGCGCTCGATATGAACGGCGTGACCTGCGTCGGGAATGACCCTGACACGGGCGTGTGGAATGGAATGAGCGAGCTGCCGCGCAATCCCGACGTACTTCGCGTCCAGATCTCCCGCGACGAGGAGAGTGGCTGCGCTTATTCCGGCGAGCTCGCTTTCGGACAATGGATCCACCGCTGCGCCCGCGCCGCGAAGACTGTTCGCGAGCCCCGTCGCATTGTTCTCGAGCCGCTGCGCTCTCAATGCCGCGCGCGTGGAAGCCGGCAGACTGGTCTGGGATTCCCATAGCGGCAGCATTTCCCACCGATCCACGAAGGCAGCAATCCCCTGTCGCTCGATGAACGCGGCGAGCTCCGCATCCGATTCCGCGCGCGCCTTGCGAAGCTCAGGGTCTGAGACCCCGGCGGATGTGCTTTCGAGAATCAATCCGGCAACTCGATCCGGATGCGCAGCGGCAAGATGAAGCGCGGCTCGTCCACCCATCGAATAGCCGATGACCGTCGCGCGGCCGACGCCGATCTCGTCCAGAACCCTCACCAGGTCCGACGCAAAGCGACGAAGCGAATAGCGTCCCGGATCAGGCGGGGATGACGACCGCCCGTGCCCGGGCAGATCGATGGCTACTACGCGGTATTCCGTCTCCAGCTCGGGCCGAAGAGGCGACCATGTCTCGACCGAACCCGTGAATCCATGCAGCAGGAGAAGTGGATGACCGCTCCCGCTGATTGCAGCATGCAGCTGGAGGTCACCCAGATCGATATCGAGATGGCCTGTCAAACAGCGGCCAGCGCGGATGCCACTGATTTCCACGCCTCACGATGCAGCTCGACGTTTCGCGCCCGGCCGGTTCGCATCTCGACGAGCTGCAGGCCACGCCGCGAGATCCCTTCACTCACACAACGCCGCAGCGACTGGGAGTCGTGCGCGCGCTGGTAGGAAGCGTGATAGAGCGCTGCGACGGGCTCGAAATCCAGTCCGTGCGGGGTTCCGAACAGCTGCTCGAAGTATTCTGGATGCGCGGCCTGCGGAAGAAACGAGAATATTCCTCCGCCGTCGTTGTTCAGAACGACGATTGTGGCGTCGATGCCGTGGACCTTTGCCGCAAGAAGTCCGTTCATGTCGTGATACAACGCGAGGTCGCCGATTACGAGCACAAGTGGCGGCGCATTGGCCGGCATCGCGGCTGCTGCCCCGAGCGCGGTCGACACGACCCCGTCAATTCCGTTCGCTCCGCGATTCGCAAGCACGCGAAGGTTTCTTCTATCTCCGCTCGCGAAGGCGTCGAGGTCCCGCACCGGCATGCTGCTGCTCACGAAAAGTGTCGCGCCATCGGGCAGCACCCCGGCGACATCGGCCAGCGCAGCACCCTCGAACGCTTCCGCGAGCGTGCATGCGTATTGATCCAGCGCGTTGCGGGCAATCCTGTCTGCATCCAGCCATCTGCCAAGCCATTCAGCATCGCGGTCCGATGTTTCGGGGATGATCCCGGCAAGCTGCGCGCACGTTGCCGCCGGATCCGCTCTCACCATTTCCTCCGCGAGCAGCGAAGGATCGGGCCACTGGGATTCCGCAATCACTATGAGCGGCGCGGACGGTTGTCTCTCCAGAAATTGCAGCAGTGCCTTGGACGTCGGGGTTCCTCCGATCCGCACGATGAGATCGGGCGCGAGTGCGGCCGCGGTCGGATCATGTCGCAGGAAAGCGTCGTACCGGTCTATCACGCAATTCCTGTCGTGAGAACCCCACCGTACCTGGGATAAAGGATCAGCGAGTACCGGCGCACCCATGACACGCGCCAGACTGCTCAGTGGTACCGCAAGCTCGCTGTCCGTCTGCGGACCGCACACGATGATCGGCCGCTCTGACCGTGCGACACGCGACGCAAGGCTGCGCGCGGCCTCGTCATCGATCACCCGGCGCGATCTGGTAACCTTCACCCAGGGCCTTCCATCACGCCTTCCCTCCACGATTCGCAAATTGCTGCCAGGCCGGGGGACGAGCGGCTCGCGGAAAGGAAAGTTCAGATGCACAGGACCGGAGGGTGACTCGATTGCGCGCGCAACAGCGCGACCTGCGAGCGCGCGCGCATACCGTATCATTTCCGGAGTAGCCTCGGGGAGCGCGACCTCGACGAACCACTTTGCGTGCGCCCCATACAAACGGTTCTGATCGATCGTCTGAGCAGCACCGACGTCGCGAAGCTCCGGCGGCCGGTCAGCAGTGAGAACGATCAGCGGCACGCCGGCGCTTCTTGCCTCGACTACCGCCGGGAAAAAATTCGCTGCGGCCGTGCCCGACGTGCATACGAGCGCAACCGGCTCGCCCAGGGCGCGCGCAAGTCCGAGCGCGAAGAATGCGCCCGATCTCTCGTCGACATGTGTCCACGACTTCAGCGTTTTTTGATTCGCAATCGCGAGCGCCAGAGGAGCAGAGCGCGATCCCGGCGAGATACAGACATGCCTTACGCCCGCCCGCGCCATTTCCTCCACGAACGCACCGGTATACGCGTACGTGTCGAGCGCGCGGTCACTGGTCAAAGAGAGCGCTCCGATACCGTCGTCATCACAAGATCGGACGATGCGCCCGGCACCGACGCGGCGATCGATGAATCCATTGCCTGAAGCTTGAGAGTCGATTCCGCATATTCGAGATCAGGATCGGAATCAGCGACGATCCCGCATCCCGCAAAGAGAACCGCCTCATCGTCATCGACGATAGCGCAGCGCAGCGCTACGGCAAACTCGCCCCCATCCAGTCCGAGCCAACCGACAGGCGCGGCGTACCATCCGCGATCGAGACTCTCGTGCTTTTCGAGAAAACGCAGCGCCTCATCACGAGGCGATCCGCCCACCGCGGGCGTCGGATGAAGCTGCGCGACAAGATCGAGGACGGAGCCGTTCTCCCGCAACCGCGCGCGAATGGAAGTGTGAAGATGATGCACGTGAGGCAGCGTGAGAATCGAAGGCTTGCGCGGCGCGCGCACATCGTCGCAGCTGTCCGAAAGCGCCGCATGCAGCTCGTTTCGCACCGCGGCATGCTCGGCGAGATCCTTTGCGCTCTCGAGAAGCATCGTAATGTTCGCTGCGTCTTCAGAAGGCGTCGCCCCGCGCCTGATCGTTCCCGCGAGACTGCTCGCCTCGACTTCGCGGCCAGTGATTCGAATGAGCCGCTCGGGACTCGCGCCGACCAGTGCCCGCCCGGATTGCCAGATCGCGAAGACGAACGACTGCACGTACGTCGATCGCAAATGTCGCAGCATTGCAAACACATCGATCGTTTCAGAGCTGGACACGTGCATCGCTCGCGCGACGACGACCTTTTCCAGACGGCCGGCGTGAATCTCCGTGATTGCTGCTTGCACAATCTCCCGCCACTCTTCGCTCGTCGAGAGGTTCGTACGATTGATCTCGGCTGCCGCAGGCTCTGAGGCGTCGAAATTCACCGGCAACGCACCTGACGAAATCGAATCCGCGAGCGATGCCAGCATTCCCGGATCGGCGCTCGCCCGTCCATCGGACGCGACGAGGATGTTGATGGTGACGCAGGTCCCAGCGGGCGTCGATGTGACGAGCAATGCCGGAATCATCAGGTGCGAGCTCTCGAACCCGCTCCACATCGCGGTGCGCGGCCCGTCCGGCGCGAAGGAAAACCCTCCCATCAGAACAGGCCCTGATCCGGGCACGTCCCGCGAATCGTTCTGAATCACCGCACCGTCGATGAGCGCCTTCCATTCGATGTCGGTGTCGACGAAGCGGCGCGCTCCGGAATGTTCGAACATTGCAGCGGCGCCAATGCCGGCCATGGCAAACCCGTCGGCCGGGCGCTCCCAATACATGCGGCCGGCGCTGATAAGCTCGTGAGCAGTGTCGCCCGGAGCCGAATTCCGCGCGAGAGACTCGAGAAGAGCGAGGGGGTCTGCCGAATTCATCGGTTCACTGACGCTGACGAGCACGCGTCGCCCGTCCGCACGGGCGCGCGCGCGTGCAGCTTCGACAAGAGACTCGAGTTTGCGTTTTATCGACGACATCTTCGCGTTCTCCACGGGCTATTGCCGCCCTGCGCGAAAACTACTCGCAGGCGAGTGCCCTCGCAGTCTCGAGCAGACGAGCTGCGCGGCGCGGACGCATGCCCTAGACCCCGACTTTGGCAGCCACAGCCTTTCGAACGGCAGGCGCAACAACGGTTCCATACAATTCGATGGATCGCATCACAGTTGCATGCGGAAGCGTCCCGACGCTGAACTGAATCAGAAATCGCGTCATGCCGAACAACTCGTGCTCGAAGAGAATCTTGTCGATTACTTCCTGGGGGCTGCCAAGAAGCATTGCGCCGCGCGGCGATCGCTCAGCGTCAAACTGGCGCCGTGTCGGCGGAGGCCAGCCGCGCTCTCGCCCGATTCGACCCATCGTATCCGCGTACGCGGGCCATGCAGTGTCGGCAGCCACCTGTGAATCGTCCGCGATGAGCCCGTGCGAGTTGATGCTCAACTGAAGAGTGGACGGATCGTGTCCGGCACGCCGCGCGCTTTCCCTGTAAAGATCGGCAAATGGAACGAATCGCTCGGGTGACCCGCCGATGATCGCGATTGCGAGCGGAAGCCCGAGTGTCCCGGCGCGAACCACTGACTGCGGCGTTCCTCCAACGGCGATCCATACCGGCAGCGGATTCTGAATCGGACGCGGGAACACGCCTCGATCGTCGAGCGACTGAGTGTGCTTCCCATTCCACGTAACACGAACCTGGTCGCGAATCGTGAGAAGCATCGCAAGCTTCTCTGCGAAGAGCTCGTCGTAATCGTCGAGATCGTAACCGAACAACGGATACGATTCGATGAACGATCCGCGCCCTGCCATGATCTCCGCGCGTCCGCCCGAAAGCAGATCGACCGTGGCGAAGTCCTGAAAGACGCGCACGGGATCGTCAGAGCTGAGAACCGTGACGGCGCTGGTGAGCCGAATGCGCTTTGTGCGCACCGCCGCGGCGGCGAGAACGACCGCAGGCGCCGACACGACGTAATCCGGCCTGTGATGCTCCCCGACACCGAATACGTCGAGACCCGTCTGATCAGCAAGCTCGATCTCCTCCATGAGATCGAGCAGTCTTCTCTCAGCCGAAACAACCTGGCCCGTTTTCGGATCCGGAGTCGCTTCGGCGAATGTATAGATGCCAAGTTCCATCAATCGTGATGTGTTGAGTCCCGGCGTTAAGCATAATGCGTCAGCGACTCGCGGGCCGTGGAGCGATTGTCGCCAGCAGGAGCAACTCCTCCTTGTCGGCCTGCATGCCGTGCTGCTCACCGGGTTCGTACACCACGATGTCTCCCTTTGCGCACACCTGCTCCACACCATGTGCGCCCGAGATCGTCCCTGATCCATCCAGCACCTGAATCATCACGGTCGATGCGTTGTGATGAGGCGGCACCTGCTGACCCGGGCCGATTCGAAAGACGACGAGACGCGCGTCAGGCGAGTCGTGAATGACAGCCGTGGCAGGCCGAGTCGGATTTGCCGCGACCGCGGCGCGAGCTTCCGCGAGCAGGTCGATGGCTTTCATGTCACGGCTTTCGACGACGCGGCAGCCTCGAGCAGCGCGATCATCAGCGAGTCGCGGTCCACGCCCGCCTCCTCCGCCGAATCCTGAAGACTCTCGTCACCACCGCAGCACATATCCATCCCGAACGAGTTGAAGACGGTGATCGTCTCGGGATACATGCCGATCACTTCGTTGATCGTCCACGACGAATCGATCGTCGGCTGTGCTTTCATTTTTTCCTCCTTTCAGCCGGCCAGCGTGCCTGCGCATCGGAAGCCGAGCGCTGGACG
>Ga0209998_10000247_pt1 | contig 17755 bp, 12 predicted proteins | sample EndophyteCoNSPM_FD_187576 | JGI IMG/M metagenome (GOLD analysis project Ga0209998, IMG submission 187576) | Arabidopsis thaliana rhizosphere microbial communities from the Joint Genome Institute, USA, that affect carbon cycling - Endophyte Co-N... | ecosystem: Host-associated > Plants > Roots >... | reverse complement strand
TTCCGGTTGGGTACCCGCCGTCCTTGTAATCGTTGACCCGCTCGCCGTAGGCCAGAAGGGATCCATCGGCTGAGAACGCTGGGCAACCCTGCTCCAGGCCGTCTGCATCGGCGCCCACGGTCACATGCGGGGCGCCGTCCAGGCTCACCAGGGAGATGGAGCCCGGACCGGCCTGCACCGAATCGAGGAGCTCCCAGGCGATCCAGCCTGACTCTGCAGAGCGCGGCATTCGCAGGAGGGAGCCGACCGCAGCGATCGCGGCCGCCGCTACAACGAGCAGAGCGACGAGCAGCAGGACGAGGCGGAAGCTGGGGCTGATTGATGGCCACGCCGGCACCCGGCGGCTGGGAGCCGCTGCGGCGCGCTCCAGAACCTCGGTCCATAGCACCGGCGACCGCAGGTTGTCGGCGCGGTGGAATCGGGCTCGCATGTCAGTCATCTCGATCACCCAGGAGCTGCCTGAGGCGCGCGCGACCGCGACTCAGATTGACTCTCACAGACAGGTTTGACATTCCCGTGCGCCGCGCGATCTCGGCGATCGGGGCGTCGAGGTAGTAGAAGAGGACCACGCAGGCACGCTGCTGGGTGGGGAGCTGCGTCAGCGCTTCGTGGAGCTCGGCGTCGAGCTCGGGATCCACGTATCCGGCTTCCGGGACCGCGCGGACGGTGGTGGAACGGCGCTTCAGCTCACCGGCGGCGAGGCGGAAGCTCACCCTCCACACCCAGGCTTGAGGATCGCGCAGGACGTCCGCTCGCCGCAGCGCCTGGGCGAATGCCTCGGCCACGGCGTCGCTGGCGAGGTCAGGGTCGCCGCTGAACGTGACGAGGGCACGCCACAGCCGATCCCCGTCCTCGCGGAAGACGGCCTCCAGCTGCTCGGCCCCGGTCGCGGCCGTCGTCACGATCGCCATTCTGCTGCCCTAGGAGGCGAATCGGCCCGAAACGTTACGTGGCATCGGCGTGGTCGGACGCCTGCAGCACTCCTACGCTGTCGCCCGGGCCGTCGCCGGCCCATGAAGGTGCCCGCCTACGGTCGTGAGGCGGCCCGAGCGGGGGTTGCGGCGCGGCGGACCGGCTTGGCGAGGGAAAGCGTCGTTGCGGCGCGCAGGTAGGGGCGCAGCTTCGCGGCCGGCATTGGCGGAGCGAGGTGGAAGCCCTGGCCGTACGTGCAGCCCATCTCTCGCAGCCGGGCCAGCTGTTCCGCACTCTCGATCCCCTCGGCCACTACGTTCATCCCCAGCCGATGGGCCAGGTCCACGATGCCGGTGATGAGCGACTCGCCACGCGAGCCCGGGAAGAGGCGAGCGACGAACGAGCGGTCGATCTTCACGATGTCGAACGGGATCCGGCTCAGCTGGCTGAGGGCCGCAAAGCCGGTGCCGAAGTCGTCGATCGCCAGCCCCACCCCAAGCGTCTCGAGCTCGTGCAGGTTGGCTCCCGCCTCGTCATGGTCGAGGCGGGATGTCTCCGTCAGCTCGAGCAGGATCTGATCCGCCGCGACGCCGGACGAGGCGAGGGTCTTGCGCACGAATGCGCCGAAGTCGGGCTGCATGAGCTGGATCGCGGAAAGGTTGATGGCCATGTGGCGGCCTGGCTCCCCTGCCCAGCGCGCGGCTTCCTTGCATGCCTGTGCCAGGATCCATCGGCCCATGGGCAGGATCGCGCCGGTCGATTCGGCGAGCGGGATGAAGTCGGCCGGCAGCAGCAGCCCCCTCTCCGGGTGCCGCCAGCGGACGAGCGCCTCGACCCCCACCACCGCCCCGGTGGCAAGGTGCACGATCGGCTGGTAGTGGAGCTCGAACTGCTTCTCGCGCAGCGCCCGCTCCATGTCGCCGCGCAGCTCGAGCCCGCGGACCACCTGCTCGTGGGTGTCGGGCTCGAAGACGACGAACCGACCCTTGCCCTTGCCCTTGGCGACGTACATGGCGATGTCGGCATCGCGCATCAGGTCCTCGGCGGTGGCGGTGCCGTGCGAGCCGAGGCTGACCCCGATGCTGACCCCGGTCGCGAGCCGGTTCCCCGAGATCGAGACTGGCACGGCGACGGCCGTGATCAGGTTGCCCGCGACCTGGCCGGCGGCGTAGATGTCCGGGTGGTCCTCGAGGAGGACGGCGAACTCGTCGCCGCCCAGCCGCGCGACCGTGTCGCCGGCACGGACGCTACGGCGCAGGGTCCCGGCCACCTCGGTCAGGAGCGAGTCACCGGCCTGGTGCCCCCACGTGTCGTTCACCGTCTTGAAGTCGTCCAGGTCCAGGAAGAGGACCGCAACCTGTCCGTCTCGTGGCGCAAGCGCCTGCTGGAGCCGTTCCAGGAAGAGGACACGATTGGCCAGCCCGGTCAACGGGTCGTGCAGGGCGCGGCGCTCGAGCTCGGCCTCGAGGACCCTGCGCTGGCGCAGGGTTGACTGCTGGTCGCTGACCACGCCACCCAGACGGGCAATCACCAGCACGAAGAGGATGACGCACCCTGCGGCGATGACCGGCACGTCGATCGGCTGGCCGGAGGCCGCCTGGATAACGAGGACCGTGGGGGCCATCAGGGACGCTCCGGCGAGCAGCACCAGGCGCCAGACGCCGAAACGGCGTTCCGCGGGATCGACCGGTTCCGCCACGTGGCGCATCGAGGGGTGCAGGGCGGCCGCTGCAAAGAAAGCGGAGCCCAGCAGCCAGCCGCCGTCGACGATGTTGCCGGTCTCATAGCTGCCCTGGAACGCCATCACGGCATAGGGGAAGTCAGCGAGCAGGAACGAGACGAGGGCGCCGATGAGGATCCACAGGGACGTCACATGCCTGCCAGGCGCCAGGAAGAGTCGGACGAGGATGCCAAGCAGGAGGATGTCGAGGACCGGGTAGGCGAGCGCCACTGCGATCTGGAGGGTCGATTGCGTCGCGTCGCTTGCGATTGGCTCCATGACGAAGAGCCAGGTCAGCATCCCGAAGCCGACCGCCGCGATGAGGGCGTCGAGGAGGCCGGCGCGGTCCCCGCCCGGCACACGCCCCCTGACCAGCCAGACGAGCGCGGCGCCCACGAGGCCCATGCCGGAGAGATAGAAGACGTCGGCGACTGACGGGAACGGCTCGAGGCCGTACGCCTGGTCCAGGACCACCCAGGTCCAGTCCCCCACCGAGGAGAGGGCGAGGCCCAGCGCCAGGATCCACCACGGGCGGGCGTCGACCGGCCGATGGATGATGACCCCGAGCAGCACGGCGGCGACCGCGAGCATGCCGGGCACCTGGTAGAGGACGTCCTGGAGGGCCTGTGAGGGGAGCGCAAAGTAGCCCACGCTCATCGCGACGCCGAAGCCGAGCGCCACTTTCCATGCGCCGCCGGCCCCGATCGCGCGGAGCGCGCGCAGGCGGGCGCGGCGACGGCTCTCCCAGTCTCGGTGCATCGTGCTCGATGCTAGGCGCGAGCCACCCGAAAGTCAGTGCGCCGAAGGTCCCAGCCGTGCGGCGAATGGGTTACCAGCTACGGGACGGTATACGTGGCCACGTCCGTCTGCGCCACGAGGAAGCCACCGAGGTGGGTGGAGCGGATCACCTGGACCCGCAGGTAGTAGGTGTGACCCGAGATCAGCGCCTCCGGGCCGGCGATGTAGCGATCCGTCGCCGGGTCGCCGATGGCGGCCAGATACGGATCGCCGCCGAGGTAGGACGGTGACGGGTTCGTCTCCGAATAGACGACCTTGTAGTAGGTGAAGCAGGGCTCGGGGCCGGCGTACGGGGTCCAGAGCATCTTCGTCCCCTCGGCCACCGACCCGACGGCCAGCGAGCCGAGCGAGCCGACCGGCGCGGCAACGGCCGAGGTGACGCCCGAGGCGGCGATCACGCCGTCGTCGCCGTTGAAGGCCATCGTCCGGTAGTAGTAGGTCACGCCCGCCGGGATGTCGGCATCCACCGCCGAGGTCTTCTCGACGTTCGGCGCGTACGTCCCGCCCGGATCCACCGCGCCGCCCTGCGGCGGGTAGGCCTTGGGGATTGAGTCCGACGTGCTGCGCAGGGTCAGGTAGTGGTTGAAGGCCCCGGCGCCGTCGTACATCGACCAGTCCAGCACCACGCCGCCCGGGCAGCCGGTGGCCGTCAGCGACAGGACGCCCATGGGCGGCGGCGGCACGGGGGTCGGCTTGGGCGTGGGCTTGGCGGTTGGCACCGGCGTCGGCACCGCGGTCGGTGCTGGCGTGGCTTCAGGGGTGGAAGCCGACGGCGTGGCCTCGAGCGACTCGACCGACTCCACCGGAGCCAGCGTGAACGACGGCTCGGGCTCGACGCTCGGGGTCGGGGTTGGCGTCGGATGATCTCCCAGGGCGACGTACAGGTCGCGCCCGGCGACCACGGCGGCGACGAGCAGCACGCTGGCGGCCGCGAGGGGGACGAGGCGCGGGAGGCGGAACATCTGGCCCAGCGACCATCCGACCCGCGGCTCGGCTGACCGGTCGGGCAGCTGGGCCAGCAGGCGGTCGCGCAGGTCCGCGGAGAAGTCCCTGTCCGGGGTCGCGTCGCGGTCGGAGCGGGCGCGCGAGCCGGCGGCGGAGAGGAGGCGGTCGAGGTCGCGGTCAGGCTGCATCGGTTGCCTCCTGGGCCATGGCGCCGCGCAGGGCGGCGATCGCGCGGTGCAGGCGCACCGCGAAGGTGGCGCGCGAGCAGCCGAGGACCGCGGATGCCTCGTCGGGATCCAGGTCGTCGTAGAAGCGCAGCGCCAGGACCTGTCGGTGCGCCGGTGCGATGCGCTCGAGCGCCCCCCGCAGCTCGTCGCGATCGAGGGCGGCGGCGAAGGCGTCGCCCGAGGAGCCATCGGTCCCGTCCAGGTGGGTGAGGCGGCTGCCGCGTCGCACGTGGTCGACCACGGCGTTGGCGGCGACGCGATAGAGCCAGCCACCGAAGGCATCGTTGCGGAACTCGCGATGCCGCAGCGTCTCCAGCGCGCGCTGGAAGGTTGCGGCGGTCAGGTCCTCGGCCACGGAACGCTCCTGCACCCGGCGATAGACGAAGCCGTAGATGCGTGGCAGGTAGAAGTCATAGAGCTCGCCGAAGGCGGCAGCATCGGACCGGGCGCGGTCCACGAGGGTCCGCTCCCGGTCACGATCCATGCGGCTGGCGCCATTCGGTCCATCCATCGGCCTTGGAGGCTATGGAGGCGGATACGGTGGGGCAATGCGCCAATCGTCACCCCACCGTACCGCTCCACGATCCTCGCCTACTCGACCGTGATGGTCTTTGCGTCGGTGAGGCCGAGGACGAACCAGCCGTCCCCGTTGGACCCCAGCGACAGGATCCGATACGTCCAGGTCTGACCCGGCTCCACGTTGGAATCGAAGAACATGGTCGTGCCGGAGTCACCGATGGCGGCGATCAGCTCGGTGCCATCGTTCAGCGGGTAGAGCGGGTTCGCGTTGGTCGCCGAACGGACGACCTTGTAGACCGCGAACTCCTCGGAGCTGCACTGCTCCCAGACGAGCTTGACGCCGCCCTCGACCTGCATCAGGTCGAAGCCCATCGCCTTCGGCTCGGCCGGCGGCTCGTTGCTGCACTCGCGCAGGGCGCCGTCGACGTTGCTGGAGCCGAGGACCACGTAGCCCTCCTCGCCGTGGCGGACGGCGAAGACGCGGTAGTGGACCTCGTCGTTGCACGGGGCGTCGTAGTCGAGGAAGTACATGCCGTCAGGACCGAAGGCGCCCACCAGCGTGTCGCCCTCGCCCTCGGGCCAGGTGACGGTGGCGTCCCAGGATCGGACCAGCTTGTACTTCTCGAAGTCGCCGCCGAACGCGGTCCACTTGACCACGATCTTGCCCTTGTCGGCGTTGAAGCTGGCCTGCAGGGTCATCGGGCCGCTCGGCGCGGGATCCGGCTTGGGCTCGTACTTCGGCTCGTCCTTCGGCTCAGCTCGGGGCTCGTCCTTCGGCTCAGCCTGGGGCTCGTCCTTGGGCTCGTCGGCGGGCTTCCACTCCGGATAGTCCTGCTCCACCTCGACGCCGGACTTGCCGTCGGTCCCTGCCTGGTCGCCGTCGTGGGTATAGCCGCCCTGCTCGGTGGCGCCGTCGGTGCTGGCGGAGCCGTCATCAGCCTGGGCGGTGGTGGCTTCGGGCTCGTGGTTGATCGTCATCGGTCGGATGACGGTCGAGCCGAAGGCGATGGCCCCCACCATGAAGAGCGCCGCAAAGGCGCTGGTGGCGGAGCCGGAGAGGAGTCGCCGGGCCTTGTCCATTTTGTCCATTTCGATGAGTGCTCCTGGGCTGGGATGAAGTTGTGGTGGGCACAAGGCCCGATGAACACCAACAGAACGGGGGAAGGGGCCGCGGATTACGGGTGCGCGGCCGCCGGTGGTACCGGTGATGGGAGGTACTTCGGGTAGCAGCAGGCTCCGTGGCGTCCCATTTGCGCGCAGCGGGCCTAACGCCAGAGAACGAGCGGGCGTGAGGAGATTTGGGGGTGATTTCCGGCCCTTGCTGGCTGTGGCGCCCGCCGAGCGGGCGGGAATGACATGCAGCGGAAACATGCGGAACGAACTTCGGCGTTAGGCCCGCTGGGCGCACACGGAGCCTCGGGTGGCGCGGCCTTACACTCCGCGCCATGGCCGCCCGCCTTCCCACCCTGGAGCTCGTTCTCGTCCGCCACGCGCAGGCCGTGCCCGGCGGGACCCTGGGCTGGGAGGACGCGGACGACGAGCGGCCACTCACCGAGCAGGGGCTGCGCGACGCCGATGAGCTCGCCCTCGAGCTCGACCCGTACCACTTCAACGCGGCCTACTCGAGCCCTTACACCCGCTCCATCCAGACGGTCACGCCCACCGCCGCGCGGCGCTCGATGGAGGTGCACCTCCTCGACGACCTGCGGGAGCGCCGCCTCGTGACGAAGCCGAGCGACGACTGGGCGGATCTCATGGTCCGCTCGTGGGCCGAGCCGGACTTCGCCACCCCGGGCGGCGAGACCAGCCGCGAGGCGCAGGTGCGCGGGCTGCGGGCGCTCGACCTGCTCCGTGCCCGCCACGCCGACGGCGGGCGGCTCCTGGTCGGCAGCCACGGCATGCTGATCTCGCTCATCCTCCAGTCGCTCGAGCCGGATGTCGGCCACGACTTCCACCAGGCGATGCCGAATCCCGCCGTCTTCCACCTCGAGCACGACGGGATCGGGTGGCGGGTGATGGGCGGCCACGGTTTCGCGCGAGTCGAGGAGCGCAGCTAGGGGCGGAACCGCTGCGAGGGCATCGGTGTAATTGAAGTGACAGCCACCGCATGGAGCTCACGCCGATGATTCGCCGCCTCCTCATTCCACTCCTCGGGGCCGGCCTCCTGCTGGCCGCGACCGCCGGTAGCGCATTCGCCAAGTGCGAAGGCGAAGACCCGCCCGAATTCTGCAAGGACGTTGCCGTCAACCTGAGCATCGGTGGCGGTGAAGGGACGCTCCAGGCGGGCATCCGCGAGACCGTCACGATCGACGTCTCGCTGGCCGAGCAGCCCTATGAGGCGAAGAGCGTCGTGCTCACCTTCGCCCGGGTTGCCGATGGAGACGCCCTGGTCGTCCCGGCCACCGCATCGGTTCGGCCGGGCCTCTGGACCGCCGACGTCCTCCTGAACGATGGCGGGAGCTGGACCGTCGTGGCCCAGGTGATCGCACTGGACGGGACCGAGACGATGGTGCCGTTCAACACGATCCAGGTCAGGAAGGCCCCGGACCTGCCACCCGTCAATACGCCGGTGACACCGCCACCGACCACACCCACCTCGCCGATCCTCCCGATCGCGCTGGGCCTGATGGGGATTGCCGCCGCAGCGCTGCTGGGGCAGGGGATCCGGGAGCGGTCAAAGCGCCGGGCAGCGGCGGGAGTGGCCGCCTCGGTGGGGAGTGCCGCCACGGCGGACCACGCCTAGCGGTCCCGTTGGATCAGGGAGAGGGCCGGCCCGAAAGGGTCGGCCCTTCCTCTTGTTCTAGGCGTCGCGCGCGATGAGGTCGTCCAGGGTCTCGCGGCGTCGCGAGAGGCGGAGCTCGCCGCCCTCGAGCACGACCTCGGCGGGGCGGAGGCGACCGTTGTAGGTCGACGCCATCGCAGCTCCGTAGGCGCCCACCTGGTGGATGGCGAGGAGCGCGCCCACGCCCGCGCGCGCCAGCTCGTCGGGGCTCAGCCACTGGGCGAGGTCGCGAGCCAGGATGTCGCCGGCCTCGCAGATCGGGCCGGCGAGGTGCGTCGCGCCGGTCGCGCTGAACGGCTCGCCCGGGGCGACGAGCGAGACGCGGTGCGAGGCGCCGTAGAGCATCGGGCGGATCAGCTCGGTCATGCCGGCATCGGCCACCAGGTAGCCGCAAGCCGCCTCCGGTCGCGGCTGGGTACGGACGACGCGGGTGAGGAGCCAGCCGGCATCGGCCACCAGCGAGCGGCCCGGCTCCAGGATCAGCCGAGCGGTGTCAGGGAAGGCGGGGCGCACCGCGTCGGCCAGGGCTTCCGGGTCCGCGCCGGCGAGTCCCCCGCCGATGTCGATCCGCTCCGGCGGCAGCCCCGCAGCGGTCGCCTGCGTGGCGGCGGCCGCGAGGCGCAGCGCCAGCTCGGCGAATGGCTCGAGCGAGTCGATGTTCGAGCCGATGTGCGCGCCGAGGCTTGCCACCGGCTGCCCTGCCGCCTGGAAGCGACTGAGGACCTCGGGCAGGTCGGCGAGCGAGATCCCGAACTTGGCGCCCGCGGCGCCGGTGGCCAGGTGCGGATGGGTCTCGGCGTCGAGGGCAGGGTTCAGGCGCACGCCGATCCGCGCGCCGGCATGGTCGGCAGCCAGGGCGAGCAGGCGCACCAGCTCGTCGACGGACTCGGCGTTGATCAGCGCCCCGGCGGCCAGGGCGAGATGCAGCTCCTCGTCTCGCTTGCCGACCCCGTTCATCACGATGCGGTGGGCCGGGCAGCCGGCGCGGAGCGCGCGCGCCAGCTCGACTGCAGTGACCACCTCGCAGCCGGCACCATCGGCCGCAAGGCGGCGAAGGAGCTGCGGATCGGCGTTCGCCTTGATCGCGTAGGCGATCAGCGCGCCGGGGAAGGCCGCGTGGTACAGAGCCAGGCGGGCGGCGGCGGCATCGAGGTCGGTCAGGTAGAGGGGCGTGCCCCAGCGTTCTGTCGCATCGAGGGCGAGGGCGGGGTCGAGCGTCACCCGGATGGAACGCCGCTCCTCGTGGGGTCGGGCGTGCGCGCGGGAGCCGCATCCGCCCTGACCGGGACGAAGGCGGCGCGGTAGCGCTCGACCACCACCTCGGCGCCGCGATCCGCGAAGAACTGCGCGCCGGCGTCGGCGGCGGCCAGCGCCTCGGGGTCGCGTGAGCCGGCAAGCATCCCCCACTCCAGGCCGGTCATCGCCTCGTAGATGAAGTAGCCGCTCTCGCGGAGGGCGTCGAGGGCGCTGCGGTACCCGGTGTGGACCTCGTCCCAGCGGCCTTCCCGCGCCGCCAGGCCCGCCTCGGCGGCGGCCATCGTCGCACTGGTCATGCGACCCTGATACGGGGATTCGCGGTCCACGACCAGCACTGCCCGAACCTCGTCCCGCAGGTCACCCGCGACCGCTGCGTACCCAGCCCAGATGCCGCCCTCGAGGACGAAGTTGCTGTTCTCGGTCGAGGCGAGCGCGAGCTTGGCCGCGGTTGGCCAGTCGCCGCGGAAGAAGGCCAGTTGGCCGCGGAGCAGGTCCAGGGCGGCGTCCACCATCCCGCTCTGGAGCGTGGCTGCAGCCTGCTCGGCATGGGCGAGCTGCGCCGTGGCCTCCTCCAGGTCGCCCCGAAACGCTGCGTGGAGCGCGCGGACGGCGGCGAAGCCGCTCTGGAAGAACGATCCCAGCTCCTCTGCCTCTTCGATCTTCTCCATCTCGGCCAGCCATCGATCCGCGGTGCCCAGGTGATTCGCGATGTCGAGGAGCCCCATCACGAACTGGCTGCCGAGGGAGCTCATCCCCAGGCGAATCGACAGCTCGTAGCCTTCCCGCATCAGCTGCTCGGACTCCTGGACGCTGTCGATGAGCGAGGCCATCAGGTTGTTGCGGGCGCGGAGTGCCGCATTGGTGAGGTTGTTCCGATCCGCGACGGCGATCGCGCCGCGCAGGACGCTCTCGGCCTCGACCGAGCGACCCAGCACCCCAAGCGCGGTGCCCTTGTTGATGAGCGCCTCGACCACGGCCCGCACCTGCCCGTGCCTGCCGGCAAGCTCGAGGGCCCTGTCTGCGGTCGCGACCGCCTCCTCCGAGCGCTGGGTCATCATGTAGGCGCGTGACAGCTCGGCCAGGGCCTCGCTGTACTCGGCAGAGTCCTGGATCGCCTCCGCCTCCGCGATTGCCGTCTGGAAGGTCTCGATCGCCTCCGCCTCCCGCTTGGCCGATGTCTGGTGCCGGCCCATCCAGGTGGCTGCCCGAAGGGCGCCGTGGCGATCCCCGATGGCCTTGAACAGGTCGCGAGCCTCCCCCGCGTGCTTGCGCCCAGCCATCCGGGCGCTCATGTCGGCGACCTGTGCGGCACGCAGGTGGAGCTGCGCCTGCTCTGCCGGGTCCTTGGTCACGATCATGGCCTGCTCCAGGTGGGCGAGCGCCTGCCGATGCGAGTGCAGCGCGCTGGCGCGGTCGGCAGCCGCCATCAGCGCGATCCGCGCCTGGGCGGCCAGCGCATCGGCCTCCTCGCCGGGCCGCGAGGCCTGGTAGGCGGCCACGTAGTGGCTGGCCAGGATGCCGGACAGCTCGTCGCTGCCGAGCCCTTCGAAGTAGCGCGCCGCGGCCAGGTGCCGTTGTCGGCGGTCCGGCTTGGCGAGGTTCTGGTAGGCGACCTCGCGAACGAGGGCCTGGACGAACATGTACTGGCCACGCTCCGGTGACCGTGGATCGACCTCCACCGAGAGCAGCTCGCGACGGACGAGGCGGTCGAGGCGATCGCTGAGCTCGGCGGCCTGAACGCCGGCGACGGCTGCCAGGGCATCGACCGTGAATGACTGGCCGAGGACCGATGCGTCGAGCAGCAGCGCGCGGTCCTCGGGCCGGTTCGCGTCGAGGCGCGACGCGATCAAGGCCTGTAGCGTATCCGCCACACCGAGCGCCTCGAGGTCGCCGGTCAGCTCGTAGCCGCTGTCCGTGGCGACGAGCATCTCCCGATCGAGGAGCATCCGCACCGTCTCGACCGCGTAGAGCGGGATCCCCTCGGCGCGCTGCACCATCGAGCGAGCGGCGGCAGCCGGCAAGCCCGGCACGAGCCCCTCGAGCAGCTCCCTCATCGCCTCATCGCCGAGCGGCTCGAGGCTGATCCGGGTCACGCTCTTCAGCCGGTCCCCGAAGCCGGCCCGCCGCTCGAGCAGGTCTGGCCGGGCGGAGCCGACGACGAAGATCGGCGCGTTGCGCGCCCAATGGAGGAGGTCCTCCACGAAGTCCAGGAGCCCCTGATCGGCCCATTGGAGGTCCGAGAAGACCATCACCACCGGCGCGACGGCGGCGATCCGCTCGAAGAAGGTGCGCCAGGCTGCGAACAGCTCCTCGCGTCCCTCGGTCGGCAGCTCAGCCAGGCCCAGCAGCCCGGCGAGCGGCGGCTCGATCCAGCGTCGTTCGGAGGCGTCGAGGATGAACTCATCGAGGGTGGCGCCCAACCGGCGCCGGATGGTCGTGTCGTCATCCCCCTCCGCAATTCCAGCGCGGCGGCGGACCATCTCGGCGAGGGCCCAGTAGCTGATCCCCTCACCGTAGGAGGGCGATCGCCCTTCGTGCCAGTACGCGGTATCCACCACGCCGTCCAGGTACTTCTCGAACTCCCAGGCGAGCCTGGACTTGCCGATGCCGGCCTGGCCGATGACGGTCACCAGCCGTGACTTCTGCTCGCGCGCCGTGGCGTCGAAGAGCTCCTTGAGGAGGCGGAGCTCATCGTCGCGCCCTACAAACGGCGGCTCGAGGGTGGCGGCCCGGCCCCCACCGCCACGCCGGGCGACCACCGTGATCGCTCGCCAGGCAGGCACGGGAGCCTCTTTCCCCTTCAATGCGTGCTCCCCGGCGGGCTCGAAGGAGATCGCGGTGCTCGCGGCCCGCATGGTCGCCTCGCCGACGAGCACCGTCCCCGGCGCCGCCGCCGATTGCAGGCGGCTGGCGGTGTTGACCATGTCGCCTGCCACGATCCCCTGGTTGGTGGCACCCAGCGTCACCGCGGCCTCGCCGGTCAGCACGCCGCCTCGCGCCTGGAGCGGGTGCTCGGCGTTTCCCAGCGCGGGGACCGCCGCGACCAGCTCGAGTGCGGCCCGCACCGCGCGCTCGGCGTCGTCCTCGTGCGCGGTCGGCGCGCCCCAGACGGCCATCACCGCATCGCCGATGAACTTCTCGACCGTCCCGCCGTGCCGCTCGATCACGCCACGCGCCAGGTCGAAGTAGCCGGTCAGGAGTTCCCTTGTCTCCTCGGCGTCGCGGCCCTCCGCCAGCGTGGTGAAGCCGACCAGGTCGGCGAACATCACCGACACGAGCCTGCGTTCCGCGCCGGAGTCGGCCGCTGCGGGCGCCGCGGCTGCAGCACCCGTGCCGAGGGAAGAGCCGCACTCGCCGCAGAAGCGGTCTGACGCGGGATTCCGTGTCCCGCAGCTCGGGCAGGCGACGCCCAGATTCGCGCCGCACTGCGCGCAGAACTTGCGCCCCGCCTGGTTGGCCGTGCCGCAGCTTGCGCAGGGGACCGGAGGAAGATCCATGCTCATGTGCGGGCCGCGCGGACCTCGCCGCGCGTGACGGATGGTGGCGGTGCAGCCGCGGCGACCTTGGCGACCGGCACGAACGCGGCCTTGTAACTCGTCACCATGGGAGTGCCGCCGCGCCACGCGAAGAAGGCCTCGGCCTCGGTCATGGCCGTCCTTGCTTCGGGATCCTGCTCGCCGGCCAGCAGACCCCAATTCAGGCCGTCGAAGGCGGCGACGAGGACGTCACCCGACTGATGTCGCAGCGAGAGAGCCTTGCGGTAGCCGGCGCGCGCCTCCTCCCATCGACCGTTTCGGGCCAGCTGCCCTGCCTGGGCGGCGGCAAGCGCTGCATCAGCCACACGCCCGGTGCCCTCCTGCGTGCGCAGCAGCGAGATGGCCTCCTCGAGCTCGGCATCGAGACCGCCAGCGACCGCCGCCTGCGCGGCAAGATCAGGGCCGTCGAGGTGATAGTTGCTGTCCTTGCCCGCCTCGAGGGCGGATGTGGCGGAGGCGTTCCAGTCCCCCTCAAAGAATGCGCGCTGCGCGGTGCCGAGTGCCAACGTGGCTGTTGCCAGCTGGCTGTCTAGCTGCGTCCCGGCGACCCGGGCGATTTCCATCTGGCGGGCCGCCTCGTCTCTGTCGCCGCGCAGTGAAGCGAGCATGCCACGCGTCCCCGCGAAGCCCATCCGGTAGAAGGGGTGGATGTCTTCCTCCGCCTCCTCGAGCGCCTCGATCTCCTTGATCCACGCTCCGAACTGACCGGTCCGAATGGCACCGAAGGCAAGCAGCATCAGGAACTGCTGCTCGAATGCACGGTTGCCCAGCCGGATACTGAGTTCGTAGCCCTCGCGCTCGAGCGCATCGGCATCGGTGTAACTGTCGCTGGCGCTGATCCCGAGGAGGTTGTTGCGAGCTCGAAGCGAACCGAACGACATGCCGTGCCGATCGGCCTCTGCTGCCGCACCTCTCAGTAGGGCGGCGGCTTCAGTCCGGCGACCGATGTTCATCAAGGCCGTTCCCTTGTTGATCAGCGCCTCGACGACAGGCCGGACCAGCCCGTGAGGTCCCGCGAGGGTCAATGAACGATCGGCGGTGGCGATCGCCTCATCGGGACGCCCGGTCATCATGTAGACCCGGGATAGTTCGGCGAGCAAGGCGGCGTACTCGGCCGACTCAGCGAGGTCGGCCCCCTCCGCCAGGGCCTCCTCGAAGATGGTCACGGCCTGCCCCTCGAGCTTCGTCGACGTGTGGTGCCGGCCCATCCAGGTCGCCGCGCGCAGCGCACCGGGGAGGTCGCCAACCGATCGGTACAGCTCGCGAGCGGCGCTGGCGTGCTCGATCGCCTTGGTGATCTCGAAGGTGTTCTCGCCCGATTCCGTCGCGCGCATATAGAGCGTGGCTTTTTCGGCGGGATCGGCGGTGATGGCGATCGCCTGCTCCAGGTAGCCGACGGCCTGCCGATGCGAGTGCAGCGACGCGGCGCGTTCGGCCGCCGCCTGGAGCGCGATCCGCGCCTGGGCGGCCAGGGCATCGGCTTCTTCGCCGGCCCGCGAGGCCTGGTACGCGTCGAAGTAGTGACTGGCGAGGACCCCGACGGCATCCTCCTCGCCAAGCCCCTCCAGGTAGCGAGCGGCAGCAAGGTGCCGGGTCCGTCGGTCGGCACGCGCCAGCGACGCGTAAGCGACCTCTCGCACCACCGCCTGGACGAACTGGTACTGGCCGCGCTCCGGAGAACGGGGGTCCGCGTCGACCGTCAGCATCTGGCTGCGAACCAGCCGTTCGAGCGGCTCGGCCAGGGCGGCTGCGTCCTTGCCGCTGACCGCGACCAGCGCGTCGAGGGTGAAGCTCTGCCCCAGGACCGATGCGTCCTGCAGCACCGAACGATCCTCCGGCCTGGCGGCGTCGAGGCGCGAGGCGATGAGCGCCTGGAGCGTTTCCGCCACGCCGACCGAGCCGATGTCCCCCACCAGCCGGTATCGGCCCTCCTCCGGCACGAGCAGCTCCTTGTCGAGGAGCATCCGCACCGTCTCGACCGCGTACAGCGGGATTCCCTCGGCACGTCCCGCGATCTGGCGCAGTGCGGCGGCCGGGAGGCCGGGGACCATCCCCTCGAGCATCTGCGTGATCTGGGCCTCCGACAGCGGCTCGAGGTGGACCCGCGTCACACTGCGCACGCTGCTGCCCCAATCCGGGCGGCGGTCGAGCAGCTCGGGACGGGCCAGCGCGATGACGAAGATCGGCTCCGTGCGAGCCCAGTTCAGGAGGTTCTCGACGAAGTCGAGCATCCCCTGGTCGGCCCAGTGCAGGTCGGTGAATACCATGATCACCGGCGATTGCTGCGCGATCCGCACGAAGAAGGTGCGCCACGCCGCGAAGAGCTCCTCGCGTCCCTCGGCGGGCAGCTCCTCGATCCCCAGCAGCCCTGCCAGGCGCGGCAGGATCCAGCGCCGCTCGGTCACGTCGGGCACGAACAGCTCGAGCGTCGCGTTGAGGGCGGCGCGGACCGCCTCCTCCTCGTCGCCCTCCGCGATCCCCGCCCGGCGGCGGACCATCTCGGCCAGCGCCCAGTAGCTGATCCCCTCGCCATAGGACGGCGAGCGGCCTTCGTGCCAGAACGCGTTGTCGACGACGCCATCGAGGTACTTCTCGAACTCCCAGGCCAGCCTGGACTTGCCGATGCCGGCCTCGCCAATGACCGTGATCAGCCGCGACTTGCGCTCCCTGGCGGTCGCGTCGAACTGGTCCTTGAGGAGGCGCAGCTCGTCGTCGCGGCCCACGAACGGCGGCTCGAGCAGCTCGCGGCGACCGGATCCGCCGCGCATCGCGACCACGGCGGTTGCCCGCCACGCCGGAATCGCCAGCGCCTTGCCCTTGAGGGTCTGCTCCCCCGCCTCCTCGAAGGCGATGGCGGTGGACGCCGCGCGCATGGTCGCCTCGCCGACGAGGACCGTGCCGGGCGCCGCCGCGGACTGGAGACGGCTGGCGGTGTTGACCATGTCGCCGGCCACGATCCCCTGGTTGGTGGCGCCGATCGTCACGGCAGCTTCGCCGGTGAACACCCCCGCCCGTGCCTGGATCGGATGCGCGTCGTCGCCCAGTGACGGGACGGCGGCAACGAGCTCGAGCGCTGTCCTGACCGCGCGCTCGGCGTCGTCTTCGTGGGCGGTGGGGGCGCCCCAGACGGCCATCACCGCGTCGCCGATGAATTTCTCGACCGTCCCGCCGTGGCGCTCGATGACGCCGCGGGCCATGTCGAAGTAGCCGGTCAGCAGCTCCCTTGTCTCCTCCGCGTCGCGTCCCTCGGCCAGTGTCGTGAAGCCGACGAGGTCGGCAAACAGGACCGATACCAGCCGTCGCTCGGCACCCAGTTCCGCAGCGGGGCTGGGGGCGGCGGCGCTGGCCGACGCGGCCGCGGCCTGCATCGCGGAGCCACACTCACCACAGAACTTGACGCTCGCCGGGTTGACCGTCGCGCAGTTCGGACACGGAACGCCGAGGCCCGTGCCGCACTCCGCGCAGAACTTGCGGCCAGCCTCATTGGGCGTGCCGCAGTTGGCGCAGACGACCGGCGCATTGTCCATGGGGTGAGACAGTAACGAATGCCGGCCGCTGAGGGAAGTAGCGCCGTACCCTGCCCGCATGCGGAAGGTCTGGTTCTGGATCGTGGGCCGCACCGGCACGAGCCTGCTGGCGCGCTGGCTGCACGCCCCGCTGTACCGATGGACCGGCGGCGCCGGCGGCCTGGGTCGGTCACTGGGCAACTTGACCGTGCTCCTGACGACCACCGGGCGACGCAGCGGAAGGCAGCGCACGATGGCGATCTGGGCCTACCCGGATGGCGACGCCCTCGTGGTGGTGGGCAGCTACGGCGGCCGGCACAGGACGCCAGGCTGGGTCTACAACCTGCGAGCGCAGCCGGAGGCGACCGTGCAGGTGCGTCGCGAGGTGCGCAGGGTGCGGGCGCACGAAGCGGCCGGCGAAGAGTACGAGCGGCTGTGGAGGCTGGTCGTCGCCTCCTATGCCGGGTACGAGGCGTACGTGCAGTGGGCGAACCGGGTCATTCCGCTGGTGGTGCTGGAGCCTGCCTAGCTCTCCTCGAGCCCCTCGAAGAGCGACGTCTCATGGAGGTCCGGAGCGACCCCCTGGTACGGCCATCGGGTCAGCACGAAGCTCTCCGGGGAGAGGATCCGGGACGCGAGGTCGTCCGGCAGCTCGAGCAGCCAGCCGAAGTCCTGGCGCTGCGTCCGGTGGCACTCCATCGCCGCGCGCTTGGCCGAGGACCAGGCGCTGACATCGACGAGCGTCGTGATCTCCGCCTCCGGGACGCCGAATGACTCCTCCTCGGCGGGCTCGCCCTCGGGCTTGGCCTCGGCCTCGCCATCGGCCTCGGCGTCGAAGTCCCACGGCAGCTTCATGCCGCGCTCCTTCATCTCCTCCATCACCGAGGTCCATCGGTCCCGGTTGAACGCGACCTCGTAGAACTTGGCGACCGCGAAGGCCTGCCCCGCCTCCGGGAAGCGCGACGAGTCCGCGGCCGCCTGCATGGCGGCGACCGCGACCCGATGGGCGTTGATGTGGTCGGGGTGCCCGTAGTTGCCGTTCGCGTCGTACGTGACCATCACCGCCGGTTTGGCGGCGCGAATGACCGCCACCAGCCGCCCGGTGGCGTCGTCGAGGTCGGCCTGCCAGAAGGCATCAGGGTGCTTGTTCGCCTCGGAATCCATCATCCCGCTGTCGCGGAAGCCGAGCCGATGCACGTTCAGCTCTCCCGGGCCGGCGCCGCGCAGGCGAGCCACTGAGCACTCCAGCTCGCCGGCGCGGATCTCGCGCATGCGCGGGCGCGCCTCCTCCGGATCAAGCGCGGGATCGTGCACCTCCCCCTCCTCGCCGCCGGTGCAGACCACCAGGTCGACGCGACGGCCCTCGGCGACCGAGCGGGCGATCAGGCCGCCGGTGGCGAAGCACTCGTCGTCGGGATGGGCGTGGACCAGGAGGAGGCCGCCCGGCCGGCTCACGCGCTCGCCGCCCGGTGCTCCTCGCACTCGCAGAGCTCGCGGAGCTTCGTGTAGGTGAAGAGCCCGGTGTCATGGCCATCGGCCCAGATCGGCGCCAG
>Ga0209998_10000246_pt1 | contig 17773 bp, 15 predicted proteins | sample EndophyteCoNSPM_FD_187576 | JGI IMG/M metagenome (GOLD analysis project Ga0209998, IMG submission 187576) | Arabidopsis thaliana rhizosphere microbial communities from the Joint Genome Institute, USA, that affect carbon cycling - Endophyte Co-N... | ecosystem: Host-associated > Plants > Roots >... | reverse complement strand
GCGAGCTTGGAATGGGAACGACGGTGTCTATCTGCCTTCCTTCCGCCGATTCCCGCGCACCATCGGAAATAAGTCAGCTCACGCCGATATCGGCGGCCTCCGATTCATCCACGGCCTCGCCTCCTCGAGCTGCGATGCGACCCTGAACAACGTCGCCTCGTCGCCGTATCTGCCGACGACGTGAACACCGATGGGAAGATTGCCGGAATTCCAGTAGAGCGGAACCGACATCGCGGGCTGGCCGCTGACGTTGAATAGCGGCTCCCACGGAATCACGTCGAACACTTTCTCCGCCGATTTCTCCAGCGCTCCTATCACTTTGAGAATATTTCCGGCTCTAAGTCGTCCCAGCGTCTTCACGAGGGCCCGCTCGTGAGCTGGAGGTTGCAGCGATCCGGTTGGAAACGGCGGCACAGCGAGCGTCGGAGTCAGAAGCAGATCGAACTTCTCGAAGAATTCTCCAATGCGCCGCGCCGAGCTCCGCAGGTAATGCTCGGCAAAAACGAACTCTCCCGCCGAGATTTCACCACCGAGCAGGTTGAGCGCCCACGTGGTGTATTCGACGTCGGCGGGAGTTGCCTTTCGTCCGACAAGGGTTGCCGCGTCCATCAGGTCGGCATGCACTTCTCCGCAAACCATCGTCAGGAAAGAACGATTGAAACGCTCGCGATCTACGGGCGGCTCCGATTCGACGACGTGATGCCCGAGTGATTCGAGCAGGTTCACCGCGTCCGCGAGCGCGGCCTTGCAGTCATCGTGAACGAAATGACCGAGCAGCGGCTTGCCAGTGAATGCGATGCGCAATTGTCCGGGATGCTGTCCAACTTCCTCGAGGAATGGACGCGCGGGAGGCGCTGCCCAGTACGGCGCGCCGACGTCAGGACCTGAGACTGCATCTAGCATTGCCGCACTGTCGCGAACGGATCTCGTGAGACAATGCTCGATGGCAGCGCCCTGCCAGTGTTCGCCAGCGAGCGGTCCAGCAGGTGTACGACCGCGTGTGGGCTTGAGCCCGAAAATTCCGCACGCCGATGCGGGAATGCGAATCGAGCCGCCGCCGTCGCCACCGCCAGCCCACGGAACCATTCCGCTTGCAACGGCGGCGGCCGAACCGCCCGACGAGCCGCCGGTGGTGAGCGAAGCATTCCACGGATTCACCGCCGGTCCGAAAAGCTCTGGCTCGGTGTAGGGCGTGAGCCCGAACTCCGGTGTATTGGTCTTGCCGACGACGATCACGCCTGAGCGGCGGTACCGCTTGACCATTTCCGTGTCGTACGGCGGAATCCATCCCCTGAAGAGTCTGCTTCCATTGGTGATTGGCTCACCCGCGTACCAGGAGAGAAGATCCTTCAGCATGAACGGAACGCCGCTGAACGGTCCATCTACGGGAGAGTGGGCCTGCTCGAGCGCGCGATCGTACATCTTGTGAACGACGGCGTTCAGCTTCGGGTTGAGCGTCTCGATGTTCTCGATCGAGGAAAGCACGAGCTCGCGCGCGGACACTTGTCCCGTGCGAACGAGCTCGGCGAGAGACAATGCGTCGTGTGAGGAGAAGTCGTTCATGAGCAGCATGAAAATACGACTTCTCCGCTATGCTCGCGCCGCTAGTCTCCCTTCTGGTATGTGCCCATCAATTCCGCCTGGGCGAGGATATGTCCTTCCATCGCCTTCTCGAGATCCTTTTTCTTCGGCGATGAAAGCCCGCTCAGCACTGTGTCGAGTGCATACAGCTTGAAGAAGTATCGGTGACGGCCGATAGGAGGGCAGGGACCGCCCCATTCTGCTTTCTCCCAGTCGTTGATGCCGACGACCGTACCGGCAGGAAGGCTCCCATGCGCTGCGTCTTCACCGAATCCGGTAGTGTCAGCGGGAATGTTTCCAAGAACCCAGTGAACGTAGACGCGCTGCGGTTTTGCGGGATCCGGGGCATCCGGATCGTCGACGATCAATGCGTAGCTTTTCGTTCCCTCGGGCGCGCTTCTCCATTGCAGCGGCGGTGACAGATCATCGCCTTCGCACGTGTACTTTGCTGGTATTCGGCCGCCGTTCGAGAACGCACTGGATGTCAGTTCCATGTTCATCTCCTTTCGTCCGGTTGGAGCATCCGTTATGCCAGAAGCTTGTGTTTCCCCTCAGCCCGATAAACTGTAAGTTAGCGCTCGATGAGCGACGTCCTTCCGCCCCTCACAACTGCAGACACGAATAACTGATGACGACTTCGATTACATCGACGCTGAGAACCGTGGTGCTGCGCGAGCTGCGCGCGCTCGATCGCGAGATAGCGGCATATCCGGATGACGAATCACTATGGACCACACCTGCCGGTGCTCCGAATTCCGCTGGCAATCTCGCGCTGCATCTCGCGGGGAACCTCCGTCATTTCATCGGAGCAGCTCTCGGCGAGACAGGTTACATGCGCGACCGTGATTCAGAGTTTTCATCGAAGGGCCTTTCACGGGATGAGCTTCGCACAATAGTCTCGGATGCGGTTCGCGAGCTCGGTAATGCGTTCGACCGAATCACCGATGAGAAGCTGAATGCGGAGTATCCGATTCCAATTCAGGATCGCAAAATTCAGGCATCAGAGTTTCTGGTGCATCTCGCTGTGCATCTCGGGTATCATCTCGGACAGATCGACTACCATCGGCGATTATCGACCGCGAGCAGCGAATCGGTCAACACGATGTCGGTGAAAGAGCTGACGCCTGTCTGACGTTCAGGCTGCGAGATCGGGGAACATTCCGTTGACTCGATTCTCGAGCGTCACGACTTCACCCTCTGCACTGTGCAGCTCGGCAAGTCCGCCCTCGAGCCGCGAGCGCTCTGTTTCCAGGAATCGTTCGTAGGGAGCAACTACTTCGAGCAGCTGTGATTCGTATCTGGAGAGCTGTTCCTCGAACTTGGTCTTGAGCAAGCCGGCGAGATCTTCGTTCAGCTTTTCGATCTTCTTCTCGAACTCGGCTATGAGATGGCGGCGGCGGGCGGGGATGATGAGCCAGCCGGCAATCGCGAAGATCGTCGCGGTGAGAACGCCGGTGACGTCGAGCGCAGCGGTGGTGAAGACGGTGATGAAGAGTGCGCCAAGGCCAAGTGCCAGGACGTTCACGCCGAAGGTCTGAGCGACCGCGGCTTTGACGGAGTCCACGATTCCGCGCGCTTCGCTCTCTGTATCGAATTCGCTCAGGCGCCGCTCGACAGGCTCTCGAAGCCGGGCGAACAGCTCCTCTCTATTGTACTGGAATTCACTGTCTCCATGGGGCGCCAGCGCACCGGAAGCACGGAGACGCGCGGTGTGAGCATCGAGCTCGGCGAAGACGCTGCTCCATAATCTCAGGTTGCGCTGAACGGTCCAGTCGACCATTCGATGCACCACCTGTTCTATTTGCTGCGGGGCGTTCATCACGACTTCCGACTTGAAGCGATTCTCTACCGCGTCCTTGTTGCGGAGAAAGTTCGCGTTTCCGATGCGGATCGTGCGCTCGAACCATGAGCGTCCACGGCGCTCGAGCTCGTACAGGACGTTGCGGACCTCTATGAGGTAGCGCTCGCTGTCACCGCGCATTTCCGCAGAGTAAGCCTCGAGCTGATCTCGAATGGAGCGCAGCACGCGGGAATCTTCGTGGACCACGTTCAGTCGGATGTCCAGAGATCCGATGTTGTTCTTGAGAAGATGCCGTAATACTCCAAGCGGGCTCAACAGCTTGAGGCGCACGCGTTCCTTTTCCCGCAGTGTCTCGAGCACGTACTTCTCGAGGGTGGGATATTCGTTGCGCGGATCAGGAATTGGCGTTCCCATCGGAGGAGACGCCTCGCCCGGGCGATCGGCCAGTTTTGCCTTCAACGCCTGCAGGGCACTGATGAAATAGATCGTCGGTGTCTGCGCGCCGAGTCGCGCTGTTACTTCGCGCGTCAGATATTCGCGAACCCTGTCCAGCTGCTCGTCGGAGTTCCGGCGGTCGACGCCGTTCACGATGAAGACCACTTTCTTTCCCCACTGCCGGATGTGGGTCAGGAAATCGAGCTCGCTTGCAGTCAAGGGCTGCAGAAGACTCGTGACGAACAGGACAAGATCCGCGCGAGGAACGAACTGACGCGTGATCTCCTCTTCCATTCGCTCGATGGAGTTAGTGCCCGGCGTATCGACTATGTCGAGGTCACGCAGGACCTCGAGCGGATAGTGATGGAGATGGATGTTCGGGGCGATTTCCTCGGGAGCGATGGCCTTGTCGCCGTAGCGCAGAATCGAGATGGCGCGGGTGGTTGGAAGATCGCCCATGGCGAACACTTCGTCTCCGAGCAGCGCGTTGATGAACGTGCTTTTGCCCGAGTTGTACTCACCGACGATGACCAGGAGGAACAGCTCGTCCATCTCGTTGACGAGCGCTGCGAGGCGTTCCATGTCGGCTCGAGGGCCGTCGGCTTTTGCCAGTGCATCGCGAACGCGCAGCACGAGTGAGCGCTCGAGAGCCACAATCTCGCCCTGCTGTCGTGTAAGAACCTGCTCCAAGGCTGCTCCTCGAGATTGACCTGACCGGGACTTCGCGTAAGCATACGCAAGCTTCGGGACATTCGCACGGCGGACGGGGCTGACGGCAGTGGCCGGGACGCGAAATCATCTGCATGTTCTTCCGGTCCCCGTGGCCAAAAAACATCATCGAGGTCAACATGACAGGAATTGTCTCGCTGTGGCTGCCAATCCTGATTTCTGCAGTCCTCGTTTTCGTCGTCAGCTCGATCATCCATATGGCGAGCCCGTGGCACAAGAACGACTATCCGCGCTTACCGGATGAGGATGCGTTCAGGTCGGCTGTTGGTCCGCTCGATCTTCCGCCCGGCGACTACATGATTCCCCGCGTCTCGTCGCGCGCCGAGCTCACGAGCCCTGAATTCGCTGAGAAGCTCCGCCAGGGCCCGAACGTCATCATGACGGTGATGCCGAAGGGCATGATGTCGATGACGCGAAGTCTCGTGATGTGGTTTCTCTATCTCATCGCCGTAAGTACGTTTGCCGCGTACGTCGTCGGCCGCTCCACGCCGCCGGGCGCCGTGTACATGCACGTATTCCAGCTGGTGAGCACGGTCGCGTTCATAGGCTACGCGGTTGCGCTGTGGCAGATGTCGATCTGGTACCGGCGTGGATGGAACATCACGATCAAGGCGACAATCGACGGGTTGATCTATGCGTTTCTTGCTGCCGGAGTATTCGGCTGGCTCTGGCCTCGCTAACGGCCTGGTCCGGGTCTGACTGGCTTTGACTTCAAGGTCTACGGAGTTTTGCGTGGGTGAATGACGGGGATTAACCGGCGTTCTCGGCGGTTAATCCCCTCAACTCCAAACCCTCAAGAGCCGCTTCGAAATACCTCCGCCAGCTCGCCTGATCGCACCAGGTATTTCGCTACCTGGTGTGTGCTGCAGGGATGTGCGGCGATGTCCACGTGAGGCAGACCGCGCAAAGGCTCAGCGCGCGTCATGTCGTTCTCGTTTCTCGCGCACACGTGAACCGTGTACTCGGTGCGCCCGTTCCACGTCTGCAGCGTCCGGGGAAGATCGCGGTATTTCCACAGCCGGGGTGGTATCAACAGCTCGACAAGCAGGTGACGCGGCATCACCCGCCTCCTGAATTGCTGCCAGTCTCCTCTCAGGAGCGTGAGCCAGACGGAGCCGTAGACTGTCGGCGCAAAGGCATGAACCCGGTCAGCACCGAGAAGGTGCCCGAAAAGGATTGCCGCATATCCACCGCTCGATGTACCAACACACGTAATGTGCTGCGGACCGAGTGAGGAGATTTCCCGGCGCAGCCGCTCGAGCAGCCGGCTGAATCCGCGTGCATCGGGCCAGCATCCGCTCAGATAGAGGAGGTTCAAGGGGTCGCGCAGCAGAATGCGGCTCGCGTCGGTCTGACCGGTGGCGCCGAGGAAATCGAACACCGGAACGTTCAGGGCCCCCTGAAATCCCGTAAACGCGATTATGAGACGGCTTGGATCAGCGCCGCGCTCGACTACGATATTGGAACGACGAGTTTGCTTCGCTGAGGGCGCGGCCATCGCAGGTGTAAGGGAATTTCGAACCATAAGCGCGAGGCTCTGTTCTTGCCACTTGCAGGGGTATGCGGACTCGACTTGCCATTGGAGTTCTCGTGGCGTTCGTCGCCTTTTGCGGGCTCGCGGCGGGGATGTTCGGGTGGTACGGCTACCGGATCGCCACCGAGCTTACCCCCGGGTCGTGGCGTTCTCCGACCGAGATACTCGACCGGAACAACAAGACGATTGTCTCTCTCTATGGTAGTGAATGGCGTGTTGCCGAGCCGGTGACGCTAGCCGACCTGCCCGATTTCGTCCCCAATGCATTTCTCGCTGCTGAAGATTCACGCTTCAGATCGCACATTGGAATCGACCCGATAGGCGTCGGCAGAGCGGCGGTCAGCAACGTAGCCGCGGGAGGTGTAACCGAAGGCGGCAGCACGATCACGCAGCAGCTTGCGAAAACGCGGTTTCTTTCGTCGAAGCGGACACTGTCGCGGAAATTCGTCGAGGCAGGGCTCGCATTGATGATCGAGGTTCGGCTGTCGAAAGACGAAATCCTCGAAGCCTATCTCAACGAAGTCTATCTCGGCCATCGCGACGGTCGCGAGGTGCGCGGCCTCGGTGAGGCCGCACGTGTGTACTTCGGCAAAACGCCGGCGAAGCTTACGCCCGCTGAAGCGGCACTGATCGCCGGAATGATCCGCGCGCCGAATCGCGACAATCCCGATGAGCGGTCGCGCATTGCAAAGGAACGGCGCGATGCTGTCCTCGGAGTGATGCTCCAGAAGAAGTGGATCAGCAGGGAGCAGCACGATCGTGCGGTCGCCGCTGACGCCGAGTTCCGGCCAGGATCCCGGCGGCTGCGTCCGCATCCCTATCTGCTTGCCGCGCTGCGTCAGGAGTTCATCGATCGTATCGGAGAGCGCCAGCTCGCCACGGGCGGGATGCGCATCCACACATCGGTCGATCAGAGAATGCAGACTGTCGCCGAGCAGTCGGTGCGGCAGGGAACGCAGCGTTTGCGGAGAGCGCACGGATTTCTGCAGAGAAAGAAGCCGCTTCAAGCTGCGCTTCTCAGCATCGAGCCCGCGACTGGAGGTATTAGAGCGCTCGTTGGCGGCTCGGATTTTTCACGCTCGCAGTTCGATCGCACGCGGAGAATGAAGCGACAGCCGGGATCGGCTGCAAAGCCATTCACTTACGCTGCGGCGATCGAATCACGCAGGATCACTCCTGCGAGCGTCGTGCAGGACGAGCCTTTCAAGATACAGCTCGCGCGTAACCGCACGTGGGATCCGAAGAACTACGACGGCCAGTTCCGCGGACCTGTCACGGTGCGCGAGGCGTTCGAAAAATCCCTCAACGTCCCCGCTGTCCGAGTTGCGTCGGATGTCGGAGTCGATCGCATCCAGAACGTCTGGCATCAGGCTGGAATAACCGGCGAGCTCTCGAACACGCCGGCAATTGCGCTTGGCGTCGATGACGTGACGATGCGCGACCTCGTTGCCGCATACTCGATGTTCCCGAACCTCGGCGTCAGGACCGAGCCTCATCTGATCGAGAGCGTGGAGAAGGGCGACAACGACGAGATGTATCGCTACGAGGTGCAGCGCACAGACGGAATCGATCCCGCGGTTGCGTATGTGCTGCATGCGCTCATGCGCGGCGTCGTGATTCGGGGTACCGCTGCGGGATTGAATCAGTACGGGCTCGGTTACGTCGCGGGGAAAACGGGAACCACGAGCAACTATCGCGATGCATGGTTCGTCGGTTATGTGCCCGATCTTCTGACTGCCGTCTGGGTGGGATTCGACGATGGCACGCCGCTTCGAATGTCATCAGGAGAGGCGGCAATCCCGATCTGGGGCTCGTTCCTGTCGCGAGTTCCGCACAAGACGTCGGACATCGGCGCGCCCCAGGGAGTGAGTGTCGTCGAAGTCGAAGCCGCAACCGGCCTGGTGTGGCAGCCTGGATGCGGCCCGAGCGTGATCGAAGCGTTTCTCGCGGGGACCGAGCCGCGGCAGCAGTGCGGCGGCTTCTATGATGGAATGCAGAACCTGTCGATTTACATGGAGCCGCCGATGCTGAGCGACGAAATGGCAGCGCAGATGGCTGCCTACGACTCCATGTACCGCGTGCAGACTATCGACGATCCCGACCTTGCGGACATGTCGATGGTCGACACGGCAACGGAGGTAGATGATGACACCGTGATCATCGATCGGCCGATCGTCGACAGCACGCGCGTTCAGAAACCGGTTCAGCCACCCGTGGTGAAACCTCCGGTTGTGCAGCCGCCGATGCCGCCGGATACTGTCAAAGATTCGGTTGCTACGCGCGATTCAACGTCGGAGGCCGAGCCGCGGACCGCGGCTTCTGGATCAGCGCTGTCGCGTCGTGGGCTCAGCCCGGAGAGGCGGCAACAACGGTGATCGTGAAGGAGACAGCGAGCCCCTCTGCGGTCGCGCGCACGGTTACAGGACCGGGCGTCGCTCCCGCCGTGAAGTTGACCTCTGTGAATCCGGAGGCATCAGTCACCGTCTTGGTCGCGCTGAGTGATCCGCCTGAGGAAGGGGTCACCGACCATGTGACCTCGACGCCTTCCATCGGGCTGATGAAACTATCAAACGCGCGAACGACGAGCGGCTCGGCTGCCTTCTTGCCAACCTCCACCGTCTGGTCGTTGCCGCTCGGGCCGGTGAGCAGCCCGATTCCTTCGTTCGCGGTGTCGAGACTGAGACAGCTCGCTGACGTCGCCATCAAAAGCGCAATTCCGAGACGCGGCCCGAAACGCTTCATCGTTGACATGAGTGGCATCATTGTATTCGCCGTGGTTGACACTTCCATATAGTGATGCATCACGGCGGTTTCGACCAGACCTGATTCAGACTGTGCACCTTGCGCGGGACGACTTGCACGTAAGGTTTGGGGCCATGCGAATTCACATTTACCCATTCATCGCTGAATTACTCGGTCTCCGGCCGGCATCGCACATCGACGGCAAACCCGGCTTTCTCCGAAGCGCGATCATACAGTGAAATTGCAAGCAAACCGCTGGCTATCCAGGGATGCGCCGCCCCGTAGACTGATACCGTTGCGCCTGGTGATTACAGTCTTCGTGATTGCCGCCTGTAGCAGCGGTAAAGACCGAGCTGCAGATTCTGCGAACACCCAATCCGTCGCCGCAACGCAGGCTTCGGCACCTCAACGGATGCCAGCAACGACAGGCAATCCATGCGAGCACACAGGACTCTGGTCAGCCTGCAGCCTCGAGCGGAGACTCAAGCAATCGGGATTTGTCGTCAGAAAGCTCGATGAAAAACCAGCCCGTGCCGGATTCAGCATTGAGCCTGTGGTGTATTCGCTCGGCTCGTCGCGCCTCGAGGTTTTCATCTATCCCGACGAGAAGGCGCTCGCGAAGGACATGCAATCGCTCGATACTCTCGCTGTTGCTCCGAAGGGGTCGACCGCGAGCTGGCCATCGCAGCCAACTCTTATTCGCTCCGTCAATCTTGCTGCAGTTCTACTTACTCAGAATCAGCGGCAGGCGGAGCGCGTAGTGCTGGCAATCACTGCCGGACCTCCACAACCCGGCTCGCCCAGGTAGGGAACGAAATGGTGGATCCGCATCTGGTGGAGATGGTCGAGCAGCGCTCGGTTCGCATGCGTCTGCGCCGAAACCTGACTGTCCAGGTTCTTGTCGCGATCAGCCTGGGAATCCTGCTTGGCGCCATTGCTCCCGGCATAGGCAAAGCGATGAAGCCGGTCGGCGACACGTTCATCAATCTCGTGAAGATGGTCATCGCGCCGATCATCTTCGTCACGATCGTAAGCGGCGTGGCCAACATGCAGGACGTGAAGAAGGTTGGCCGGGTTGGTGGAAAGGCGTTGCTCTACTTCGAGGTGGTAAGCACTCTCGCGCTTGCAATCGGCCTCATCGTCGTCAACATCACGAAGCCGGGCGCGGGCATCGACGTTTCGCGCGCAACGGGTGACATCTCCAGGTACACATCCGGTGGCGCGCAGCTCGGGTTTGTCGACATTCTCACGCACGTCGTACCGTCGAGCATCATCGGAGCGTTTGCGAACGGAGACATTCTCCAGATCGTGTTCTTCTCGCTGATGTTCGGCATCGCGCTCCTCGCCGTCGGCGAAGCGGGCAAGCCAATTCTCAGCGGGATCGACAAGGTAGCGGTCGTCTTTTTTCGATTGACGGCGATGATCATGCGCGTCGCGCCGATTGGAGCATTTGGCGCGATGGCATATACGATCGGCGCGTTCGGATTGAAGACGCTGATTCCGCTCGGTCGCCTGATGGCAGACGTATACCTGACGATGGCGATCTTCATTTTCGTCGTCCTGAACCTGATTGCCCGTATCTATGGGTTTTCGCTCCTGAAGCTGCTCCGGTACATCAAGGACGAGATACTGATCGTGCTGGGAACCTCCAGCTCCGAAGCAGCGCTGCCGAGGATGCTCGCAAAAATGGAGCGGTTCGGATGTGACAGAAGTGTCGTCGGGCTCGTGATTCCCGCAGGATACTCATTCAATCTCGACGGAACATCGATCTACCTGTCGATGGCTGCGATCTTCATCGCGCAGGCCTACGGAGTGAATCTCTCCGTGCCGCAGCAGCTTTCACTGCTGGCCGTGCTCATGGTCACATCGAAGGGAGCCGCAGGCGTGACGGGATCGGGATTCATCGTGCTCGCGGGAACTCTGGCCGCGACCAAGGTAGTGCCAGTCGAAGGGATGGCGCTTTTGCTTGGTGTCGACCGCTTCATGAGCGAAGCGCGCGCGATCACCAACCTGATCGGGAATGCGGTGGCTACTGTCGTCGTCGCGAAGAGCGAGAATGCGTTCAACGAGATGAAGGAGAGGACTGCGCTGGAGCCGGCAGCGGCGGCTGCATCTTTTTGAAGCTGGAAACGAGACCAAGACCCGCTTCTCTGATTCCCTCGACAGCGAGCGAAGCGACAATCCTCGCCCCGAACGGCGAGAAATGCGTGTTGTCCTGAATGCCCCTGGGGTAGTTGTCGTTTTCCCCCGGCGGCAGCTGCAGGAACAGCGCAGACGAAGCCTGCGGACCAAACAGCTGGAGCAGCGCCTCTGTCTTCCGGTGCATGTCGATCATCGGGACGCGGAGGTCGCTCGCAACCGATCTCACGATGTCCGGATACTCGCCGTGAGAATCGCGGAACACTCCATCCTTGTCGAACCTCCGGCGCATCACGGGAGTCATCAGAACGGGATAAGCGTTTTTCGCGCGCGTCTCTCTCACGAAGCGCTCTAGATTGGCGCGATAATCCGCAGGCGGCGTGTAGCGGTCGGTCTTGTCCTTCGATTCGTCGTTGTGCCCGAACTGGATGAAGACGTAATCGCCTGCATGCAGCGAGTCGACGATGCTCTTCCAGCGTCCTTCCGCGATGAAAGTGCGAGTGCTGCGCCCATTTCTCGCGTGATTCTCGACACGGACCCGGGTGGTGTCGAAAAAATCCTGCAGCATTTCGCCCCATCCAGTTTCGGGTCGTTTCTCGAGGAGCTTGGGAGCCATCGTCGAATCGCCTGCGAGATGAATCACGATTCGCTCTGATTGCGGGGACGCGGCGATCAGAAACGCACCGCATAGCAGCGCGGATACTGGCGAGAGCTTCATTCGAGAAACATTCCTTTCGATCTCAGGATCGCCTCGATGAAATAGTAGTCGGCATATATCAGTCCGACATCTACTTCCGTATTCTGAGGCTTGCCGCCGACTGAATGCGTCAGGATCGACGATATCGATGGGGATTCCGACCGGTATGCCGTCGCGAGCATGCGGAGAATGCGAAGAGCCGCCGCGCGATAGATGTCTCTTTTTGCGACGCTTGTCGAACGCGCCAGGTCGAGCAGACCTGACGCAGCGATGGCGCCTGCCGACGCATCCCGCTCGACTGAAGGAATTGCCGGATGACGGAGATCCCAGTACGGCACACCATCGGGTGGAACATGAGCGATGAACCAATCCGCGGCGCGCTCAGCGGTAGACAGGAGCTCCCTGTTTCCGGTGTATCGATACGCCGTCGCAAGTCCGTGAATCGCCCATGCCTGACCGCGCGCCCAAGCGGAGCTGTCTGAATAACCCTGCCATGTGACTGTGCGCTCGAGCTTTCCGGTGACGGGATCGAAGAGCGCGACGTGGGCAGTGCTTCCATCAGGTCGCACGTGAACCCGCGCCGACGTGACGGCATGCGATTCTGCGATCGTCCTCCAGCGTTTATCACCCCATTCGGATGCGCGGAATAGCAGTTCCAGGTTCATGAGGTTGTCGACGATTACCGGGAACTTCCAATCCTTTCGCGCATCCGGCCCGCCGTATGTGTTCCACGACTGAATCGCGCCGACCTTCGGGTTGTAGCGCGACGCAAGTGATTGCGCCGCATCGACGGTGACGCGCCGGTAAGCTGTGTCTCCGGTGAGCAGGTATCCGTGGCCGAAGCTCGAGAATACCATGAAGCCAAGATCGTGCGTTGTCGTGATGGACTTTGCCGGCTCGATTCCGCGCGTCCACTTTTCCGCAAGCTGCCTCATGTGCGGAGTCCGATCTGTCTGATACACGTACCAGAGGAGACCGGGAAAGAAACCGCTCGTCCACTGATTGTATGGACGTTGCACCCATTGGCCGCCGGCGTCGGTGAATCGCGGAAATCCAGCCGCCGGATCCAGTCTCTCAGCATTCGTCCTCAGACGGATCCGCGAGAACGAGAGTGCGTGTGAAAGGAGCGAATCCGCCGGGACGAGCAAAGCGACGGGGACGCCCGGGTAGAAGAGGATCTCTCTTGGAAATCCGCCGTATGACTTTGCGGCCAATGCAGCGGCATTCGTGAAGGCCGAATCACCGAGTACCGTGCCCGCTCTTCGTAACGCGATCGAGCCGGCATCGGGTGCGATTGGAGCGATGTCAGGTTTGCTCCATGTCTTTACGCGGCTGGCGTAGGGAGCGATGAAACGAAGCGCCCCTTCGATGCTGCCGCCGTTGCGGCCGCGATAATGCCACAAGTCGCTTCCGACGTGGCGGCCCATCTCCGCGAGCTGCGTGAATGCGTCGAGGTTGAAAAGCGAATAATGAATCGGACGGGTGCGCGCGAGCTCGAGGGGCTGCGATCCGTCGGGCGCGATCTGTGAGTCGACACGAGCCCTGGCGCTATTGATCAGGACTTCGCGCGCGATTGCGGAATCGCCGACGTAAAGCGCGATCGACGCAACCTGCATGTCGTACAGGGTGCCGTGATTGTTCCTCTCGGAGCGCTCGTCTTTTCCGTTTTTGCTTTCGCGCAGCCACGCGAGATACTCAGTGCACCATCTGCTGAACGCGGCTCTGTCGGAACCGGGCCACGACGGCGACGACTCGATGATTCTGAGCGCATCGACAAGATGTGAGAAGGCGCGAAGGTCCAGAACCCCGATTCCGCGGCCTTCGGATACACCGAGTATTGCCTGTGCAAAGCGCAGGTTCGGATTCATCCGGGTTGCGGGATCGATGAACCACACACGAACGAGGTATGCGGCTCGCGCGGCGTATTTTTCGTCGTGTGTAAACCAGTACGCGAGCGACAGCCACTCGACAGCATCGGTCATGGCGCCAAAACGCAAGCCGTCGTGATCGATGCGCGTCTGAGGGTTCATGACGCCATCGCGGCGAATGTATGGAAGTCCGTTCGGCTTCGTTGAATCGGGCCACCAGTATGGCGCCATGCTCAGGTAATCGTGCTTGTCTCCACTCGGCGGGAGCGTCTTCTTCTGCATGACAGAGAACGGGCCAATGCGGAGGGCGCTGTCGGCGTTGCGCATCAACGCGGAGTATGCGGGCAGGATATGGACGTTGCCTTCGCGAACCAGCTCGCGCGTTTCGCGGAGAAGCTCAGGCCGAGCAACGATGGTTCGCGGAAGAGCTTCGGAGACCCGCGCGGGCTCGTTCGATGGCAGCGAGGCACATCCCGTCGCCAGAGCCGCCGCGCAAGTCAAATGAAAGATCCTCATGACGTGAATGAGCTCAGGGCTTCCCACATTCCGTACAGATACGTCGCTCCGAGCGCGCGATCGTACAGGCCGTAGCCGGGGCGGCCTGTTTCGCCCCAGATCATCCTTCCATGATCAGGGCGCATCGGTCCATCGAAGCCGGTTTCGACGAGCGCGCGCAGGACATCGAGGACGTTCACGTCGCCGAATTCCGTCGGGTGTGGCACCTCGTTGAAGGATCGCTCTCCGGTTCTCTGAACGTTGCGGCAGTGGACGAAATGAATGCGCTTCATCTTTCCATACTTTCGCGCCATTTCGGGAAGATCATTGGCGGCCGACGCGCCCAGTGAACCGGTGCAGAAAGTGACACCATTTGCCGGACTGTCTGCGATTCCGAGAACGCGGTCGATTGCCGATTCACTCGTAATGATCCGGGGAATGCCAAAAATCGGCCACGGGGGATCGTCCGGATGAATCGCCAGCTTGACTCCGTATTCTTCTGCAATTGGAACGATGTGCTCGAGAAAGCGGGAGAGGTTGTCCCATAGCTGCTCAGGGCTTACCGCGCGATACGCATCGAGCAATGCGGAGAGCGTTTCGGCGTCATAAGCAGCGGCCCAGCCAGGCAAGTCCCGTGTTCCATGAGACAAGTCGATTTTCGCCAGCTGATCATCGTCGTATGCGAGCGCGGTCGATCCGTCAGGCAGAGGCATCGACAGGTCGGTGCGGGTCCAGTCGAACACCGGCATGAAGTTGTAACACAGAACTCCAACTCCGGCTTCGCCGATGTTGCGCACACTTTCGGCGTATTGGTCGAGAAGTCTCGCCGCTTTAGGCCGACCGAGCTTTATATCTTCATGAACGGGTATGCTCTCGACGACCGACAGCGGCATCCCCGCTTCGGTGACCGCATCGATCAGCCTGCTGATCGATTCCCGTGACCATGTGTCCCCAACCGGAACGTCGTACAACGCGCTGACGATCCCGCGAACTCCCGGAATCTGTCGGATGTGCTCCAGCGGAACGGGATCATCCTTGCCGAACCAGCGGAACGACATCCGCATCGCGGCGTGCTACGAGGGTTGCTCGAGAAGCGCCGGGACACGCTCGATGCGGCGCATTATGACGAGCAGCAGAATGGCGGCGAGCGGCGCCATCAGGCCCACCATGATGAAGACCGGCGTGTACGAAAATCGATCGACGATGAAGCCGACGAGCAGCGTGAACAGCATGCTCGCGATTCCCGCGGAGGTGCCGCCGATTCCGAACACCGAGCCGACATCCTGCCGGGGGAAGCAATCCGACGGGAGTGTGTGCACGTTGACTATCCAGCTCTGGAAGCCGAACGCAATGATGCTGATCCCCGTGATCACGATCGCGTCAGTCGATGCGCCGACGACCATCCACACGCCAAGGGGAACCATCATCGCGCTTGCGATCAACACGGTTTTACGCGCGCGATCGACTGACCATCCGTGCCTGATCAGGAGGCTCGAGACGGCGCCACCAGTGAGATTCCCGATGTCGGCGAACAGAAACGGTATCCATGCGAACAGCCCGATCAGCGCGAGGCTGAAGTTTCGCTCGGCCTTCAGGTAGTTCGGCAGCCACGCGATGAGGAACCACCAGATCGGATCAGTGAAAAACCGCGCGGCAATCACCGCCCACACCTGGCGATGCCCGAAGAGCGACAGCCATTTTCGTTTTGTCTCCGCATTCGCTGCGTCGGCTGCCGGCTGATCGGAGACGATGTGCTGCCGTTCCTCCTCGGAAAGATTCGGATGATCAGCCGGCGTTCTGTAAAAGAAGTACCAGATGATCATCACGATCAGCGAAAGCCCGGCGCCGATGAAGAATGCCTTTCGCCAGCCGAAATTGATCGCAACCCAGGCGATCAGCGGAGGCGCAACGACGGCTCCAATGCTTGCGCCGCTGTTGAATATCGCCATGCCGAACGCGCGCTCGCGTACAGGGAACCACTCGGCGACCACCTTTGCGGCGCCGGGCCAGTTGCCCGCCTCGCCAAGTCCAAGAATGAATCGAAACGCGCCAAGCTGATAGACGCTGCGCGCCGTCGCGTGGAGCATCGATGCCACCGTCCATATGCCGACGAAAAGCATGAATCCGGCACGCGTTCCGATCCTGTCGAGAATTCTTCCTGAAACCGCCTGCGAGATCGTGTATCCGAGAAGGAACATCGTGACGACGCGCGAATACGAGGTGTTCGACATTCCGAACGTTTCGCGGATCGTCGGCGCGAGAACTGAAAGCGTCTGACGGTCGATGTAGTTGATGACCGTCAGCGTGCACACAAGCGCGATGATGTACCACCTGAGACCGCGAATCTTTCTCATCAGGGTTTCTTCTCGAGGAAATCAGCGCGCATGGGAGTGAAGCAATCGATCAGCATCCCCTTCTCGAGTGCCTTGACTCCATGAGGAATGTCTTCGGCGGCAAAGAATGTATCGCCTTCACTGAGCGTGGCTTTTGATTCACCGACAGTCACGTCGAAAGAGCCGGAAGCGACGTATGTCGCCTGGCGGTGGACATGGTGATGGATCGCACCAACGGCACCCGCCTCGAATCTCACGCGAACCAGCATGAGGTCAGGGCCATATGAAAGCACCTGACGCTCGATTCCGTCCGCAAGCCGCGTCCATGGAGCGGCGGAGCTGTCGACGAATGGAGTGTCAGACAAAGTAAATTCCGCCGTTGATCTCGATCGATTCGCCCGTGATGTACGCTGACGCATCGCTTGCGAGAAACAGAACGGAGTTGGCGACATCATCGGGTGTGCCCTCGCGGCCGATCGAAGTCCTCCCTGCGACCGCTTTTCTGACCTCCGGTGCAGTGAACGTGTCATGAAACGTCGTGTCGATCATCCCCGGAGAAACGCAGTTGACGCGGATCTTCTTCGGCGCGAGCTCCTTGGAAAGACCGCGGGTTAGCGTGAGCACCGCTCCTTTTGCAGCGGAGTACGCGAGCGCGCCACCACCGCCTCCATCGCGAGCCGCCAGCGATGAAAGATTCACGATCGCCCCTCCCTCCGACATGCGTGGGACCACCGCTCTGGTGACGAGGAAGACACTCTTGAGATTCAGAGTGATTACGGCATCCCAGAATCTCTCATCCATCTCGTCGAGCTTCTTTCGCGCCAGCAGCCCGCCCGCATTGTTCACGAGAATGTCTATCCGCTCGCCGAACCGCTGACCGATGGCAGCGAGCATGGCAGTGATTTGAGCTTCGCTCGTGACGTCTCCCTTCACGGCGATTGCCTGGCCGCCTTTTGCCTCGATGTCGCGAACAACCTCGTTCGCTTTGTCAGCGCTCGTATTGTAGTTCACGGCCACGGCCGCTCCCGATCCCGCAAGCGCGATGGAAACAGCACGGCCGATATCACGTCCGCCACCGGTGACGAGGGCTACCTTCCCACTCAAATCGACTTGCATCGTTCTCCCTTTCCCAGTCGTCAGCGCGGTTTGACGCCGTCGACCATGTAGTTGCCAGTCCAGCGAAACGTCCGGCCATTTGCCGAAACACTGTGGGTTTGGGTGACGGATGGAGCGCCATTCGCCACCATCACAGTCCAGCTCAACCCATCTTTCCCTCTCACTTCGATGACCGTCCCCTCATCGGTGTTCGCGAGCGTCGTGACGCTCTGAATCCGCGGAGTTGCATCGAGCGACCTCTCTTCGGCCTCGTTGAAATATCCATGTGGCTCGATCACGGAAGCGAACAGCTCGTTCCCGGAT
>Ga0209998_10000242_pt1 | contig 17979 bp, 18 predicted proteins | sample EndophyteCoNSPM_FD_187576 | JGI IMG/M metagenome (GOLD analysis project Ga0209998, IMG submission 187576) | Arabidopsis thaliana rhizosphere microbial communities from the Joint Genome Institute, USA, that affect carbon cycling - Endophyte Co-N... | ecosystem: Host-associated > Plants > Roots >... | reverse complement strand
ACTCGTATAACCAATGACAGCTACAATAACGGCGCCAGCAATTGATATCAAAAATAATAACCACCATTGTTTAATCATTTTTGAATTTGGAGTTTTTGCCCATTCAATACCTTCTGTCAATACTATCTCAGGTTTGCTTGCCTTCCATATCTGTTGGGTAACGTTATATGGTTTCCAAAAAAAGAATATTGGTATAAACCACCAAATTACCGCCATAATGGGAGAAGTAACAGTTTTCGCTCCAAATGAATGGATATTTTTAGTTGCTCTATAATACCAAAATAGTCTGGTAATTAATTCTAGAAATGATACTATTCCACTTATGGTGCCAATTATGCTGAAAACTGACAAAAATACGATATGTCCTGTAGATAAGCTTAGATAAATTGTGGCTGCTGACGAAATAACTGTGATGATTATTAGAGCTATATTGAATCTTATCAGCCAATCCGTTACTTTACCGATAGATCGAAATGAGGGTGGACCATAAAGCGTATCCCAAGGTGCGTTTCCTTCACCTCTAAATTCTTTACCTTTCTTCTTACAATCACACGATGAAACTTTACAACCTGCTCCATCATGATACATGGTAAGATGATTACAAATTGGACACTTCAACAGTACAGTAATTTTTGTTACTAGTATTTAGGTTAATTGAAAATAATCACTGCTTTTCCTTATTTATTCAAAAACTTGCTGAAAGAGAAAGATGATGTGGAAAAGTCTTCGGATTATAACATGAAGGGTTTAAATTTACAAATTCTAAATTAGATATCTACTATTCCAGGTTCATTAATTTCTGTTTAATCAAGTCGATCTAAAATTGATAAACCAATGGCAATCCGTCAAGTAAATGGTGACCATAACTGAACCATTTGAACATTCGTGAAAATCGAAGACATCTATTATTAAACTACCTCTTCCGGTGGCATTGGAATAGTTTTATTCTTTAACAGATCACCGAAGGTAGTAATATTAGTAGAATTAGAGTTTGTAATTTTACAAGGATCAGTATCAACGCAAATTGTTGTAGTACAGTTTCCGTTACTACAAGTGGTTGTAACATTTGTCTGCAGTTGGCCGTAGGATCTTGAAACTGTCATTGCGATTATCACTATGGCAGATAAAATGTAAAAAGCAATCAATATGCTCGTTTTTCCAGATACCAACGCCTATAGTCTCTAAGATTAGATAACATAAGTTATGTAACAAAGTTAACGTTCCGATAGATTTGAAGTATAGGGATGTGAAGCGGTGTAAGATGGGACAAGGGTAAATACCATGTGGCATCGTGATTAGGACAGGTACTAAGTTAAGATACGCGTCCCAAATCTTTAATCTTTATCATGAATTTATTCCTACATTCCGGACAGATCAAAAATGCACTTGCTTGTGCACCAGATGTGATGGTTTCATACTCTATAGCAGACAACTGAATCGGATTTGGATAATCACAATACATACATCGAACTAACATAGACTTGATACGATCTATTATTTTCTGTCTGTCCCTGGCCTCCGACATGTGTATCAAATAAATAAATCCACAAAATCTTATTACTCATGGAACGAATTTTTTACAAAATATATTAAGGTTAACATTCAAAAACATTACTATTTAATGTTATAACTTTCATTTGAACGTCTTTTTTCATTCTATTTCATGGGCAAGGATTGCAGGAAAAAATTCCGAAAAATCTTACGTTTGTCCTATTAAGGAATAAGTCACATTATCCTAATGATCATGCCAATTACGCTCATACTTTTCATCGTTATTATTTTGTCTTGTTTCTTTCTGTTTAATTCAAATATGCGATTTAGCCATGCAATATTATTTGAAAACGGTACATGCACTAATGAAAATTTAACAGAAAATTTGTCAAGTTCAGCAAATCAAACAATAAACACGAATGGCACTGTTGACGATTTTCTCAAGAGTCTACCTAGCGATAACACAATATTGGCAGAATTAGTATGTCAAAACACTTCTGATGAAACAATTGCAAAGTAAATTACAGAGCTTACCATGATTTATTACAAGAGTATTAGAAAGGATTCTAGTTATCGGTAAACCGTTATTTTTTATGTCATTGTGCGAATTAAAAGATATGATATTAATTAGATTCACTGTATTGCCAATTCCAAAAACATACAATATTGTTAGAAGTAGGAAGAATTAGAAACTTTAAAAATTAGAAATTGTATATTCAAGGGATGGGGACAGGGAAAAAGATTGATGTTTTTGAAGAATTATTGATTGCAGACAACAAAATATTGAAAAGTCTGGGAACTGCCAAGCAAAATCATAAAAAAATATTAGACATGTTCGCTAGACGCGTTACCTTGTATAAAGAGTGTGCCGATAAACAAGATGATCCAATGATAAAAGCAATCATTGATGCCAAAAAATCAGTAATAATGAGTGACATGGGTCTGTTAAGCACACAATATGAAATACAATCTGATATTCTGAAAATCATTTCTCGCATTGTTGTTCTTGAGAGAAAACTGTCTCAAATTCAATGCAAAGAATCTCCATAATTAGCCGATCATTCTCCTCCTTAATTCGTTCGACATCCTTTATTACTCTGATTTCACCTATAGCATCTAATGCACATCAAAGATTATTAACGCTAATTAACGTAAAATATGAGGTTCTTACGTTTTCAATTGATTTTACTTTTCTATGTTGTCTTCCGGATGTAAAGCCTAGATTTCTTCCTCAAGCAGTGTTACCTTGAATTCGATGCATGAGCAATATGGTCTATTACAGCCTGTACGTTTGCCAGAATTATGATCGTGAATTTTATGACCACAGCCAAGACAGATTTCGCGCCATTCCACGATATATTATTGACAAATTAGCTTATTACTGTTTAAGATTTGGACCGATGGCAACGGATGGGTCGCATAATTCAGCGTCTATTAGAAAATTAGAGAGGGATAAATTCTGTATCTTTCTTCTCAACTACTTAAATAAAACCCCCAATCAGTTGTTACGCTCTAAACACAAAGCAGCTAATGGGACTGGTTGGTTGTCTCTTGTTCATCGTTCAGCCGAGCCCTATCAGTTGCTTTACAAACCATTTTAAATTTTTTGGTACAAGTATCAAAATAACAATATGTGAATGTCCTAACATTCCATATTTGATTCTTCTAATCTTGATATGCAAATTGTATTTAATCTCAAAATTAATGAATGGGCCGTTACCAAACTATGAGTCTTTTGGATTCTAAGTTTCTGATAGAGGTATCGTTGCTTTCTTCGGGGATTTCATGGATCTTGGCTTAAAACTTTGAATAAAATGCATATATCTGTCCACAGTAACACATAGATAGGAATTAGGTCAAGTAACGATAGCTTATATCTCTTCCTAACTTGGTATTACGAATAACAGACAATAATCTAATTTGTTTATAGTATAGAATCCATAGCTCAATAATGTCGAACAAAATACAAATTGGAATAACGATAGCAGCTTTGGTATTAACAATTGGAATAGCTTCTACCAGTCTGATTACGACCAGTACATTTGGCCAGAATTTGGCACAGGGAAACCAGACAGGTAATCAAACAGCAAATCAGACTTCGCCTGATCCTGCTCAAATTCCAGGTAGTGCATCACAAGGTAGTTCAGGTTCATCTGGACCTCAATACTAATTTTTCCTTTAGTTTTTTATCATTCCTAGTCAATACGATGCATTATTTGAGATGAAGAGATCCTTTCTTACAGTGTAATATTTCTTCATGACGTGCAATCACGCATTATTGAATTCTAAATTGACTTTTATTGATAATGATCAAAAGACTTTTGATTTTTCTCATCATTTGTTTTTCTATCCCAAAGAGGAATGGCAGCACAGTCTTTACACTCTAAATAAACATCTACTCCATCGTGTTTAGACAATACTTTATTTCTTTGGCTAGCTATTATTTTCCGCTTACCACAAATGCTACACGTTGAGAAGTTTCCTACTAGACTCATTTTCTAATTATACACAACTTTTCAACCGGTAAACTCATTTTCGATGAACTATTCAATATTATTGTTATGTGTCTTAAAACTTTTTTTATTTCCATTTGTTTCTTATTATTTATCGTTCCAGAAACCTCTATTAGTAACATATTGTCTTTCCGCATCATAAATATTCTTGTACAGATTTTCATCGTCTACATAATTGCGCAATATACGGGCAGCAGTTTCAACACCGATTCCATACCCCGATAGTACTGTTATTGCCCTCTTGCCAAAATTATTTATCAACGATGCAGTTTTCCAAGCCCTCTCAAATTTGTGATTCTGCTCAGAATTGATTTCAGATCCTTTTAATTTGTCCAGAATTATCTTGGTAAGTTCATAATCTGAAGAAAAGGTAGTGGTAATAAGTCTCGATCCACATTTTTTGCAGGATATAGAGTCCACTATTTCCCTTGTTTCCACCAATCTTTCCCACTTACCACAACGGATACATATCAATCGATGCTTGGTCTTTTCAAGTCTTTCCTTAATGAGTTCTAAAACTCCACGTTCAATGCTCAGCGGTGAGGATGATGATTTGGTATGATGTTCGATGATACTATTAGCCAAAGGAGAAAAACTTGTCAAGTCTAGCCAATGAATTGATATTTCCTTATTCCTTATCTTTTGCAATAACTCTTGTGTTGATTGTACATCGAATTTATCGTGAATCAATTCCCTTAGTGATTCTTTGCTTATCGGAGTCTTAGAATATCTGTCATAAATAAATCGAGCCATCCGCTTGTCGTATATTGCATTCTTATCAACAAGACCAAATCTCTTTGAAACTGTCCAGACTCTCCAGTTCAGATTATATGTGTTGGTTAGAGATGTGATAAGTATTGTTTCAACGTCGTACTCATCATAAAGAATTTTCTCAATATTTCCTTTCGACAATCTAACAGAAGAACTCAATAGAATTCTATATGGATCTGACTTTGTTTCAACCAAATGTCCAACATACGACGCTAAGAATGTTGAAAATAGTGATGATAATGTATTGTTTATTTTGGTACCAAAAGTTGAATGAATTACAACTGCATTTTTTGAAAGCACATTTTCTATCACTATGTTCTTAGAGTCAGGAACAACGGGAATTTTCTGCAGTGTGTTCTTTATGTCTGATTCAAGCTTTAGACTATTGTCCACAAGAGCCTTATTTCTGAGTTCACCAACTTGTGCTGCAGTTTCATAATCGACGGGAATCATTTCACCAACCCAATGAGGTATGTTTATTGGAGATCCAAATACTTGTTCGACATTGATCTGAAGTTTGTTTTCATCTACACTTACAATTCTCCACTGAGTGCCTTTTAAGATAAAGACGTTACCTCTTTCGCCAAATTCTCCTATAAACTGTTGATCCAAAGTTCCTATTCTTTTCTTTCTTATTACATCAATTACCTCGAACTTTACTATGTTGGGTATAGTTGAAATATTTTCAAAATAGTACTTATATGATTTTATTCTTCGAGCATAAGTCTGATTCTCGGGATCATATTTTATGATCCTAAAACTATGTAACAAGACCGCACATTGTTCGAGGTCTGAAAAAGCAAGTTCTCTAAAAGGATACGCTCCTGTAATGATTTGGTAAACTTCACCTAAATTTTTTGGTTCTGATGTTGACATCACAAACCCTACTAAATGATGCGCTACTACGTCCAAAGAGTTTGTATGAGTGTTTTGTGTTTCTATTGACCTGTTTTTCATTCTATTGATTATTGACAAGCATTCTAACTCATCATCCCCACTGTTTGCTATAATCAGACCTTTTGCAGATTTGTAATTTGCATGCCTACTCCTGCCAATCCTCTGTACTAATTTCGAAACTTGTTTTGAAGAACCATAGTGAATTACTAGTTCTACCGATCCAATATCCAAACCCAACTCTAATGAAGAGGTGCAAACAACAATACCATTAAGACCCTGTCTAAGTTTTTCTTCAGTTTCTTCACGTGTTTCCCTTGAAAGTGATCCATGATGAACTTCGATTGGGATCTTGTTTTGATTCCTTATTGTTGTTCCAATATATTCTGCCTCATCTCTAGTATTTGTGAAAAGTAACACAGATCCAGTAATTTTGTTATCTTTTAAATAATCAAATACAAATTTGGCCGCGTTACTTATCGATCCTTTCAAATACTTTACGTCAATGTCATAATTCCTGATAGTATTATCAACTAGAATCGAACATTTTCTGTTAGTTCCGCTAATAAAATTTGCAGCTTCTTTTAAATTTCCGATTGTCGCAGACAAACCTATTCTCACAAGATCGTGGGAACTCAAGTTTTGTAACCGTTCAAGACTTACAGTTAGGTGAGTTCCTCTTTCATTCCCAATCAGCTCATGAACTTCATCTATTACTACCCATCTTAGATGCTTCAAGAATGCTTTGAATTTCTCTTGCGTAAGTATTATTCCGAGTGATTCAGGTGTAGTAATAAGAATATGTGGAGGTTTTTTTACCATTTTCTGTTTTGCTATTCTTGACGTATCCCCATGTCTTATCTGCGCATCAAGGTTTCTCCTTTTTGCATAATCAATTATTCTTCGATGAACATCATTATTCAATGCTCTTAGTGGTGTGATATACAGTACAAAAATTGCACTATCTTGAACAAAATCTATATTTCTCGCTCTCTCGCTATCGAGGAGAGAAAGTATTGGAATCAATGAAGCCTCCGTCTTGCCAGATCCTGTGGGCGCAACTAGAAGGCAATTTTGCTTTCTGGAAATAACTGGATAAGAAATCTTTTGAATTTTTGTGAGATTTTGAAATCCTTCGTGCCTAAAGGATTCTAAGATCTGTTCATCAATGACATTCATTCAACTTCTTGATTTTTCTGCTTCAGGATCATGACTTGATTTGACTTTCATTTTCTCATATAGTATAGTTACGAAAAGTCCTGCAATAAACAGGCCAACTGCAATTTGAACCAGAGTGTCAAAGTTCATTGATAATTATTCTAAACATACGTTCCTCATTTATAAATCGATTGAAATATCCTAGGAATCTAAGTTACCATGAAACCCTCTCACATTATTAGATAGTTGGGACAATATTCTATTTGCAATTGATAAACATGTCTTCCATAACTCTGCCGCTACACCATGGACATCCGCCTCAATTTTTGCTTGCGCGGATGAAAAAACTTGCTTCTTCGATTTCTAAAATACTAATTGAAGATAAGGGAACATGTGAGTTTTTGAAGAGATTGGCTGATCCGTTGTGGTTCCAATCATTTGGATGCGTATTAGGATTTGACTGGCACTCTTCTGGATTGACGACAGTTGTCACAGGTGTACTGCAACGCTCAATCAATTTGGAAAATCACGGAATAATGATTGCAGGTGGTAAAGGGAAAAAGTCAATATCCACAAGGAGCCAAATTCCAAATTTGGCAACAATCGCAAATATGACAGGTAAGAAAATATCTGATCTTGTCTACGCTGATAAAATGACGGCAAAAGTTGATAATTCTGCTGTCCAGGATGGATACAACCTCTATCATCATGCAGTTTTCTTTGATGATAAAGGGGATTGGACCATAATACAACAGGGAATGAATTCTGGCATCAAGATGGCTAGAAGATATCATTGGATTTCTGATAGGATTTATTCTTCATACCTATCTGAACCACATTCAGGAATCATTTGTGATAAAATACATCGGGATGTGCTAGACATGACTGCACATGATTCTCTAGAAACCCAAAAAGCTAGTGTAGATCTCATAAATGGAAATCCTAACAATCTCATCACTTCCATAAAGAAACTACAAAACGCAAGATTCAAAACGATGGATGACTGGATCTTCGATCACAACTCTAAAGGTAATACTGAATTGAGTTATGAAATGCCAAGACATCTTAATTGGAAGACTGTCAAGAAAATATATGATATTCAACCAAGAAATTATGAAGAATTTGTTACTATCGATGGGGTAGGCCCTTCTCTAATTAGGGCACTTGCTCTTATTTCCCAATTAATTTATGGCTCGAAAACTTCATGGCAGGATCCAGTACAATTTAGTTTTGCACACGGAGGTAAAGATGGAGTTCCTTTCCCAATTAATAGAAATACATTTGATAGATCGATCAAGTTCTTAAAGGAGGCAATTGAAGCAGGAGAAATATCTGGGGAAGAAAAAAGAACTGCACTAAAGAGACTATCATCCAATTTAAGAATAATACTTCCAGGATATGGTCAATGAAATTAGGGCCATTTTGCAAGTTTTTATGAAGGTATATTTCATTTAGAACATTCAATATTTAAATCCGAGATTTTCTCTATTGGATAAGTAGATTGTCTTTTTACGAAAGACTCAAAAAAATAAAGAGCATTGTACTTCTTTGGTTTAGGGCAATAAGAATAAAATTCATTCTTGCATCAATCATAGCCGTAAGTAATGGTATTGCCATTAGTTATTGGAAGACTGGAACAATTGATCCAGGATATGCGCTACTAACCTATTTTGGAATAATGTGCTTGCATGTTAGTGTTGATCTGCTGAATGATTATTCTGATTTTAAGAGAGGAATTGATACCAACACAAAGAGAACAAGGTATAGTGGTGGGACTGGTGTCATACCTGAAAATCTAATTAATCCTAAAGTTATTTATTTTGCAGGCATCGTATTTTTAATTCTGGGAGGTTTGACAGGATTATATTTTGTTACTGTCAAAGGAATTGTAATATTAATCCTCCTATCCTTCGCGATTATTTCAATTTATTTTTACTCTACAAATATTGTAAATGCTGGCCTAGGAGAGCTTTTTGTGGCAATCAAAGGTTGCATGATCGTAATGGGTTCATATTATATTCAAAGCGACACAATTGATTTAAGTTCCGTCTTTGTTGGTATTATTGTTGGTCTTTTGTCGTCTGTTGTGCTCTTAGTAACATCATTTCCAGATTATGATGCTGACAAGAAAGGTGGGAGGAGAACTCTGGTAATTTTATCTGGTAAAGAAAATTCTGTCAAGATCTTTACTGCCGTCATTATGGTAACATATGGAATGATTATTGGTGGCGCTATTTTCAATATTATGCCTTTATTTTCAACTATTGGCTTATTGTCAATCCCATTTGCTGCCCGGGCAATTAACAAACTGAGGAGATTTAATGATACTTCTCAGCTAATCTCAAGTATGGCAAATTCAATAATCTATTCAAGGATTTGTGGAATATTACTGGCAATAAGTTTTATTATATGAGAATGGATTATGTTTCCTATTCTGATATTATCAATACCATATGATCAGGATCATGTTATAATGATAATCAAACATCGCCTGAGTAATAAATTTGCCAAGATCTAATACTGATTTTAAGATTGAGCTTGAAATATTGCTAAAAACTAATAGATTTGGAAAAACAATTTATATTTTTGATGAGCTGGACTCGACGCAAGATTACGCTAACGGGTTACCAATTATTGAATCAATGCATGGTATGATAGTTATTGCAAAAAGGCAAAAAATGGGCAAAGGGAGAATTGGGAGAAATTGGATTTCTCCAAAGGGCGGTTTATGGATGTCCATTATTTTTAGACCAAAGTTTAGTGTGAATAGCATTATATTTACTCAATTCATAGGTGCTATAGCAATAGCTGAAGCCATAATGCAAGTTACCAAAATTAAATGTACATTAAAATGGCCAAATGATGTTCTTATTAATGACAAAAAAGTTTGTGGAATACTGGTAGATGTAAACCTACACGGTAACGATAAGGTAATTGTCATGGGTATAGGATTAAATGTAAATTTTGCTTCCTCTTTAGTTAATGACAATTTGACCGACCATTCTCTTAAGGCAACTTCTCTCAGCAAAGAGTATGGTAATGAGGTTGATCTTGTACACTTGACGAAAGCCATTGTTGATAGATTGGAGCATTATTATTACGAGCTGCTAAGCAATGGTAAAACGTTAGAGATAATAGATTTGTGGAAAAAAAATTCTGATATTATTGATAAAAAAGCCACAGTGTATGATGGGAATGAGATAGTAGTAGGACAGGTTATTGATATTGATAAAGATGGAACTTTATTAATGAGATTAGGTGATGGATCAATTAGGAGCGTATCATACTACAGTAATGTCACGTTCCGTTAGTTTGGATGACTTCACCAATCTAATGAGCTTTTCTTCCAACAAGTGGACTTTCAAACATTGCATTATAATTTTAGAACAACGCGATGTTTCTCTTACTCTAGTTCTCAAGACTACAAGTAAAATTCGATTCTGAATTTTGCAATTGGCGCTTGTTTTTTCTGCTGCTTGAATGCTCTATAGTCAGCTCATTTTCTTGATCTTCATCTTTAACGTATTTTTTGCAATGACAGGCATCCATTTCTGCAATACGATAGACGCATCTACCCTTCCTATGCATGTCCATCCAATGCCAACTTACATCATGGCCACAGATACAATTAGTCATTTTGAAAAAATCTAAGATTTGTATCTTATTCATCTATGTCAATTATCTTAGTCTTTTTGATTTATTATTGTCAATTCTTGATATGCAGTCTCAATGATTATTACTATACTAAGAGAATTAAGAGTTAGTTAGAATGATCTTTTCTTGATTTGGTCCTTACTTAACTTAATAAACTTAGTATAAACAAAGATACACAGAGCGAATTGGCAAGAAAAACTGATCCTCCCAGCATGGGCAGTGGATCAATGAAGATTCTGAAACTAAGATTTCCAAAGAGTACTGCATACATTAGGATAAACATTAACGTAGTTCAGATACTAAAACAGATTTGCAAACAATGTGAAAACCAGATACCTGCTTTTGTATTGGAACCGATTCAGAAGGCGACTGAAGAGCTGGATGTAATCTTTCGACAGAGGAGTAAAGGATTGCTCCTGACTAGGAGGAACAACCTCATTGTAGTCCATGCAGATACGAGGTATACATTTGGAAACAGGTATACACTGGAAAGCGATTTCGATGGCTCAAGTATTAGTGTTGCCGTTACAGGTTCTGGCAAATTACATGATTTGATTATTGATGTTTCCAAAAGAGGTAATGTCATGATGAGTTACAAAACCCTGGCAAAGAAAGCTCACGATGGAAATACAAATGTAATCGAATTGCTATTATCAATCATTCCATCAAATGGGATCGATAGCATTTATACGTATTATTATACGGTTCGCAGGGATAATTTGAGAAAGTCAGATTCGGATTCTTCGAGAAAATTAGAACTCAAGATTAGATGCCTATCACTTTCCCCAGCGCCCTATGTAATAACTGAGAAGGGCAGAGTCCGTAAATTGATGGCAAGGGAATTCAAAAGGATGTTTGGAGTCAAATTGCTAAAGGTACCTACGATCGCAACCAATCGGAACATGCGGGATCTGAAAAACATCAATAATTCGTATCGCAGGTTGCGTCCATATATCAACGGGCGCTGTTCCTATGACGAGGGACTCAAAAACGGTGATTTCCGTTACGTTTCAAACAAGTCATTTCTGGGCAAGATCCTGGATCAATATAATGCTTGCAAAATGCACCTGCCCCGGGTTGTAATAGGTAAGGTAAATGAGCTGGTCGGGAATGGGCTGTTTGCCGGACAAGACATCGCATCTGGAACGATAATAGGAGAATATAGTGGAGCAATTACAGAAGTGGCTCCAATTCCGGCTAATGAGAGCATGGATAACACCTATTTTGCGCCCTATTCTACAGAACAAGTTCCTGGTGGCGAGAGGTTTGTCATAGATGCAAAAAATGCTGGAAATCCAACCAGATTTATTAATCATTCAGACGATAATTCGAACGCTGTATGGGTGCCCGTCTTTGATGGAGAAAAATTTCGTTTGATAATTGTGGCTACTAAAGCCATCGCGGAAGGGAAACAGATTCTTTTGAAGTATCGTTTCAGTTACTGGTTAAATCCACAAATCCCAAGCCCTGTTCCTACTTTCTAATTTCTCCCAGTCTTAAAAGTATTGGCCAAATTAGATACTTAGTAGTCTTATTTGTATCTGGATACGATGATTTTATGGGGTTTAGTAAAAAAACAGTGGAATTTTCAGGGTTTATGGGATTATCTTTACAAACTAAACGTAGGGATCCATCTCGCTTTTTCTAAGGCCCTGCCCAATTAAACGCTATATGCTTGCTGGACCTTCCACTCCTTTTCCATTCGTATCGATACTCAGGAACATTAACTTCATCAGTAACAGCTGTTCCCCATGTTGCAATAGTACCAGGTCCCACTTCACTTCCCGGAGGATTAGTAGTCTGAACTCGTTTGCCCGGAGGAGTCATTGGACCACTCAGAGCCTCAGCTTTGGCAATTACTTTTCCTGGTATCTCTACACTCCAATGAGCAAGATCTTCTGCAATTTCAAATTTTATCGTAGCGAAGTCTATTCCGCGGACCTCTCCAATTAACTTTGCAAATTCAGCCATAAAACCACCTGCCTTTCCAGTAAATATCATATTCAAGGCATCTCTCTGTTTCTCATTGGCCTTTTCATCAAAGAAAACCGCAATATTTGCCTTGATGTTACCTGCCCAGATATTGCCTTTGAAGTCAGCCAACGCCAAAACGTTCAATCCATCAAGTGGTATCTCACCATAGAGACCTTTCTTAATATGATATGCCAACACACCATCACAGTCGCCGTATGTGGGTGTTTGAGCGAAAGTGCAAGGACATGGTATATTACATTTGCAAACGTCAAACCAATCTCCAGAAACATTCCATCTCGGTACATTCATTTATTCAAACTAACATACAATCATATTTTAGCATTATACTCTACCAATTTGAGTTCAGAACCGTATTGTGAAAATGTTGTTCTAAATCGTAAGCACAGGCAATATGCCTGGTAACAAAGGGAACCATCTGGACTATGTTCATCTTTTTTATGTCCGCAGCTAAGACAGATGTCATATATCCGTATTAAATGTACGTCAAATTCAGAAATAGCGCTCTAAGATCTTATTTCAGTAATGTGGACAGGTGGGTCTATGCTTTATAGTTACAGGCTTTCACCGCTATCTCCACATTGAGAACATGTATAAAATCTGTCATCCTTTTTCTGAATATCCTTAAGTCTTCTGATTAAACTTACCAGAGTTTCTAGACCAACGGGTTTTTTCAAAGGCTCCACATCACTCAACTCTCTCAGTTCATCTATTTCAGTCTCAAAGGTGGTCATAAATATTATCTTAATATTATTATCCATTTTTTTCACTTTTTTTACGAATTCTATACCTGACATATCTGGCATTCGTATATCCGATAATATGTGCGAGTACAATTTTGGATTCATCATTATACTCGAAAGTGCGATACCGGGACCAATGAATGCCTTTATCTTCCAGCCTTTCGATTCCAAATAACCTTGAAGTAGATCGAGAATGTCTGGTTCATCATCGACAATCATGATATATTTCAATGTACTCTCGAGACTATTAGGAGGCCCCGGGACTTACTTGGTTTGGTCCAGACTCAACGACATATGGAACGTCCTCTTAAGTAAATTAGTTTATAAATATTTAATTATTTTGATTCTCGATTTGAGACGTAACATCTTATTTTGAACGATAGACAATAAAAAATTTACTTTTTTTCTAAGTTCCGTGCCATCTACAAGTTTGTAGAAGTTATTAATTTGGCATGACATTCAGCACAAATCATCATATCAGCTACACCGAAAAGTGAATTAGTTTTTTGTTTGTAGTGATCACATCTTGTCTCGTTAATCATGTTATACTAAGCGCATTATACCTTAAATTGGTTTATCAGAATCAATTCAAGATTTTGGAAAATAGTGTACGTTCCTAGTATTAACATTAACCTTAAGTTAGGGTGCTTCAACTAACTTCTGTGTGATGAATTCCGTTATGATATTTGCTCTAATATCCTTGGCACTGGTCGCAGCAATGTTCCTATTCGCACTTCCAAATCCTGTCCAAGCCAAAATTAGTTTCTGTGCAGACGGTGCTGGTATATTTCAGTGCTTCATTAAAGAAAATGATTGTAAGGCTTTCGCAGAGAATAATGATGGGACAACATGCATAAGAAGTAAAACGTAGCGGCTTGAATAAAAAATATTAACTATCACATGCATTCAAAGTGTGGCCAATTGGTAAAGTATATGCCCAATTAATTTATCTATTAGAAGTTTAATAGATTTACTGTAAATTATTGCTAGGAGCGACTTTTTCAAGAAATAATGTAATTATTCTTCTTATTATAGCAATAATTGGTATTGGACTCTCAATACTATCATACCAGTATTCATCATTTACGGCAAATGAGATAGCAAATATCTCATCACAAGATGTAAGGTCTAATGCAAGGATCGAGGTTTACCAATTATCCCGCATTCTTGTAAGGAGTATGGAATCTATTTCTAATAACCTGCAGGGTTTGAGCAATTCCGTTTCGCTGTTGGATATTAAAAATGAGAATGTTCAAAGATTGTTTGATTCAGCACAATCATCAACTAAGGATTTGACAAATGGATACTATATGTTTGATATGAATGGACAAATTATTTCTAAAACGAGTAACAAATCTCTTGAAGCGAGTTACTTTGGAATCCAGGCAAACACATCCGATATCTTTCTATCACCGAATACTCGTAATACGACGTACTATAGCAGTATCATTGATGTTAATAACCAATTTCCATTGCTCTTCATATCATATCCAGTGTTAAAAGATAAAGTTACTACTAATAATGGCACATCCAATTCGAACATGTCAAATTTTGAAGGAATAGTATTTACTACAATTGATTTATCGAAACTTGGAGAGTTTTTGCAGAAGGAATTGTCTCCTGAATTCGCAAGTAATGTTGGATTAATTGATAAGAATGGTGTAATTTTGTATTCCCAAAATAGGAACGTGGTGGGAAAGAATTACCTCACGCCAGAATTTCAGGATCTTATTCCACCTGAGATTAAAGATATCTACAATAATATACTAACCACATCATTGACTGGAGGTTCAGGGTTAAGAGATATCTCGTTCAATGATAACATGACTACTATTGCTTATCAACCAATTACTTTGGACGGTGAGTTCCTGTGGTCACTATATATTAGTACTCCACACAGTTTAGCCTCTAACGTCGGTTACCTTATCAATCAACAGAAAAATTTCAGCACCATTGTAATAATTGTTGTAGGATCCATGGCATTTGGTATTGCATTTTTGATTCTATCGTGGAATAAACGATTGGAAGGTGCGGTGCAATCCAGAACAGTCCAGCTAAAAAAGACAAATGAATCCTTGACTGAATCAAATAGTCTGCTTGCCTCGGCGAATAAACAGCTGGAGATTCATGACAACATGCAAAAAGAGTTCATTAATGTGGCTGCACATGAGCTAAGAACTCCAATAATGCCAATTCTAGGTGAAGCAGAACTAATAGAAAATGATATCAGTGAAAATGAATTTGCAAGTGTCAGTAAGGAACAGATCTCATCAATAATTCGCAATGCAAAAAGACTTGATAGGTTAGCAGCAGATATTTTAGATGTCACAAATATTGAAGGTAAATCACTAAAATTGAACAAGAGTACATTTGATATTGACGAAATATTGTCAGAACTAGTAACAGAATATTCGAGACATATTGAAAATGATCAATCAAAGAGCAAGAAGGTCAAGATATTATACGAACCAATTCATCTAAAAATATTTGCAGACCGGTATAGAATCACACAGGTGATCTCAAATATTATCAATAATGCAATAAAATTTACTGAACAAGGATCAATCTCTATTGAAGGAACTATGGGCAATAGCGAGCTAACGATAAAAATTACCGATACTGGTAAGGGAATTGATAAGGAAATAGTCAATCGCTTATTTGACAAATTTGTGTCTCGCTCAGAGCAGGGAACCGGATTAGGATTATTTATCTCAAAAAACATAATGGAATCGCATGGAGGAAAAATTACTGGATTTAATAATGAAAATGGCACTGGAGCGACATTTGTTTTTACTTTACCATTGGATAATATTCCAAAGACCAGTTAATCCACATGCTTGCCTTATCTTAGTCTACATACGATTGAGACGTCATTAACATTTGTACCCGTAATTTTGGTGTATAAGGCGCCGTTTATCTTGTTAAATAATGTGTTGCTATCATGATTTTTGAGATATTTTGATACTCCCAACCCTTGTCGTGTAATGGATTGTAACATATGTAAATTGATTACTGCACCAGCCGCCAATGAATTACCATCAATACCATCAGTACCAAAACTAGTAATAGTAAAATCCATGCCACTATCTATTTTTTTAAAGCATGACGCGGCAGAAAGCACAGCTTCTTGATTCCTGCCTCCAATACCATTGAGTTTGTTTTTTAAATCAACGGTGGTTTCACCACCAAAAACAAAAGCGTAAGGTGTAGAGATGGAGGGAAAATCACTAACAAGCCTGAATAGAAATCCACCAAGATTTGTAGCCTTTCCTGTGAAGCCGGAACCCAAATTCATTGTCTTTATTCCATTTTTTTCTAAAAATACTTTAATATTTTGGCATGCAATAGTGTTATTGCCAATTATAACGTTATTAATATTAGAAAATACACGATTGCCTGGCTTTGGAGTATCTCTGATATTTCCTGAAATGCCATTGGAAATATAGGTCCTGAGTTTTTTAGATACTATTTTATTATTCCAAATTTGATATTTTACAAGTACATTTTTGGCGTCTTCAAAAGTCGTCAGATCCGGTACTGTAGGACCTGAAGCGATTACATCTATTTTATCATTAACAACATCTGATAGAATCAATGTCAATAGTCTAAACTTTCGATTAATTATTTCTGCCAGCCTTCCTCCCTTTACTTTAGACAGATGTTTTCTAACTGTATTCATTTCATCTATTGATGCTCCTGAGGAGAGTAGTTTTTTGGTTATTTCTTGTTTTTCTGCCAAACTTAAGATATCAATAGGCAAGGGCATAAGAGCAGAAGCTCCTCCGGATAAGAACATTATCACGAAATCATTTTTTTTCACTTTTTTGAGCATTTCTACTATCCTCTCTGTGCCTAAAACTCCACAGGAATCTGGAATAGGATGAGACGCCCATGTTGCTGAGCAGAACTTGTTTTTCATCTTAATTCCATATGGAACCGTAATGCAGCATGATTTGATATTTTTATTTTTCATAATATTCAAAAATGCATCTGCCATTGATGCTGTTGCCTTGCCTGCTCCAATCAGGTAAATTGACTTAAAATCCTTTAGTTCAAAACCGATCTTTTTTCCACTGTGATCAATTACGGTTAGATAATTGCGCTTTACCACTACAGATTTTTTTATAATGGATGAGGGATTTACCGACTGCAGGCCTACTTCGATGGCATCCAGCGTAAGAGCTAATGAATCAGAATAGTTGTTTCTTAGCATCTCTGCTTTGTTCTGTAGCCTCAGATTCGTCATTAATTCACAAATTACATCATATTTTAAAAGAGTATAACCCTGGGGCATTAGCTAACAAATAAATAAATATTTTGAGTACAATCCTTGAGTTTTAGGTAATAGAATTCTTACAATTTACCAAGTCCTTGTTGCTAATTTTTCCAAGCATAGACAGAGTTTAGCCATAATATTGTTTAAAGAATTAATATGTGCACGACAGAAACGGTCTGTAAACGTTAATGAGGATTACAATTGTACTTAAAGGATAAATGGTTGCGGATCTTCGTTTGCGTGGATCAATCGGGAGAAGGGGATTAATGTATGTGTCCTACTATGGAAAATCCAGAGCATTTATAGCAAATTATCGTTCATGGAGAGAATATGACTCGGCCGGCAAGACTGCGGAGGTCGCATCATCGATTATAAGTCATGAATCAATACACCTTGCATTGAATAAGTTTTCTGTTCATGCTTCTGACAAATTAGATAATCTATTTGGTAGATCTAATTCGTGGGAAGTCTATCCTCATGGATTGGG
>Ga0209998_10000240_pt1 | contig 18345 bp, 14 predicted proteins | sample EndophyteCoNSPM_FD_187576 | JGI IMG/M metagenome (GOLD analysis project Ga0209998, IMG submission 187576) | Arabidopsis thaliana rhizosphere microbial communities from the Joint Genome Institute, USA, that affect carbon cycling - Endophyte Co-N... | ecosystem: Host-associated > Plants > Roots >... | reverse complement strand
CGCGCACCACGGCGTATGTCGAGTCAGCCTGGAGGGTCCAGCCGTTGTGCGGCACCATCGGGTAGGGGAAGAGCGTGTTGAACTGCACCTGAACGTGAACGTGCACGGTGGCGATCGGGTTGGCAGCCGTGGCGCCGACCTGGGTCGTGCTGATCACGAACGAGGGAACGGTCACCGCCGGTGCGGTGCAGTTCTGGACGGCGTTGGGCGGGCTGCCCGCGACGAAGCCCGGGGTGTGCTCGGATTCCTGGCAGACGACTCGTCGGGCGTCGGCGAGGGCAGTGGCGGAGTCGGCGCTGTTGGTGGCGGCGTACTCGGCGGCGTTGCGGGCGGCTGACTCGATCGTCAGCCAGGCCTGGTAGGCACGCGCCAGGTCGGTGGCACCACCGGCGAACGCAAGCAGGAATGGCAGGATCAGCGCCATCTCGACGAGGGATTGCCCTCGCCGCGACAGGCCGGAACGCCGGGATCGAGGTCGGTTGCGCATGCATGCATCTTCCGGACGCGACCTTGCCGGATGCCTTGCACGCTCTCGCCATTCGGCTGATTCGCGAGTAGTACCTTGGTCCCCGCCCCGCTCAGGCGGACGGGCTGACCGCCAGCTGATCGCCGCGGACCGTGCCGCTGGCCTCGACGGCGCCGACCGGCAGCTCCAGGCAGTCCCGCGCACCACGCGCCCACCAGATCACGCGCCAGGGGCGGAGGCCGGTGACCGTCCTTATGACCTTGGCCTGGCGGTCGACGAAGACGACGTCGATCGGGTAGCGCATGAAGAACATGTGGATCGACTGGGTGCGCTCGATCAGCAGCCCCTCACCGGTGGGCAGGCTCGGGGTGGCGAGCAGGCCCACGGTCCGATCGCGGAGCGAGGCTGCCACCCGGCAGTGCTCGGCGAGCGAGCTGCCGCGGGTCAGGTTGTCGACGCGGACGTATCGGCCCATGAACCGATCGGCTCCTGACTGGCGACGTCGTCGCCGGGGTCGTCCGTCATCTCGGCCGGCAGGGTGAGCCGCACCGTCGTCCCGACCCGAGGCTCGCTTTCGATCGAGATGCCCCCACCCATCGCCTCGACCAGGCCGCGGGCGGCGTACAGGCCGATCCCGCTCCCGTTCGGAACGAGGCGTCGGGCGTCATCGGATCGGAAGAACTGCTCGAATGCGCTGGCCCGCGTGGTCGGGTCCATCCCGACGCCTTCATCGGTGATCGCGATCTCCGAGACGCGGTCCCCGGCGCCGTCGTGCGCGAGGCCCAGCCGGATGCGGATGGCGGAGCCGGCCGGGCTGTACTTCACGGCGTTGTCCATCAGCGCCCAGAGGACCTGCTCCAGCCGATCCGTGTCGGCTACCACCAGGTGCGGTGGCCCCTCCTCCTCGACGACGAGCCGATGCTCGGTGGCGCGCAGCGCGTCCCAGGTGCGACGCACGACGGGCTCGACCCGGAAGACCTCCTGCACCGGGGTCAGTGCTCCGACCTCCAGCCGGGAAACCGCCAGCAGTTGTCCCACCATCCGCCGCAGCCGGTCGGCCTGCTGGGCAATCGTCTCGAGGTCCGCGCGCGCCGTCTCGTCAAGTCCCTTCGACTGCTGGACCTCGGAGGCCACCGCCCGGATGCTGGTCAATGGGGTCTGGAGGTCGTGGGTGATGCCGCGCAGGAAGTCGGTCTGGACGGTGGCCATCCGGTTCAGCTCCTCGGTCTGCACCCGCAGCCGGCTGTAGACGAGCGCGTGGTCGAGGGCGGTGGCGGCATGCTGGCCGATGAGCCCGAACAGGTTCAGGTCGGCCGGGGACGGGTCGGCCCGCCCCTCCCACGGGGCGAGCAGGATGGCTCGGAGCTCGTCGCCCGCGGCGACGTCGACCACCGTGAAGGCGCCCCATGGGCCACCGACCAGCCGTGCGTCGCGCGGGGCCGGGCCGCGCGCCTCGGCCGTGGCCGCCCAGCGATGCACCTCATCGAGGGTCCCCGGAGGTGAGTCAGGATTCGGACCGTAGACCCCGGCCTCCAGGTCGCGCGTCTCGGGGACGCGGAGGATGGCCAGGAGCCAGGTCGGGTCGCCGGTCACCTGCCGGGCGCCGGAGACCATGGCGTGCGCCACCGCGGTGGCGTCCTTGGAGATCGGCGCGACCCGTATCAGGTCGGCGAGGTCGGAGATCTGCCGGTTGCGATCCTCGAGCGTCGTCGCCAGCCGCCGCTGCGCGGCGGAGAGGCCATCGTCGGTGCTGGCCATTCCCCGTTCGGCGAGTGCGGCGAGGGAGCGGGCGTCGTTCGCCATCGGGCGGGCGGCGGCCACCGCGATCAGGGCCACCCACAGCAGGCCACCTGCTCCGAGCGTGAGCAGCGAGATCGGTGTCCCGACGCGCTCCAGCCAGGTTGGCTCCGCGATCGTCAGCAGGCCGAATGCGACCAGCGGTGGCAGCGCCGCCGCCAGCAGCACCGCCAGGAGTCGCAGCGACGGGCGGCCGATCCCCACCGCGCTACTCCCCCGCCGCGCGTTCGGAACCGGTGGTGGAGACGAGCCGGTAGCCGACGCCGCGCTCGGTGAGCAGGAAGCGTGGCCGGTCCGGGTCCACCTCCACCTTGCGTCGGAGGCGCCGGATCGTGACCCAGACGTACGAGGGATCCGCTCCGTCGGACTCGGACCAGACCCGATTGAGGATCGTGTCGGTCGCGACGGTGCGGTCCATCTGCGCGATCAGGACGTGCAGGAGGCGGACCTCGGTCGGCGTGAGCGGGAACGAGCCGCCGGCGCGCGTCACGCGGCGGCCGGTGAGATCGATCTGGAGGTCGCCGCCATCGAGCACCACCTGCGAGTGGCCGGTGGCGGACCGACGCAGGACGCGCTGCACCCGTGCGACCAGCTCATCGGGCTCGAAGGGCTTGGTGATGTAGTCCTCGGCGTAGTCCTCGAGGGCGCGGACCTTCGCCTCGGAGGCGTCCACCGCGGAGAGGACGATGATCGGCAGGTCGGCGATCCGCTTCACCCGCGCGCACAGCTCGAAGCCGTCCATGCCGGGCATCATCAGGTCAACGATGAGGAGCGACGGCCAGCGCTGCTCGAGCTGCTGGAGCGCCTGCGCGCCGGATGAGGCGGTCAGGACCTCGTAGCCCTCACGCGCCATGCGGCGCGCGAGGACGGCGAGGAGCGTTGGGTCGTCATCGACCAGCAGCAGCGCCGGCCGCAGCGCCGGCTGCATGCTAAATGCCAGGCCCGCCGATGACCGTGATGATGGCGGGACCGAGGATGACGATGAAGATCGTGGGGAAGATGCAGCCCACCATCGGGAAGAGCATCTTGACCGGGGCCTTCGCCGCGAGCTCCTCCGCGCGCTGGCGGCGCTCGATGCGGAGCTGCTGCGACTGGATCTGAAGGACCTTCGCGATCGGCACGCCGAGCTGCTCGGCCTGGATGATGGCGCCGATGAAGTTGGAGATCGGCTGAGCGTCAGCTCGCGCGACCACGTCGCGCAGCGCGTCGCGCCGGGTCCGCCCCATGCGAATCTCCGCCAGCGCCTGGCGGAACTCCATCACGAGCGGGCCCTCCATCTTCTCGACGACCTTGGCGAGCGCCGCATCGAACCCGAGGCCGGCCTCGACCGAGATCGTCAGCAGGTCGAGCGCGTCGGGAAGCTGGAGCACCATGCCGAAGGAGCGCTTCTTGGCCTTTCCACCCAGCCAGAACTCGGGGAGCATGTAGCCAAGCCCCGCGCCGGCAATCCCGAACAGGACTGCCAGCTGGACGCGTCCGGTCGCCAGCATGAGCAGGGCGACGGCCACGCCGACGACGATCGTGGAGAGGAGCTTGACGCCCATCCAGTCGGCCCCTCGCAGGCCTCCGGGATACCCCGCCTTCTCGAGCTTGGCGTCGGCACGGGCGATCAGCCCGCCCGAGTCGCCACGGCTCGCCATCCGCGAGAGTCGTTGCACCAGCGGGCGCAGGACGCGCTCGGCGAGCGGCTGCTGGAGCTCCATCTCCTCGAGGCTCTTCGGCTGCACCACAAGTTGTTCAAGACGCTGCTGGACGACATCCTTCCCCTGCCCACCCGAGAGACCCCAGGTGAGGAGGATGATGGCGAGGGCGGCCAGGCCGGCGATGATGAGGACGGTGGTAGGCATCGGTATCAGACCTTGATGTCAACGATTCGGCGGATGAACACGTAGCCGATGGCCATGCTGATCAACCCGACGATCAGGAAGATCACGCCCGTCGGCAGACCAAGGGTCACCGGCGGGTTGCGGAACAGCGAGGTGATGTAGCTCGGGCTCACCAGGAACAGGATCCCGGCCAGGCCGACGGGGAGCAGGGTGATGACGTACCCGCTATACCGCTGCATCGAGGTCAGCACCTTGATCTCACCGACGATCCGGATCCGCTCGCGAATGGTGAACGCGATGGAGTCGAGGACGGTGGCGAGGTTGCCACCCACCTGGCTCTGGATGTTGATGGCGGTGACCATCAGCTCGAGGTCCTCGGACTTCACGCGGCGGACGAGGTTGCCGAGCGCCGGCTGGAGCGCCACGCCCAGGCTCATCTCTCGCACCACCCGCTCGAATTCCTCGGAGATCGGCGGCTGCGCCTCGCGCGTCACCAGCTCCACGCCCTGGAGGAACGAGGAGCCGGCGCGGAGCGAGTTGGCCAGCAGGGTGATCGTGTTGGGCAGCTGCTCGCTGAAGGCTGCGAGCCGCTTGCGCTGCCGGAAGCCGATGTACCAGCGCGGGAAGTAGGCGCCGATGAGGAACACTGCGGCCAGCGCGACCACGTTGTGGAATCCCGGGACGATGAACCCGATGAGGTACGCGAAGGCCACGAAGACGAATGGCGACGCGATCCATGCGAAGAGGAATTCGGCCGGGCGCAGCTTCAGGTCCGCGCGGGCGATCTCGGTCGAGAGTCGGGTGGAGAGGTCCTGGCCCTCGATCACGCGCGAGAGGCCGGCGATGACGACCGAGTCGCGGTCGTCTCCCGAATCGCCCTCGTCCGTCTTGCCGCCGGCGTAGCGCTCGAGGCGCGACGCGACGCCGCCGGACCCCCCGCTCATGGCGATGCCCACCGCGATCACCAGGACGGCGAGCGCAGTGAGACCGGCAATCAGGAACGGCAACATGCCCATTGGTCGCGTGACTCCTCTTAGAAGGGCGAGCCGAAGACGTTCGGCGGCAGGTGAATCCCGGCCACTTCGAACTTCTCGACGAACTTGGGGCGAATCCCCGTAGGTCGCAGCCGGCCCTCGATCTTGCCCTCGACGACCGCGGTCTGTTCGAAGACGAAGATGTCCTGCATGACGATGACGTCGCCCTCCATCCCCTGGACCTCGGTGATGTTCACGATCTTGCGCGTTCCATCCTTGAGGCGGTTCTGGTGGACGATCAGGTCCACGGCCGACGCGATCTGCTCGCGGATGGCCTTCAGTGGCAGGTCCATGCCCGCCATGAGGACCATCGTCTCGAGGCGCGAGAGCATGTCTCGCGGGGTGTTGGCGTGGCCGGTCGACATCGAGCCGTCATGGCCCGTGTTCATGGCCTGGAGCATGTCGAGCGCCTCGCCGGAACGGCACTCCCCGACCACGATGCGGTCGGGCCGCATGCGCAGGGCGTTGCGCACCAGCTCACGAATCGGAATGGCGCCCTTCCCCTCGATGTTCGACGGGCGTGCCTCGAGCGTGATCACGTGCTCCTGGCGGAGCTGGAGCTCGGCGGCGTCCTCGATCGTGACGATCCGCTCGTCGTCGGGGATGAAGGAGGAGAGGATGTTGAGCATGGTGGTCTTGCCCGAGCCGGTGCCGCCAGACACGAAGACGTTCAGGCGGGCCTTCACGCAGGCCTCCAGGAACTCGAACATGTCCGGGGTCGCGGTGCCGAAGCGGATCAGGTCCTCGACCGTGAATGGGGTGGCCGCGAACTTCCGGATGGTGAGCACCGGGCCGACCAGCGACAGCGGCGGGATGATGGCGTTCACGCGGGAGCCATCGGCCAGGCGGGCGTCGACCATGGGGCTCGACTCGTCGATGCGACGGCCGATGGGGGCGATGATGCGCTGGATGATCTTCATCACGTGCTCGTCGTTCTGGAAGGTGACGTTGGTCATCTCCAGGCGACCCTCACGCTCGATGTAGACCTGCTGCGGCCCGTTGACCATGACTTCAGTGATGGTCTCGTCGCGCAGGAGCGGCTCCAGCGGGCCGAGGCCCAGGATCTCGTCGGTGATCTGCTCGAGCATGCGCACCCGCTCGGCGCGGGTGAGGGCCAGACCCTCCTCGTCGGCGACCTTGCCGAACAGCTCCTCGATCTGGCGACGGACCTCGACCTGGTTGCTCAGGTCGAGCTTCGGGTCGAGCTCGTTGATGAGCCGGTTCTGGACGCGGTACTTCGCCTCGCGGAACGATTCGCGGGCGGGCATTGCTCCAAGGAACGGGCGCGACGTGGTGCCGGCGCCGCCTGGGCCCGATGGCGGGGGTGCTGGCTGTCCGCCGCCCGACGACGGAACGGGGGTCGTCTGTGGGGCAGCGGGAACCTGCGGCTCCCCCTCGCCGCCTGGACGCGCTCGCTCGATCCTCTTCAGCAATGACATCTGGTCAGTCCTTCCGCGTTATCGGCGCGCAAACAGTCCGCGCTTGTTGGGCTGGTCCTGGGCAGCTCCGGCGCCGTCGCCGGCGAGGGTTCGTGCGAGCTTGGTGACATCGCGCGAGAGAACGCTGTCCGGATGAGATACGACGAACGGAACCCCACGATTCACCGCCAGCACGGAGAGCCGTCCATCCGAGACGATCGTCCCGTCGATCGGGCGTCGTACGGAGGCCTCCACGTCGGCGATTCTGATTCCCTGCGCCGCGTCGGCCCGGTTGATGACGAGCCTGATCTTGGTGCGGGCGTATTCGAGCTGCTCGGCGACCTCCAGGAAGAGGCGCACGTTCTTGATCGTGGTGATCTCGAGCGCGGTCAGCACCAGGATCGAGTCGGCCGCGTCCATGACCGCCAGGGAGAGGTCGCTCAGCCCTGAGGGCAGGTCGATCACGACGTATTCGTGGCCGATGCGCAGGTGCTCGATGATCAGGCGCAGGTAGTGCGGTGTGACGAGGTCGGCGCCCTCGGGGGAGGGTGGCGCCAGGAGGACCCGGATCCCGGTCGAGTGGTCGATCACGCAGGAGTCGATGATGTCGCCGTCCGGCTCGCCGGTCTCGACCGCGTCGGCGATCGAGCGGTCCTTGGGATTCAGGTTGAGGAGGACGCCGACATCTCCGAACTGGAGGTTGGCATCCACGAGGCAGACCCGCGCCCCCGACTCCTGGTGCAGCGCGACTGCGAGGTTGGTGGCGATGGTGGTCCGGCCGGCTCCGCCCTTGGGTGAGAAGACGGCAATCACCTGGTGGTCGCCGCCGTCGGTCGGGGTGGCCGGCGCCGGGACCGCGGGCAGGGAGGACTCGAACTGCGTCCGTCGGGCGAGCTCTCGCTCGAAGACGGTGCGGATGCTGGCCGAGAACTCATCGCCGCTGAACGGCTTGACAAGGAACTCGCGGGCGCCCGCGGAGATCGCCCGCTTCAGCTGATCGGCCTCGCCGTGGACGCTCATCATGATGATCGGGCAGCTGGGGAGCCGCTGCGAGATGATCTCGGCAGCGGCCACGCCATCCATCCCCGGCATGTTGATGTCCATGACGATGACGTCCGGACGCAGCTCCATGGCGACCTTGATCGCTTCCTCACCCGTCCCGGCCGTGCCGGCCACGTCGAGATCCCGCTCGAGGCCGAGAAGCCTCGAGAGGTGATCCCGCGTCTCCGGGATGTCGTCGACGATGAGAACCTTGATCACTGTCTAACCCCTGGGTTGCTGCGATGCCGTGGGCTCAACCCGCTTACGGAGCGGGCGGGAGCTCGATCTGGATGATGTCCGGGATCGGGATGCCGAATCGCTCGACGAGGATCTTGAAGGTGATACCCGTCGTGTCCTCCTGGACCGTGTCACCCACCGAGCGAAGGGTCGCGGTGAGCGGGCCGAGGACGCTCTGGTCGTTCTGCGCGAACTTGATGACTTCCGCGTCGGCATCGGTGCCGGCGAAGATGATCACCACGCTCTCGATGGGAGGCGGGGCGGCGTTGCTGCCGCCGGGCACGGGCGTCGCGGCAGGGTCGGCGACCGACCGGATCTTGGTCGCGCTCACGTACAGGACGCGCTTGTCCTGCAACAGGGTCTTCACCGTCGGCGCGTTCTCGAGGCCGGTGATCGGCTCGAAGCGCGGGTTCTCAGGGTTGGAGTCGATGGTGGGCTGCAGCACCTGCACCTCGCCACGGAAGAGGATGTCGATGTGGTCGCCCGGCTGGATCAGGAAGTCGAGGCCGGTGACCCGCTCCACCTGGAAGGCGATCGCCTTCTCACCCGCCTCGAGGCAGGCAGTGATGCAGTAGTTGGCGAGCCCGCCGATTCCGACGGCCTCCTTGCTCACCTGCTGTCCCGCACTGACGGGGAATAGGGCTGGCGAGCCGGTCAGCTGCGAAGGATCCGCGATCCGGTTCCCGGAGACGGCCTCAGGGTCGACCTCCTTGGTCGAGACCATGTCGGGCGTCACTGAGTCGCCGATGGCGATGTCTGACTTGGCGATGAGGACCGTGACGGTTCGCTTCGGTTCGTCCGTCTTTGACCCGGTCTGCCCGAGCAGGACGACGATGCCGACGAAGGCCAACACGGCGAGCAACACACCGACGAGGATGACCAGGCGATTTGATCGCTTCACAGTATTTCCCTTCGAGCGAGGATGATGACAATCGGGCCGTGCAGTCTGTTCGACGTTGTGACTGCGGTCAACAGTCTACGAGCCAGCCACAACTCGCATCGACCTGACTTATCGGCTATGCGTCGACCGGTACCTCAGAGGCCACCGGGTCGTGCGCAGGCCCAGTACGTGCAGAGGCCCCCGGGGAAATCCCGGGGGCCTCTGCTGTGTCTAGCGTTGCCTGGCGGGGCTCAGGTGCCCTGCAGGTTGTCGCCGACGTTCTGGAAGATCTGGCTCACGATCGGGCCCAGGAAGAGCAGGGCGACGATCACGATGATCGCGATAAGGGCCAGGAGCAGACCGTACTCAACGAGAGTCTGGCCGTCCTCGTCCTCGCGACGGAACCGGTTGAGAAGAGTGCTGATGAACTGAAGCATTCCTTGCATTACCTCCTTTCCTTCGGGATAGGCGCTGGCAGCGTAGAGGTGCCAAGAAGGGTCTGAATATGACCCGATGGTCCCAATCCTGCGCACGCCGGATGCGTACCTTTGCGCACCGTTTTTCAGTTGTCAAGACCTGGACGGAGCCCGGTACAAGCACAAGAGCCGCGCTGCTGCAGCGCGGCTCATGTGCCGGAGGAGGAGATGAATGTCGTCACGGATACCCGCCGACGACAGGCCCAGAGACTAGGCGCGCCCGGCGATCCTGCCCATGGCGCAGGAGTACCGGGCGCTCGATGACTTCCGGCGCTCAGTCCTCGGGGATCTTGATCCAGCCCTGACGCATGGCATACACCACGGCCTGGGTCCGGTCGTTGACCGAGAGCTTGCGCAGGATGCTGGACATGTGGTTCTTGACCGTCTGCTCGCTGATCCCCAGCGCGTAGGCGACCTGCTTGTTGGTCATCCCCTGGGCGATGTTGTCCAGGATCTCGACCTCGCGCGGCGAGAGCGGCGCAAAGATCGGCTGGGCATCGGCGCCGTAGACGGCCAGCTCGCGGAACTCCTTCAGGACCCGGCTTGCGACAGCCGGCTTGCTGAAGACCTTGTCGTTGATGAGGTACTCACCGGAGCGAACGCGGCGGATGATCGCGATCAGGTCCGTCGGGTCGATGTCCTTGAGGACGTAGGCGGCGGCACCGGCCTTGATCGCCTCGAACAGCTGGTCCTCGTCCTCGTTCGGCGCCAGGACGATGATCGCCGTGTGCGGCAGCTCCCGCTTGACCCGCTGGGTCGTCTCGATCCCGTTCGGGGTCGGCAACGTCAGGTCCATCAGGACGACGTCCGGGGTCAGCTCCTGGATGGTGGTGATCGCCTCGCGACCGTTGCCGGCCTCGCCGACGACCTCCATGTCACCCTCGAGCTCGAGGATGTTGCGCACGCCGCGGCGGAACAGGGTGTGCCCGTCCACGATCACGATCCGCGCCTTCGCGCCGGCCGCTCGACGGTCGGCCCCCGCGCGACGTTCGGGTGCTGGCTGTTCTGCCACGATCTTCTCCTTGGCGGCCATGGTAACCATTTAGTGAACCTCCGGAATACGTAGAAGGATGCGGGTCCCCTCCCCCTGGCGGGACTCGATTTGGAGCGACGAACCCATCAGCTCAGCGCGCTCGCGCATGAACTGCAGGCCGAAGTTGCGGGTGGCGGAGGCGAGTCGCATGACGTCGAATCCTCTGCCGTTGTCGGCGATCACGAGGTGATCCTTCTCGAGGCTGATTCGGACCGACGTGGCGGCCGCGTGCTTGCGCACGTTCTGGAGGGCTTCCTGGACGACGCGCAGCATCGGCGCCTTGTCGTCCGCGGGAACCTTCGCGTCGATGCCCGGCACCGACACCTCGACGACGATCCCGTGCTTGGCCGAGAACTCGGCCGCCGCATCGGAGATCGCCTGCTTCAATCCCACGTCGACCGATGGCGGTCGCAGGGCAGTGATGAATGAGCGGACGTCGTCCAGTCCCTCGCGCAGCATGGTTCGCAGGAAGGCGAGCTCAGCCCGCGCCGTCTCCGGCGAGTCGTCCATCACCCGATCGAGGTACTCGACCTGGAAGATGGCATTGGTCAGGACCTGGGCCGGGCCGTCGTGGACCGCCTCGGCGAGGCGCTGGCGCTCTCCCTCCTGGGCCTGGATGATCTTCAGCGAGATGGCTGCCGGCGAGAGGTCGGCCTCGGACAGGGTCGGCTCGGATGCTCGCTCGTCGTCGCTGGCGAGGTAGGTCAGCACCAGCTCCAGCTGTCGGGCGGCGACGTCGATCCGCTTCAGGCCCGACTGCAGTCGCGCCAGCTCCCGGCCAAGCGCATCACGCTCGGCGCGCAGGACCGCCGGGGAGGGGCCGGTTCCGCGGGCGGCGGCGACCCGGTGGTCGACCCGCGCACGCAGCTGGACCCATTCCTCGAGGCGGCTGCGGTACTGCTCGCGGTAGATCTCGGCCACTTCCCGCAGGCGCCAGGCATCGCGCGTGACACTCTCAGCCGCCTGCGCGCGCAGCTGGTCGAAGCTGCTCGGCAGTTGGATGGGGGCGTTGGCGGGCACCTGACGGCCGGTACGTGGCAAGTCGCTGGTCCTCGTTGGTACGGGGTCCGGCGCAGTACCCGACCCGGAGGCCATGCTCCCCGCCCAAGGTGCATCGGGTCAACAGTACTAAGGGCGCCGGAAGTACTACCCGAAGGACTACTTCGAGGCGGGCTCTCCGTCAGGCACGACCTGGAAGACCCGGACCCGAGGCCCGCTGAAGTCCGGCTCCATCGGCAGGAAGTCCGGGTGGTTGCCCTCGGAATCGGTGGCGGCAGCCCCCTCCCACAGTCCCAGCGGGTCGCGCGTCTGGCCAGGCGCCAGGGTCACGACCACCCACTGCACGTCGTAGGCCCGCACCACCTGGCCGATGACCGGGAAGGGGTCGAACGGCGGGGCCACGCCGGGATTGCCGGTCAGCGCGTGGAGGGCGGCCGGGTCGTACGCCATGACGACGGCGCCCTGATCGTTGGCCGAGAGGAACTGCGCGGCCTGGCGCAAACGGGCATGGGCGTCGGACCACTGGCCGATGAGCACCGCCGATCCGGCGAGCGAGAGGGCGAAGGCGCCGACCAGGCCGGCCACGGCGAGGAAGCGGTGGGTAGCCGGCCGCCGCAGGAATGGCCAGGCACGGCCGGCCGCGGTGGCCGCGGGCCCGAGGTTGGCGACGGCCAGCCCCGCGGCGAAGGGGAGCCACGCGAGGGACGAGTGGTAGAAGGCGCCCTTCGGGGCGTGGAAGGTGAAGACGGCGCCCATCGCGACGAACATCACCGCGAAATAGGCGATGAACGGGAGGAGCTCTGGGCGCCGTCGCTCCTGCCACAGGCCGTAGGCAAAGGGGAGGATGAAGATGCCGCCCAGCAGGACCGCGGTCCTCCCGACCAGCTCACCCCAGGCCGCCAGCTTCGAGCCGATGATGTTCCCCGGGCCCCACGCCAGGTAGCTCTCCACGGACGTGTCCTGGCCGATCGAGAACTGCTGGTTGTAGCTGGTGATCCAGAGGGTGTGCCCGCCGGCGGAGGGGAACGGGCTGCCGAAGACGGCCAGGTCCCGCGCCAGCCACGGGGCGAGGATGACGAGGGCGGCCACCGCGCTGGCGGTCCCCCAGCCGAGGCGTGCCGGCCAGGACGTCCAGTCGCGACGCACCGCCCAGGCGGTCGCCGGCGCCACCGCCAGCAGCAGTCCGTCGACGCGCGCCAGCGTCGCCAGGCCAACGCACGCCCCCGCCAGCACCAGCCACGGACCTGGGCGCGGGGCTCGGACAGCCCGGATCGAGCTCCAGATGGCGGCTGCGCCCGCCGCCCCGAACACCGCGAAGGCGTCCACCAGCGGGGCCATGACCAGCAGCGGCCCGGCGGTGAGCACCAGCATCGCGGCGATCCAGGCGCCGAACCGCGATCCCCATAGGTCGCGCGCGACGTAATAGGTGAAGGGCACGAGGGCCGCCCCGATCAGGATCATCGGCAGCTGCCCGGCACGCCACGGCCCGAGCCAGTCGCCGAAGGCCGCGATGGATCCCGCCGCGACGATCGAGGTGAGCGGCATCCAGTGGCCGTTGCTGGGAACGGGGAGGATCGGGTTGGCCGGAAGGTGCCCGCCGACCTCCAGGAAGCTCCACAGCACCGGCACGTTGAAGCTGCGACCGGCGGCAAGTTGCTCCCCTACGAGCTGGTAGTAGGCCGGATCCCCGTACGGCGGGTAGTCGACCAGCAGGGCTGCGGCGACGCGCGTCGCCAGCGCGAGCGCGAACAGGACCAGGAGGTCGCGGCGCATCAGCGGCGCACCCAGACGGCCGCGGTCTCGTCGAGGTAGACCCGCTCCCAGGCCGGCGAGGCGTCGAACCAGTCGGCGAGTGGCGTATCGGGCGGGAAGACGGCGTAGTCGATCCCGTATTGGTCGAAGGTGACCTGTGGATCGCCATGGAGGCCGATGATCCCCACGTACATCTGGAGCAGCGCATCCCCGTACACGTCCGCCCGGCCGTCCATGAAGATGAGCTGCTGGGGCCGGTGCTCGCCGATGTAGCCGCCCCACTCATATCTGTTGAAGATGCGCGTCCCCGGCTCGTGCTCGTCCATCCACGCCACGGCGGCCGCGGGCAGGCTCCGGGCGATCTCGGCCGCCTGGGCGGGCGGGCTTGTGCGCAGGAAGGCGACGCCCAGCCCGAGGAGGAGCAGCATCGTCGCGATGCCCGCGTTGACCGCGCCGCGTCCGCCGCCGTAGGGCTGCGCGAGGCGAGCGAGGAGGGGAGCGGTCGCCCGTCCCAGCCTCGACTCGCTGATCACCGGCGAGAGGACGACCGCCACGATCGCTCCGCCGATCGGCCCCACGATCAGCAGGAAGCGGATCGCCTGCCAGGCCATCACGGTCAGCCCCACCAGGATCAGAGCATCGGCGGTGCGCAGGCGGCCCCGCGCGAAGATGAAGGTGGGCAGGACGCCCACGACCACGAACCCGAGCAGCAGCCAGCCGAAGATGCTGCCCAGGTCGGCGGGGAACCACTCCATCACGTATCGGTTCAGCGCGGTGATGCGCACCGTGTCGAACGGGTAGGCATAGAGGGCGAGGCCATTCGGGTTGAGCGCCAGCGCCGCGGCGCTCAGAGCAAGCGCCACGGCCAGGTCGCGGACCCGGCCCCAGCCCAGCGGTGGCTGTCCGCCCGGCTCGCGGCGGAGGAGGCGGTCGACGACCTCGCCCACCACCACGGCTCCCCCGAGGAGGAAGACGAGGACCCAGCCCGCATGCAGGTTCGCCCAGAGGACGGTGATGAGCGGCAGGCCGACCAGCCAGCGTCGCCGGGGATCGGCCAGGTAGCGCCACAGCAGCCAGATCACACCGGTGGCCATCAACAGGTCGAGGACCTGGACGCGGACGCCCATCACCGGCCCTGCCAGGAGGAGCCCCACCGACAGCCAGATGACGCGACTGGCCCACCCGATGCTCGGGAGTCGCATGGCAATCGCCCGCCACAGGATCCAGAAGGCCAGGACGGTGAGGGCTCCGAAGAGGAATGACAGCCCGGTACGGCCCCACTCGCCCAGCCCGTTGCCGGCCGCCAGGATCACGTTGGCGCCCCAGTCCTGGCTCGTCCAGGGCCGCCCCGCGCCGACGATGCTCCAGGTATCGACGTTCGGGATCCCGCCGGTCCGCAGCACCTCCTCGCCGGCCCGGATGTGCCACCACACGTCGCCGTCGATGAGCGGCCACGTCGCACGGGGAAACACCGCGGCGAAGAAGAAGCCGACGATCGCAGCCGTGGCCGCGGCGATGCCACCCGATCGTGGGCGCGGGGAGGCGCTCATGGCGGCGAGTCTACGGCCGGTCCGGAGAAGCGGTGCGCGCATCCAACGTCCGGGGCTCGTACCCCTTCCCACCGCGATTGGCGAGTGACATGATCTGCCGGGAGGGATCAGGTTCGGCCATGCGACCAGCTCATCGTCGCCGCACCATCGTCGCCGTCGCGGCGGCGTTCGTCCTCGTCTCGATGGCGACCTCCCCCGCCACCGCCCGCCCGGGCGCAGCTCCGGTCGGCGACTCGTGGATCGTCACGCTGGCTGCCGGCGTCGACGCCTCGACCCAGGCTCAGGCGATCGCCAGGGCGAACGATGGCGCAGTCGGGCAGATCTACCGCTACGCGCTGAACGGGTTCCAGTTCAAGGGCTCAGCAGCCGCGGCGGACGCGCTCCGCAATAACCCCCAGGTGCAGGGCGTGTACGCCGACCACGCCATCGTCCTGACGGAGACGCTGCCCTACGGCGTGAAGCGGATCGACGCGTATGTCCCCGGCACGCCTGGCGGGGCGTACCAGAGCAACTACCGCGGCGCCGGCGCGCGGATCGGCATCATCGACACCGGCATCGACCTCGACCATCCTGACCTGGCCGCCTCCATCGACGAGGCCAGCGGCAAGAACTGCGTCAACCCGCTCCTCCCGCCGAACGACGGCTACGGCCACGGCACGCACGTGTCAGGCTCGGCGGCCGCGCCGCTCAACGGCGTCGGAGTCGTGGGAGTCGCGGCCGAGGCGACCCTGGTCCCCATCAAGGTCTTTGACGACACCGGCAACTCGTCCGAGTCGCTGGTGCTGTGCGGGCTCGAGCGGCTCATCGGCCTCAACCAGGACGCCGACCCTGCCAACGACGTCGATGTCGCCTCCATGAGCTTCGGCGAATCGCGCGCCTGGGGCGACTGCCTCTCCGATCCACTGCACGAGGCGATCTGCCGCGCGTCCGCGACCGGGATGGTCCTGGTTGGCGGCTCGGGCAACTCCACCGCCAATGGCGGCTCGTTCGTGCCTGCCGCGTACCCCGAGGTGATCAGCGTCTCAGCCCTCGCCGACTTCGACGGGCAACCGGGCGGCCTGGCGGGCTGCGGCCTCGTCCCCGACCTCGGCTGGTTCGACTGCGACGACACCTTCGCCTTCTTCAGCAATTTCGGCGCGTCGATCGACGTGATCGCCCCCGGCGTGGCGATCTACTCGACCTACAAGGACGGCGGCTACCAGTCGAGCAGCGGCACCTCCATGGCCACGCCGCACGTCTCCGGCGTCGCCGCGCTCATGAAAGCGGTCAATCCATCGCTCACCGGAGCCGATGTCGTCGCCCTGCTCCGCCAGAGCGGCGAATGCCCGAACGGTGCCTGGGCCGATGCCGACGGCAATCCTGGCTGCTCCGGCCAGGGCCAGTGGCCCGATGACAACGACGGCATCGCCGAGCCGCTGGTGAACGCCCTGCGCGCCGCCCAGGTGGCCGACGGCTGGGTGCCGCCGCCGCCCGGACCTCCCTCCGCCCCGTCGCTCTCCGCGACCGCGGGCGATGGCCAGGTCAGCCTGTCGTGGGTCGCTCCGTTCGATGGCGGGAGCCCGATCACCAACTACACCGTCTACCGGGGGACGACCCCGGGCACCGCGACCGAGCTGACGACCATCGGCACGGACCTCGGCTACTCGGACACGAGCGTGACCAACGGCACGACCTACTACTACCAGGTCGCTGCGGTGAACGCGCTGGGCACCGGTGCCCGGTCGAGCGAGAAGAGCGCCACCCCCGCGACGCCAACGCCCACGCCCTCACCAACCCCATCGCCGACGCCGTCGCCCACGCCCGGCCCGCCGGCATGGGACGTGGCTCCGCAGGGTGACTGGGTCGGGCCGTACGGCGCGAATGGCTACGCGCTCCTGAGCTGGGGCTCGGGTGCCGACCTCGTGAACATGCCCGGGGCCAGCCTGACCCTCGACCAGGGCGGTCGCTACCGCTGGAACACCGGCACGACCAACGTTCGTGCCCTGGAGGACCCAGGTCAGACCACGCGCCGGGCGACGCAGTGGTACCACGCCACCAGCCTCCGCCTGCACCTCACCTTCCCGAGCGGCTACAACGGCACGCTGAACCTGTACGCGGTGGACTGGGACAGCAGCACCCGCCGCCAGGTCGTGACCGTTGATGACGGCTCCGGCGCTCAGAGCGTGAACCTCAACGCCTCGTTCAACGCCGGCGCCTGGCTCCACTTCCCGATCAGCGTCGGCTCGGGCGGGACGGTCACTGTCCGCGTCGATCGCAACGCGGGCGCCAATGCCACGCTGTCCGGCATCTTCCTGGACGGGGGTGGCCCGACGCCGACACCCACGCCGACCGCGACGCCGTCTCCAACTCCTACCCCGACGCCGACCCCCACTCCTACTCCCACGCCGACGCCGACCGCAACGCCGACACCGACTGCGACGCCGTCATCGACCCCGACCCCCACGCCGACTCCAACGCCCAGCCCGCCCGCCTGGAACGTGGCTCCCCAGGGCGACTGGGTCGGCAACTACGGGGCGAACGGCTACGCGCTGCTCGGCTGGAACAACAAGTCCGACCTCGTCTCGATGCCTGGGGTGAACGTGATCCTCGACCAGGGCGGCCGCTACCGCTGGTCGACCAATACCCAGAACGTCCGCGCGCTGGAGGATGCGACCCAGACCCTGCGCCGCGCCACGCAGTGGTATCACGCGAGCAGCCTGCGTCTGCATCTGTACTTCACCAACGCGTACAGCGGGACGCTGCACATCTACGCGCTCGACTGGGACAGCAGCACGCGACGCCAGGTCGTCTACCTGGATGACGGCTCGGGCCAGCGCAGCGTGAACCTGAACGCCTCGTTCAACTCGGGCGCCTGGCTCCACTTCCCGATCAGCGTCGGCCCCGGCGGAACAGTCACGATCCGCGTCGATCGCACTGCGGGCACGAACGCCACCCTGTCGGGCCTCTTCCTCGGCGAGAGCTGAGCCGAGCTAGGGGTCGGGCCCCGAGTAGGGCGTCAGGGTGAGCGGCTCGAGCCCCGCGGAGAACCAGCCCCGATAAGGATCCCCGGACGTGTACGGCAGGTCGGTCAGCCGCGCGAGCACCGTCATCGGCGTGATGTCGTCCTCGTAGGTCACCTCGCCGCCGGGCACGCGCGCCGCGAAGAGGTTCCGGAAGGCGTTGATCGGTGCGGCCCCGGTCCTCGGGCTGCCGTGGTCCGACATCACGATCAAGATCGCCTCGGGGTCTTCACCCACGATCCGGTCGACGACCGCGAGGACGAGCTCGTTGGCGTGCTCGACCTGTGCGGGAAACGCGGCCCAATCGGCCTCCGACGTCATCCCGTAGATGTTGCACCCGGGGAAGCAGGCAGGCCCCTGGACGGGCGACCCATCGGCGGTGAAGACGACCGGGGCGTGGGGCAACAGCAGGTGCGCGAAGACGAAGCGTGGCGTGCTCGAGGCGCGCGCCATCTCGTCCCCGAGCAGCTGGAGCGTGCTCGCCAGCCGCGCCCGATGCTGATCGAAGGCGATGCTGGGAGCCAGGCCGAAGGCCAGCTGGCCCGCGAGGGAGTGTTGGATCAGCGACAGCTCGAAGGATGACCATTCGGGTGGCTTCAGGATTCGATCAGCGCTCGTCAGCTCGGCGCTCTCGAACGGCGATGGGACGGTGACGATCTCGTAGCCCTTCGCTCGCAGCCCGTCGAGCACCGGTGCCTCGGCGAGCGCAAGCATCACGCGCCGATACTGCTCGGCGGGGTCGGCGGGAGCCGGGGTGAGGTCGGGGATCTCCTCCACGTAGCGGCCGTAGAACATCGACGAGAGGCTGGCCCAGGTCGCCGTGTAGTTCGAGCGGCT
>Ga0209998_10000237_pt1 | contig 18560 bp, 18 predicted proteins | sample EndophyteCoNSPM_FD_187576 | JGI IMG/M metagenome (GOLD analysis project Ga0209998, IMG submission 187576) | Arabidopsis thaliana rhizosphere microbial communities from the Joint Genome Institute, USA, that affect carbon cycling - Endophyte Co-N... | ecosystem: Host-associated > Plants > Roots >... | reverse complement strand
CGGAAACAAACGAGCGACTCTCGATTCTTCGACGGCCATTGATGTCACAGACGGCACTCACCTGGTTCGCTGCGTACCCTCAAGCTGGCCGTACCCTCCCCTCCAAACAGTCAGTCGCGCGCCTAGATGATGTAGGCATTCTCCGCAGTGTTTTTCCTCCCTTTCCCTACCGATTCCCCGACAGCGCCGCGGTATCCTCCGCTCAATACCCGAAGGGAGCTCATTCCCATGCGTTACATCAGGACAGCAACCGTCGCTGCGATCTCACTGCTTACCGTAGGGTGTGGATGGCGGCGCACCCCTGTTCCCGTCTATTCGGACACAGGGTCCACGGCACTTCTCGTCGGCACATGGTCGGGCGAATACAGCAGCCGCGCGACGGGTCGAAGCGGCTCGATCACGTTCGAGATGGCAAGCGAAAAGGACACCGCGTATTGCGATGTCGTAATGGTCCCGAAGGTTCACACGGTCCAGATAGCGACGCTCGACCGTCCCAATGCGGCGATCGTGAGACCGGAGCCGAACACCCCGCCCTTGAAGATCCGCTTCATCCGCCTGGGTGACGGACGAGTTTCAGGCACGCTCGACCCATACATGGACCCCGATTGCAACTGTCGCGTCGTCACGACGTTCGATGGAAAGATCACGAGCGCCAACACGATCGAAGGCACTTACGTCACACGTAGCAGCGAACTCAGCCAGCCTTCGACAGGACAGTGGAAGGTGAAAAGGCAGATCGCGAGCGCCAGCACCCAATGAGGATGACCCACATGCTAACCGTACGCGACATCATGACGACCGAGGTCGTCACACTTACGCCCGAGGCCACGCTCCGTGATGCCATGGAGGCGCTCTCGACCAACCACCTCAGCGGAGTGCCTGTCGTCGCGGGAGAGCGTGTGGTCGGAGTCATCTCGATGACCGATATTCTCTCCTTCATCGTCGAAGATACCTCGACGAACGCCGCTCGCATGTTCGACCGGCACACAGTTGCCGATCTCATGACATACGAGGTCTTCAGTGTAGCTCCCTCGATTTCGATCCGGAGCGCCGCTGATGTCATGCGCAAGCGAGGGATCCATCGCGTGCTGGTGATGGACGATCACAAGCTGGCCGGAATCGTGTCGGCGCTCGATATCGCGCGTGTCGTGAGCGAGACCGGAGTCTCCGGCAGGACAGGGGTGAGACGAGATCCCTGCTGCGACGAGCCATCGAACTGGATAACTGTCTGACATGACTCGGGAATCAAAAAACGCCGCCAGAAACTGGCGGCGTTTTTGTTGCGCTGATGCCTGTCGCTAGAACGTGAGCAGCGTCTGCCCGCCGCCGTGCGTGACCGCGAGAGCGGTGTCACGGCCGTTGATGCTGAGCACCGACACTGTCTCAGGATGCGAGATCGTTCTGCTCAGATGCCTCTCCAGTCCCCGCGTGTAGCCAAGCGTGATCGTCAGCCGGCCATCCTTGTGGTCGTAATCGGCGCCGAGCAGCGGATACGCCGTCGCTTCCATCAGCGCTCCTGCTTCTGGATCATCGACCTCGAGGTTCACGATTCGTCCCGCGTTTCGCGAGGTGAAATCGCGGAGAGTCTCGGGCCACAGCTTCGAATCCTGAACGACGTTCGTTGCGCCCGCGGCAGCCTGGAGGGCCAGTTCGCCTTGCATTATCTCCGGGATCACCAGAACGCTGCACGAAACGTTACGGATGAGGCGGGTCGCCATTCGTCCGCCGATCGCGCGAGCACGCCCGCGACGACGTTTCACACCCACTACCAGAAGCTCGACCTTCGAGTACGTGATGAACTCCGTGAGCTCACGAGTTGCATCACCGTTCAGCACGACCAGATCGCCGCGCAGGTTTGCAGCCTCGAGATTGTTCTCGACCTCGCGGAAGCGTTCCTTCATCGCCAGCTCGTACTCATTGTCGAACTCGGCCCAGTCGACCCCCAGGAATTCCGAACGCGGCCGCACATGCACGCAGGAGACGCTCGGCGCCTCGGTGATCATCCCGATCACTTCGGGCGCGGACTTCATTCCATCGGCGTTCAGCCCGATCGCAATTAGAACCCGCTTCGGCAGCCGGTCCATTTGCGGGGCTGCAATCAGCAGGGGGATGCTGCTCAGCCGCGCTACTTCGCCCGCGGTCTCCTCGCCGAGAATCCTGCCTACGAGGCCATGCTTGTTCATTCCGAGAATTATCAGGTCCCCGCTCTGCTCGCGCGCGAACGAGACGATTGCCTCGGCTGGCCGGCCGACGCTGACATCGAGAGTCCAGGCACGCGCAGGATCGTAGGTCTTGATCTGTTCGATCACGATATTTCGCTGTGCTTCCTCCCGCGACTTGTCGAGCTCGGGCGGAATGATCATCCCTTCGACCGACGGAAACATCGCCGGCATGGGCTCGAGCACAGTCAGTACGTGGATGTCAGCCGGTGTTTTCCCGGCAATCATCGCCGCGACGTTGAATGCCGCCAGTGCGGTTTCAGAGCCGTCAGTCGCGACAATGATCGATCTGGTCTTCACTTCGGGAGTGAAGCGCGGAGTTGTCTCGATTTCGCTGGTGATCATCTCGACGGCAGTCATGGATCCCCCTGATTTTCTTGTCGGTCCGCTGGAATGCGGCTCATGCTGGAACGTACCCTCGCGATGCAACAAGGTCTGTCAGGAACGGGAGGAGATTCGTTCAGCGTTTTCCGTACATTGGTGAGCGGCTCGCCCGAAGCGCGTTCAGGATGACTCCGAGATCTACGACCTCCTGAATCGCCGCTCCCGCAAGTGGAACGATTGCACCTGAAGCCGCGAACAACATTCCAATCACGCTTACGCCAAGTCCGAACCATATGGATTGTCGCGCGACGCGCATCGTGCGCCTGCTGATCCTGATCGCGTCCAGAAGGCGCGAGGGGTCGTCAGCGAGAAAGATGATGTCCGCTGCCTCCGTGGCTATTCCACGTCCGTGCGAAGCGAGAGCGACGCCGACCGTTGCCGTTCCCAAAGCCGGTGCGTCGTTCGTTCCGTCACCCATCATGATGACGGATTCTCCGTTGTGCACGAGGCGTCTTACGACTTCGACCTTGTCCTCCGGCAGCATGTCTCCACGCGCGTCGTCGATTCCCGCCTGGCGCGCGATCTCCCGCACAGTCTCGGCCCGGTCGCCGGAGAGAAGGACGACATGCTTGATGCCGCTGCTGCGTAGAGAGGTGACTAGGTCGGCGATGCCCTCGCGCATCATGTCGCCGTATTCGACTAGCCCGGCCAGCTCACCATCGACAGCGACATACGCGCGCAGACTCGATGGATCATGGCGTGTATCGAGATCGCTCATGAGCTCCCGCGTACCCGGGTAACGCTCGCCGATGAACGAGCGCGCGCCTACCGCGACGCGATAACCGTGAATCTCGCCCTCGACGCCACGGCCGGGTGCTTCGACGACCGAGGTCGCAGCTTCCGCAAGCACTCCGCGCTCTCGGGCTTCAGTGACGAGCGTCCGCGCGAGAAGATGTCCCGATCCCTGCTCGACCGAGCTCGCCAGGCGCAGCACCTCGCTCTCTGGAATCGAATCGACTGCAACGACTCGTGACACCTTCGGCTGGCCGATCGTGATCGTTCCGGTCTTGTCGAACACCACCGCTGTGGTTCGCGCGAGCGCTTCGAGGGCGCCGCCGTTGCGGACGAGAATCTGACGCCGCGCTGACGTGTTCATTCCTCCGAGTATCGCAACAGGAGTCGCGAGAATGAGCGGGCACGGCGTCGCTATCGCCAGCACCGCGAGCACACGCTCCCATTCTCCCGAGACCAGGTATGCGATTGTGCACACCACCACCGTCGCCGGGGTGAACCAGATTGCAAACCGGTCCGCGATTCGCTGCAGCGGCGCTTTGCTCGACTGTGCTTCGCGGACCAGCGCAACGATCTTTGCGAACTGGCTCTCCTCGGCGACGGCCGTGGTTCGCACCTGAAGCGGACTTTCCTGGTTGATGCTTCCACTCATCACTGCGGAGCCTGGAGTGACCTTCCGGGGAATCGGCTCGCCCGTCAGTGTCGCGGTATCGAGATGAGAGGTGCCGGCGACAACTTCACCGTCGCACGGCACGATCTCGCCTGGCCGGACCAGGATCAAATCCCCCGTTTTCATCTTCGCGACAGGAACATCCTCGACTGTGTCGCCAGTGATCTGATGAGCTTTTGTGGGCGCGCTTTCCTGAAGTGCGCGCAGTGCGTTCGTCGCGCGCGCCCCAGCCATCCGCTCGAGTGCCTCGCCTCCTGTTTGCATGACGACTATCACGAGACCGACGACCGGATGACCGAGCACGAGCGCGGTGACGACAGTCATCGATGCGATGACGTCGGCGGCGAATTTCCCTCGCAGCAATCCGCGAACGGTCGAGTAGACGACGGGCGCGCCACACAGCACGAGTCCGATCATCCAGATTCGATGGCCGGCTGTCGCCCCTCCGGGAAGGAGCATCGCCGCGCCGCCCAGCAGGATCGCCAGTGTTGCGGCTATTGGAACGCGATATCGCACGATTCAGCTACGCGGACTTCTGTCGCCGCTCTGCTCGCTTCTTGATTCCGAGCAGCATTCCACGCTCCATGATGAAGTGTGCGGGCTCGAACACGAGGAGCGAGACAGGAGCGACAGGAATCATCGACAGTTTCGGAGTGCCTGCTCCGCGGGTTCGTATCTGCATGCGCGTTCTGTTTTCTCCCGTCGGGCGCAGCACGAATGCGCCCCACCCCTCGAGAACGATCGCGCGGCCGGGAACTACTTCCTTCACTCGCCACCCCGGTTTGTCGTCGAGAATGCCGCCGAGATAGCCAGGCTGTATCGCTCTGACGAGATCGCCTGCGTCGCGCTGCTGCCATTCGGGAATGATGCTGTCGACATTGTGGATGTCGTCTCCCGCTGCGCGTTCGAGCCAGTCGTAGCTGTAGAACCCGGCCCTGTCCTGTCCGATCTGCGCGAGCCACATCCAGACCGAATCAGCTGGCGCCTCGATCGTTACCGCGTGATCGATCCGGTAATGCTGATCGTCAACCGGGGGATCTCCGGGAAGCGGGATCGATCGCTCGTATGGAGTCGTTCCCCAGATGAGAGTCGTATATCGCGCGCCGATGACGACCGCGGTGTAAACCGCGAAGACAGCGAAGAGCGTCCTGCTGAAGCGCCCTCGTGTCCTTCGCATCGCAACAGGCTGCGTTCGAAATACGAGCAGCACTGCGAGAGCGATGTCGATGAGAGCGCCCGGAATGAACACTGAATGCGCGAAGAGAAGCAGCAGAACGAGCGAGCAGGCTATTGCGATCGTACTGACGGCTTTCAGGTAACGCTCGAGCGGGACAAGTCCGAGAATGATCCCGCCAGCGACGATGAATCCGACGGCTGCGCCTTCCCACAGAAGCGTCACGACCAGCGGGTGCGCCATGTCGGTCGCCCACACACCGGCCGAAGCGTGCGCGAGTCCGTGAATGACGAGAGCGAATCCGAGAGCCTTACGCATGACGGAGCCTCCGCAGCTTCGGTACGCGTGACCAGAGCGCGATCAGCGTCGCAACGAGAGCGAATGGAAGTGAAAGATCCTCTGGAACGCCGAGTGCAAATGCGCCCGACGTGCCTGCGATTGCCCATCCGAACGGAATGACGAAAACGCGGCGCGGCAGATCATGTGAAGCGAGCAGAAGCATTCCGAGCGTGAAGATCGTTGTCGGGCACGGAAGCCCGAATGTCGGCTGGGCCGGGTATGAATGACCCGCAACTACCGCGAACAGCGGATAACCAATCAGTGCAAAGCCAATGAGAAAGACGCCGACCCGGGCTGAGCTGTCGTGACCTGCAAAAGAGATTGCCTGCCGCCTGAATGCGAGCCAGCCGAAGATCACCGCCTGGATGATGAAGAATGCACTGAACACGCGGGCCAGCGGGTTTATCGCCGCGAAGAATACCGCGTGATAAACCAGACCCATCCACAGCCACAGGATCGCAAGGAGTGCTAACACCACTCGGCCCGCTCCGGCCGACTTCGACCGGGCGAACAGAACAGCGCCTATGGCGAGCCCATACAGGAGAATCTGCGCCGGCCAGACAGTCTCGTTGTATCGCGCAAAGACTTCGAAAAATTCAGCGCGAGAGAACGGCATAGCCGGATTCCTCTCGAGAGTCTTCTTCAGTCTCATCGAGATCCCGCTTGGCCACCGCTTCCTCGGGCTCGACGACCACGAGCACGGGTATCCCGGCCTCGCGAAGCACTGCGCTCGCCGCGCTTCCAAGAAGCAGACGGCGCAGCGGCCCCGCATGACTGCCCATCACGATCATGTCTGCCTCGTGCTCAGTCACGGCAGCAAGAACAGCATCCGACACCTCGCCGAACACAACTTCAGAACGGATTCTGCCGGCGGGAATTCCAGCCGCGATGAGCTCGTGCTTCCATCTCTCGCCGTCTTCACGGAAAATGTCATCGATCTCATCGGCTGTCGGCGCCTGATTGCCCTTCACCGACGACATGGTGAGCACGTGGCTCAATACCGCCGATCCCACGACGTGAATCGCGACCACGTCCGCATGGGAGGCATCGCACATTCGCCGGGTCCAGTCGATGATGAACGGTGTGATCGACGAGTACGTGAGAGGAACGAGGATTCTTTGTGGAGGTCTGGCCAGCACACCGTTCACGACGAGAACAGGCGCCGGCGACGATCTCACGAGCCTGTCCGCGGTTCTTCCCGTATAACCGCGGTGCGGTCCCCCCTCACCATGCTTTCCGACAACGATGAGCTCGGCGTCGAGCTCTCGCGCGACTTCCGCAATCGCGTCGGCCGGATTGCCCTCTTTCACTTCGAGAATGGCGTCAGGCACGTCCATGGCGAGACTGGCGTCGTGCAGGCGGCGAAGCGCTCCGGATCTCGCGTTCATGAGGAGCGATTCAGGCACCGGATAGCGGTCTGCAAGAATACCGTGCACTTCGGGCACCACGAGTGCGTGTGCGAGGACCAGCCTGCGGTCGTCGAGCAGCCACTTCGCCGCCCAGCTCGCGGCGGCCATCGAAGCGGGACTAAAATCCATCCCGACGACGACGCGGCGGGGTTCAAGGACGCGATTCCACATAGGTACTCCAGTTGGCGCCTCGATAATGATTGCACCGGGACCCCCTCACGGTCAGTCAGGATTAGCACACCCGCATGTACGGGATTTCTTGACTTACAGACGCCGCTGGCGCAGTCAACTTCACTCGCATTCATCTTTCTTTCTTCCGATGCCAGAAACCACAGAAAATCAGGAGCCCGCCCGTTCACTGGACGCGTTCTTTCACCCGCGCTCCGTTGCCGTCATTGGCGCGTCGCGAAAGCGCGGCACCATCTCCGGCGAAGTCCTGCACAACATCTTGAGCTACGAGTTCAACGGACCGGTATATCCAGTCAACCCGACTTCCCCGGTCGTTCAAAGCATCGTCTCATATCCCACGGTCGCCGACATTCCGGGACCGGTGGACCTCGCCGTAATCGTCGTGCCCGCGAGCCACGTTCTCGATGTATCGAGGCAGTGCGCGATCAAGAAAGTGCGCGCGCTTGTCGTGATATCCGCAGGATTCGCTGAATCCGGCCCGCAGGGACGAAAGCTTCAGGAAGAGCTCGTCAGAATCTGCCGCGATGCAGGCATGAGTCTTATCGGACCTAACTGCATGGGCATCATCAGCACCGATGCCGATGTTCGACTCAACGCGACTTTCGCCCCCGTCCCTGCTCCGCCTGGCAGCATCGGGTTCATGTCGCAAAGCGGAGGACTCGGGCTCGCGATCATGGATTACGCGGGCTCTCTCGGTCTCGGCCTGTCGACGTTCGTATCGGTCGGAAACAAGGCCGACATTTCCGGCAACGACCTGATCACCTATTGGGAAAACGATCCGGCGACACGGCTGATTCTTCTGTATCTCGAGTCGTTCGGCAATCCGCGCAACTTCTCCAAGATCGCCCGCCGCGTCGCGCGGTCCAAACCGATCATCGTCGTAAAGAGCGGCCGGTCACCCGCCGGTGCGCGAGCGACCAGCTCTCACACGGGCGCGCTCATCGCCGCCTCCGATGTCACGGTCGATGCGCTGTTCAAACACTCGGGAGTCATACGAACCGACACACTGGAGGAGATGTTCGACGTCGCCGCGCTCCTGACCAGCCAGCCGGCCCCGCGCGGCAGACGCGTCGCGATTCTCACGAACGCCGGCGGCCCCGGGATTCTCTGCGCCGACGCATGCTCGTCGGAAGGTCTCGAAGTTCCGTCGTTCACCGCGGAAACTCAGTCGAAGCTGAGGGAGTTTCTGCCTGCCGAGGCAAGCATCTCGAATCCCGTCGACATGATCGCCTCCGCAACGCCGCAGCAATACCGTGAAGCGATGGAAATCCTCGGCAACGATCCCGGAATCGACGCGATCATCGTCATTTTCATTCCGCCGCTCATCACACGCGCCGAAGACGTCGCAAGCGCAATCGTCGCCGGCACACGATTACTGAATGCAGGCAAACCCGTTCTCACGGTATTCATGCAATCGCGCGGAGTGCCTGATGAGCTGCGGAGCGCGGACGTTCATGTACCGTCGTATTCATTTCCGGAAAACGCGGCGCGCGCGCTCGCGCGCGTCGCCGATTACGGTGACTGGCTTGCACACTCGTCTTCCGAGCCTGAATTCACGGACATCAGAAAAGTCGATGCGGACGCAATCATGACTCGCGCGGCACCCGTAGATGGCGGATGGCTGAGCCCCGATGATGTCTGGAAGCTGCTCGACGCTTATGGATTACCGGTTCTGCGGCAGCGCACTGCGTCATCCCCGAAGGAGGCTGGCCGAATCGCAAATGAATTCGGCGGCAATGTAGCGATCAAGGGCATTGCGCCTGGTCTCGTTCACAAGACCGACGCCGGTGCAGTGAAACTGGATGTTGCGCCTGCGGACGCTGAAGCCGCCGCGGATGAGATGTCGGGACGAATTCCATCCATTACCGGATTCCTCGTGCAGCAGATGGCGAAGCCCGGCGCCGAGATGATCGTCGGCGTCGCGCACGATCCTCAGTTCGGGCCTGTCGTTGCGTGCGGGGCGGGCGGGGTGATGGTCGAGCTCATCAAGGATGTCTCTGTCCGGCTCACGCCGTTGTCGCGCGAAGATGCGGCAGCGATGATCCGCGAGCTGAAAACTTTTCCGCTGCTCGAGGGCTACCGCGGATCACCGCGGCGCGACATCGCAGCGCTCGAGGACGTGATCCTCAGAATCGGCGCGCTGGTCGACAGCATTCCATCGATTGCCGAGCTGGACCTCAACCCTGTTCTGGTTCACGAATCCGGCGCCACGATCGTCGACGCACGGATTCGCGTGATCAGCCCTGAGACAGCGCCTGATACAGGGACGGCAGCAAGCCGACGAGCCACACCATCCCAGCAGCAATCGCGGCCTGCTTTCGCGGAACTCGCGCAACAACCGACAGCCCGATCGCAAGCAGAACCGTAACCCAGACAGTAAAAAGATCGAGACCGCCGAGCAGCGTCAGAACGAACGGATTGGTGGAAGCATCGAGAAATCGCGCGACGCCTATCTGCACGCTGTATCGCGACGTGATCGACTCCGGTGGAAGCATCAGGCCCTGAAGCGCATTGAGAATCATTTCCACGATGCGCGGGAACTGTGAGTACGTCGCGATCATCATTGCCGCCGCGAATGCAATGCTCGCGCTGACCAGCTTGCCGGCGAGCCACAGAAGCACGGCGGTGATCACGATTCCGATCGGCATGAACAACACGTACCCGATCACCGCGAACTTCTCCATCATTCCCTGCTGGGCCGCGATCTGATCGGCGGTGATGTTCGGATTCTTAGCCGCCATTGCCGCGGCCTGCTTCGCCATCTCCGCATCCATGATGGGGGCGATGCCGTTTCTCAGGGCGAAAAAGAGAACGCCCGTGATGACGACGAGCGCTAGCAGAGCGAGACCGAATTTTCCTTCACGCCGGCGCTCGAAAACCTGCGCCGGCTGAACGAAGATGTCCACGAAATCCTCCCAGATTCCGGGGCTCGAGGGACTGGGGCTGCCGGCTGCTTCCGTCATCGCGGTCTCCGCGTCTAGAAGGTTTTTCTTCGTATCCGGGGAATAACCTACAATCACACCTCCGGCCCTGCTTGAATTATCGCCCGGCATGCGGGTTGCCCCGATCGAAGGGCAAAGAGGAGGAACGATGGGGAAAAACAGAGATAACGAGGGAATTCAGCAGGGAGCCGCCGGCCACGCGCCTGGCCAGCACGGAGACAAGACTCGCTCGCATATCGCCCGGATGTCGCAAACGAGCAATCCTGAGGAAAGCCGCAGCGCACCGCGCTACGATCCGGCCGAGATCAGGGAGCACGACAAGAAAGGCAGGAGTCGTCTGTTCGAGGATCGGCAGCAGCATGACGATGCCGACAAGAACAGCGAGAAAACGCGGCTGGCTCGTGACGTCGACCGTCACGATCATGGGCCGGAAACCGAGCTCGACCGTCGCGGCAGGCAGGCCTCCGCGAAACGGAAGAACTGATTGCTACGTCAGCTGCACGGTGGCACGACGAGCACCGGGCAGCTGGCATTCCGTACCAGCGCGGTCGACACGCTTCCAAGCAGAAAGCGCTCGAAGCGCCCGTGGCTGTGCGACCCCGCCGCGATCATGTCCGCCCCGACGCGCTCGGCAAATTCGGCAACTGCCGTCACAGTGTTTCCGTTGAGGACAACAGGCTCAGTGAGAATCCCGGGATGCGCGCCCAGTGAGTCTATGAACCGGCGGAACCATACCACGACATCGCCGGGAAATCGCGTTTCCTGCGCAAGCTTGAATTCATTCGAGGTGAGATCCGCTGGGGGCTCGACCAGCACGAGATACAGCGTGCCTGACCCGGTGCACTTCAGAAGCTGGAGCGCCACCTTCGCGGCTCTCACACTCGACGGGGAAAAGTCGATCGCCGCAACTATCGTGTGCGGTTTCTCGAATTCGGCTTCGACTGCGAGCACCGGCACGGACGTCAATCCCATTATCTGCAGCGGTGTCTCGTTTCCGAGCATGCGATCCATCGAACCGTGACGTCGCCGGCCCACTACCACCAGCTCCGCGCCACGTCGCTCCGCGATTGCTGCCAGCTCGCGTGACGGTCGGCCAACCAGCACTTCGCTGGTCCAGTCGGATCGAGGCTCGAGAGCGCGCAGCAGCTCGTCGAGCTCCGTGCTCCTCATCGACAGACGAAGTGCCTCGATGTTCCCCGGGCTCTCTCCTGATCCACGATTCCTGTCGTACGAGGGAATGTATGGAAGCACCGAAACCGCATGGAGCGGGCAGCGTCTGATACGGGCCAGCGCGGAGGCCGTGTTGAGCGCGGCGATGGATTCCCGCGATCCATCGACCCCGACTACGATCCCGCCCTGAAGCGGAAGCTCGTATTCCCATTCCTGCTCACAGAGTGCAGGCGACGGTGCGTTTGTCGACATTGTTTCCCCGCTTGCTTCGCAGTTGAAAGCCGGATGCAAACGCAATGTCGCCGTCGAGTGCTCACGGCGGAGTCAGTCGATACCGGAAAATCTGTGAGGGACTACTGCGTTGCTGTAGGCAACACGATTACAAGCGCCCGTCGATCCTCTGACGTTCACGAGAAAGTGTTCTAGCTGAGCAGCCCCAGTCTCAGAGCGAGTGACACGTACTCGGAACGATGGCTCAGCGACATCTTTTCGTTGATTCGTTGCTTGTACGTATCGACCGTCTTCGGGCTGATCAGGAGCTTTCGCCCGATCTCGGGAGCGGTGAAGCCGAGCGCGACGAAGTGAAGAACGGCCTGCTCACGTTCTGTCAGCTTCTGGTAAAGCAGTCTTTCGTCCGTCTCGAGTAGGGCAATGTCTTCGATAATCACTTTGCGAGACCGATTTATTGTTGTCCCTGATGAACCGCACCGGGACAAGTTTCGGCAATGCGAGGGATATGAACAGTCGGGAAATGCACGCTCCCGCGTACGGTTTTCCTTGACTTTGACCGCCCCTCCCCATCCCCGGAAAGGTTGTAGGTGTAATCACCACAAAAATTCGTCCAAACGGCCGACTGCTGCCTTCCCCTTGCGGCACGACCTTCTATCGCATGGACAATCAGCTGAAGACGCGGAAGACACCCGAGCCGGCATTTCGTGACCTGACACGAGAAGAGAGTGAGACTCTGCTCGCCAGGAATCACGTCGGCCGGATTGCGTTTTCCTTTCACGACTCAGTCGATATCCGCCCCATCCATTACGTGTTCGATGACGGGTGGCTGTATGGCCGCACCTCACCGGGCGACAAGCTGGTGATGCTCCGCCACAATCAATGGATGGCATTCGAGGTTGACGAAGTGAAAGGACCACTCGATTGGAAGAGCGTTGTGGTGCGCGGAACCTTCTATCTGCTGAGAAATGAGGGATCGGTTCACGACGTTCGGCTCTACGAGAAAGGTCTCGCGGCCGTCCGGACGCTTGCTCCGGATGCGCTGACCGATCGTGATCAGCTCGGCTTCCGCACTGAGGTGTTCGGAATCTCGATCGATTCGATCACTGGCAGGTCCTGCTCGACGAAGGTGAAAACGTGACGCCCGGAATGCCGCGCGCACCGAGACCCAGTGGAGGAAACATGTACAGAAACATCATGGTGCCGGTCGATGGCTCGCCATTCTCGCGAGAGGCGGTGCTGCACGGCCTTCGTCTCGCCTCACAGAGCGGCGCGATTCTGAGGCTTGTCCGCGTCGGAACTTCCGCGACGATAACCGGCGGCTCGGACGGATTCGCCGTCGAGAACCAGCGCCTCCGCGAGATTCACACGGCTGAGCTCTCCGAGCTGTATTCAATCGCGGCCGAATGCCGGGCTCACAGCACCGTGAACGTCACGGCATCCCTTCAGTATGGTCCCGTCGTCGATACGCTCATCGGTTACGCGCGACGACAGAACGTCGATCTGATCGTGATGCGAAGCCACGGGCGCAAGGGATTTGCGCGAGCGTGGTTCGGAAGCGTCGCCGACGCGCTCATTCGCGAGAGCGGAATTCCGGTGCTCGTCGTAAAGGCTCCGTCGGTCGCGACGGCGATCGAAAGCGGCTTCGTTTTCAATCGGATACTGGTTCCTCTCGACGGCTCGCTGCTCGCCGAGCAGAGCATCGCGCCCGCGGTCTCGCTCGCTCGCATCAACGGCGCGACGATCACGCTGCTCAAGGTCGTAACGCCATCTAAGCAGCGGCTGAAGGGTGAGCTCGAATCGTCCATCGGCCCTGCGCCCGCGGGCGAAGTGGCCAACGCCCAGCGTTACCTCGAAACCTGCCTCGGACCCGAGCAGGAGCGTTCAGTCAGGGTGACCCGGCGAGTCATCGTCGCCGAAGACATTGCGGGAACAATCCTCGGCGCGGCCGACACGATGGAAGCTGACCTGGTTGCGATTGCAACGAGAGGGCGTGGCGCCATTGCCCGGGCAACCAGCGGCAGCGTCGCCGATCGCGTCGTGCGCGAATCACCAGTATCGACGATGGTCATTCATCCGGTACTGCTCGATGCCGACTTTCGACCCGCAGTCATAAAGAACATTGCTGCGCTCTCCGCGTAGAGGCCGCAATAAAGAAACAGCCGGGAATCCTCTGGATTCCCGGCTGTTTCTTATGTCCGAACGAAGCTATTGAGTGAGCAGACCGAGCTTCAGCGCAAACGCTACGTAGTCGGAGCGATGTGCGAGTCCGAGCTTTTCATTGATCCGCTGCTTGTAGGTATCCACCGTCTTCGGGCTGATGAAGAGCTTCTCGCCGATCTCGGGGGCGCTGTAGCCGCCGGCGACATAGCGAAGCACATCACGCTCCCGCTCTGTGAGCTTCTCGTATTTTTCGCGCTCATCCGCGTGCTCCGACTTGCGCTTGATCCCCTGGGCCAGCGCTCTCGCGGCCGTCGGCTGCATGTACATGTCACCGTGAGCCAGCGCGCGAACTGCGTCCACGAGCTCGCGATCCGCGGCGCTCTTTACCAGATATCCGCTCGCGCCTGCCTCGAGCACCTTTACGAGATACGCATCCTCGGCGTGCATTGTGAGAATCAGGATCTTCCCGGGAATCTTCCTTTCGACCATCTCCTGCGTCGCGGTGATTCCATCCATCTCCCCCATTGAAAGGTCCATCACGATCACGTCAGGGTGCACACGCTCAGCGAGCGCGATTGCTTCGCGCCCGTTCGATGCTTCACCTATTACCTGAATGTCCTTGGCCGCACCGAGCACCGCCTTGACGCCCGCGCGGACAACGGCATGATCATCGGCGAGAATGACCTTGATCACATCACTCGTCATGATGCTGCCTTCATTGTTCTGAGCTCAGCGGTCACGCGTGTTCCCCCATTCTGGTTTTCGATCGACATTTTACCCCCTGCAAGCAGGAACCGGTCCTTTACTGATGCAAGACCGGACCCGAGGCCCGCTCCCGGAAGCCCGACCGCGTCGTAAGTCACCTCGAGGCGAGCCAGACCGTCCCGCGCATCCACACGTACGCTAGCTGATTTTGCACCGCTCTGCATCTCGAGCTCCCTCAGGGCAGCCTCGGCAACCCGGAAGAGCATCGCTGAATCTGCCGGCGAAATCAGCGCTGCGCGAGGCGATACATCGATTTGAACCGGAATGCCGAACCTGTCCTCGACCTGTCTCCCAAGCGTCCCCAGAGCAGCGTCGAGTCCGAGATCCTCAGCAACCCGTGAGTGAAGGGAATTCGAGACGCTCATGATCTCTTCCATCGCCGCGGAGATCATTCCATTCGCGGCCGCAACTCGATTCCGAATTGATGCCGGCTCGTCATCGCGCGCTGCCGCAGCGAGCTGAAATCGCACCGCCGCGAGCGTCTGCGCAATCGAGTCGTGAAGATCACGCGAGATTTTCGCTCGCTCCACATCCTGCGCGCGGACTACGTGCGCCCCGAGATCATGGATTCGCTTCCTCTCGGCAGCCAGTGAATCGAGCAGGTTGTTCACCGTATCCCGAAGCTTCGCCAGATCCTTGTCGGCAAAAAGCGATGGAACTCCCCGTGCGTCGAACTCGCCTTCCGAAACGCGGTGCGCAAGTTGCTCGAGCTCCTCGATCGGCCGCAGCGCAAGCCTTACCAGAATGAGATTCACGACCAGCGCCGCAGCCAGCGCGACGAGGACGCTGACGATCTCCGCGCCCCTTCCATCGAAGGCAATCGTCTGCACGACGAGCGCCGACGCAACGATCAGCACGTTCGCGCCGAGCAGCTTCGCTACGAGCGGTACGCCAAGAATGCGCTGCATCATGCGGCGCACCCAGCCAGCCCTCGCGTCGGCCTTCAATGGAATCACGTTGACCGCCATCGCCCTGGTCTCACTCTACGATGAGCGCCGTTACCATGCCGAACATTCCATGGTCCGACTCGGCATGGGGGAGAATGTGGCAGTGAAACGCCCATACTCCGGGATTGTTGCAGTTCACGATGACGTCCCAGCGCTCGCCGGGGGCGATGTTGAGCGTGTCGCATTTCCATGGAGCAGGCTGCGCCCATCCGTCCTTTGCGATCACGGTCATGTGCATTCCGTGCAGGTGCATCGGATGGATCATCATCCCTTCGTTCATGAACCTGATACGGACTTTCTGTCCTTTCCTGGCCTTTACCGGTTCGGTGGCCGGGAAGCCCTTTCCATTAAGGGTATATCCGTGCATTCCATCGTTGAGGATCATCACGTAGTCCACATCCGCTTTTTCGATCGCGGCAGGCTTGCGCGGCTCGACGACAAATGCGCCAAGAAGGCCAAGCCCGACCTGCTTGGCAGAGTTATGGTGCGAATGGTACATGTGCGAGCCGTGATTGCCTTCCGGGACTGTGAACTCGTAGGTGAATGACTCCCCCGGCTTGATGGGAGGCTGCGTAATGAACGGAACACCGTCCATCGCGTTCGGCAGCTCGACGCCGTGGAAATGCACCGAGGTCGACTCCGAAAGCTTGTTGTGCACGATCATTCGCACACGATCGCCTTCGCGAACGCGAATCTGCGGACCTGGGACCTGTTCGTTATAGGCCCAGGCCTCGACTTTCTGACCCGGAGCGGTCTCCCACTGCATCTGAGAAGCGGTGATCTCGTAAACCTTGACGCCGCTGACCATTCTGGGCGACATCAGCTGATTGCCCTTCCCCGCGGTCTTTGCGGGAAATGCCTTGATTCCGGCTTCGTGCATCGCGTCCATTGCGGCGGCCGCCGCGGCCGCCGATGGAGGCGCTGGATTGGGCGCGGTCGTTCCGCCGCTGGCATCATGCGCCTTCACGGCCGTTTTCTGGGCTGCCGAGTCCGAGCACGCAGCGAGCGCACCTCCGGCGATCGCTGTTGCCGCGGCGCTCTTCAGGAATCCGCGGCGGGATGCAATACTATGAAGAAATTCCGCCGCGTGAGCGGGGATTGGGTTGTCGGGCACTTGAATAGCTCCTTTCTGGCTGTTCGATTGGGATGAGCCATTCTACGGACACCGTCACTCCGCCTCTGTCGGGAGAGGCGAGATTCGCGTGTGGGGGATTCCCTGATATCACCCACAGGAGCAGATTCACCGGGATTAATGACGACATCATCAGAGCAGCTGAAGGACGTAATCACCGACGCAGTTCTCGCGGGAATCGTGACGATTTCGGCGGACGCCATCATCTGCGTGGATGCCGCTCAGCAGATCATCTTCTTCAATGAAGGGGCTGAGTCGATCTTCGGCTATGCAGTCGATGAGATGATAGGGCAGCCTCTAGAGGTCCTGATTCCCGAGCGGTATCGCCCCACGCACGCGGCACACGTGAGGCAATTCGGAGAGTCTGATGTCCGCGCCCGGCGGATGGGAGAGCGTCGCCAGATACTTGGTCGCAGGAAGAATGGCGAGGAATTTCCTGCTGAGGCGGCCATCTCTCATCTCGGAGTGGAGTCTGCCAAGATCTACTCGGTCGTCCTGCGCGATGTGACCGAGCGCCGCCGCGCGCATGAGACACAGACATTTCTCGCCGAAGCAGGCGAGACGCTGGCCTCGAGCCTTGGGCATGACGACACGCTCAGAAACGTCGCGCGTCTCGCCGTGCCGCGGCTGGCCGACGCTTGTGTCGTGCACGCATTTCACAATGGCGAGTTCCAGGGTGTCGCCGCTGCCCACGTCGAGACGGCTCGAGCGGCAGATGTCGAGAGGCAGCGTTCAGAGCATCCCATAGACGTTGCGGGAACTCATCCCGTCGCCGAGGTGATACGGACCCTTCGCCCGATTGTTTGGTCGCCTGCCGACGGGTCCGCCGTTTATGACGAGAGTCCGATCTCGGAGCTCGGCGACATGTTCGACGAGCCGCCCTCGGCAGGCATCATCATGCCGCTTCGGGCTCGCGACCAGTTGCTTGGAGTAATCGGGCTGTACAGGGAAAAGGGATCGTACGACAAGAACGATCTGTTTCTAGCGGAAGAGCTTGCCCGCCGTGCCGCGCTCGCGATGGACAATTCACGGCTGTATGACCTGGTCCATACCGGTATTCGCGCGCGCGACGACATGATCGGCATCGTGTCCCACGATCTCAGAAATCCGGTCAACGCGGTGAAGATGCTGACTGGCGTGATGCTCGATCGGCAGGGGCAGGAACCGCTCTCGACCGAGATGGGCAATTACGCTTCGGTCATCCGTCAGGCTGCGGAGCAGATGGATGAGCTGATTCAGAACCTGCTCGATGTGACGCGGGTAGAGGCGGGCCGGCTCGCTGTGAATGTGCAGAGTGAAAACACCGAAGAGATGCTGAGCGACACGCTCCGCACTCTCGCGCCTGTTGCCGCCGACAGGAAGATCACCCTGCGCCTCAGCGCCCCTGACGATCTGCCGGAAGTTCTCGCCGACCGTGAACGTTTCGGTCAGGCAATCTCCAATCTCGTCGGGAATGCAGTGAAGTTCTCGCAGCCTGGAAGCGAGATCACTGTGCGGGTGGTCGTTCTGGACAGGGAGCTTCTCTTTTCCGTGAATGACAAAGGCCAGGGGATGACTGCCGAGCAGTTATCACATGCATTCGACCGGTTCTGGCAGTCGAGTCGAACGGATCGACAGGGTGCCGGTCTCGGTCTCGCGATCACGAAGGGAATCGTCGAGGCACACCGTGGTCGTATCTGGGCGGAGAGCTCAGCCGGTGTTGGTTCGACTTTCTATTTCACTCTCCCTGTTTCCTCGTAGCCGCTCCCTGGAGAGCATTGACACGGAGACACGAAGGCACGGAGGTTCACGAAGAACTACGTGACGACGGTTTCAACTGCTCTGTAAGCACAGAATACACAGAATGGGCACAGATTACACAGAACTACGGAACCGCTTTCTTGATTTTTTATGAACGGCGTAACTGCGCTTTTGCGTCTTTTAAAACAAATCAAAGAATGTCTTTACGCAGTTTCTGTGTTATCTGTGCCCATTCTGTGTATTCTGTGCTTCCAGAGCAGTTCCCCGTAGTTCTGCAGTGTGGCGGTTCTCCGTGATGACTCCGTCCCTTCGTGTCTCCGTGTCAATGCTCTCCAAGGCTGGAGGCAAACGAAAAGA